>ENA-OQHY01001028-OQHY01001028.1-human-gut-metagenome-genome-assembly--contig:-NODE-1028-length-13376-cov-2.725791_pt1 | contig 13376 bp, 17 predicted proteins | sample MGYA00242570_ERZ504733 | MGnify/ENA primary metagenome ERZ504733 (study PRJEB26092, sample SAMD00036219) | human gut metagenome | host: Homo sapiens | study: EMG produced TPA metagenomics assembly of...
GTCCGCGATGTCCTCGTAGTGCATGCGGGCGGTGAGGGCCGCGCCGAACGCGCCCATGAGCCGGCGATGTTCGGTCGGGTGACTTCGCGTTCGGTGAGCAGTTCGAACGCGCGCAGCACGCGTCGTTGAGGAACGTACCGCCCTGGACCACCACAGTGTCGCCGAGTTCGCCGGAATCGCGCAGCTTGATGACCTTGTACAGGGCGTTGCGCACCACGGAGTAGCACAGGCCGGCAGCGATGTCCTCGATGGAGGCGCCTTCCTTCTGCGCCTGCTTGACCGAGGAGTTCATGAACACGGTGCAACGCGAACCGAGGTCCACCGGATGGGTGGAAGCCAGAGCCTTTTGCGTGAATTCCTGAATCGTCAGGCCCATGGACATGGCGAAGGTCTGCAGGAACGAACCACAGCCGGACGAGCAGGCCTCGTTGACGGCGATTGAATCGATAACGCCATCGGTGATGGCCAAGTACTTCATATCCTGGCCGCCGATGTCGATGACGGCGGTGACGCCGGGGCTGACCATTTCGGCACCACGATAGTGGGCCATGGTCTCCACCACGCCTCGTCCAAGTGCAGTCCGGTGGTGATGAGGCCTTCGCCGTATCCGGTGACGCAGGAGCGTGCGATCCACGCGCCTTCGGGCAGCTCAGACTGAATCTTCTTGACGATGTTGATGGCGGCGGTCAGCGGGCTGCCTTCGTTGTTGGCGTAGCTGGACCAGACGATTTCACGGTCGTCGTTGACGAGCGTGGCCTTGATGGTGGTGGAACCAGCGTCGATGCCCAGGAAGTGCGGGCCGTGCGCGCCTTCAAGGGTGCCGATGTGGATGTGTTCCTTGTGGTGGCGCTTGTTGAAGTCCTCGCGATCGGCCTCGGTGGGGAACAGCGGCGGCATGGTGGGCGTGTTGGAAGGCAGGTTCTTCAGCTCGTCCAGACGCTTCAGGATATCGTCGCACGTGTGGGCCTCGAAATAATTGCCTGATCGTCGGAGTCTATGTCGGCCTGCAATGCCGAACCGTAGGCCACATACAGGTGGGCGTCGGTCGGACGATGAATTCGTCGACCTTGCCCTCAAGCGCGCGCTGGAATGCGGCGCGCAGCTCGGACATGAAGAACAACGGGCCGCCGAGGAAGATGACGGTGCCGTGAATCGGGCGTCCGGAAGCCAGGCCGGCGAGGTCTGCGTGGCACTGCGGTGAAGATGGAGGCGGCCAAATCGGGCTTGGCGGCACCATCATTGATGAGCGGCTGCAAATCGGTTTTGGCGAACACACCACAACGCGAGGCGATTGGATACAGGTTCTCGTAGCTCTTGGCCATCTCGTTGAGGCCGGCGGCGTCGGTGTCGAGCAGTGTGGACATCTGGTCAATGAACGCGCCGGTACCACCTGCGCACGAACCGTTCATGCGCTGTTCGGGCGTGGGTTTCAGGTAGGTGATTTTGGCGTCCTCGCCGCCGAGCTCGATGATGACATCGGCCTGCGGGTATTCCTTGTCGATTGCCTCGGTTTCGGCGATGACTCCTGAATGAAAGGCACATGCAGATTGTCAGCAAGCGCCAGACCGCCGGAACCGGTGATAGACAGGCGAATCGGTTCATCGCCGCGTCCGAGGTCCACAAGCTTCTTGTGGATGTCGACCAACAGGCCGGCCACGGTGGCACGCACGTTGGCGTGGTGGCGTCGGTAATCGGAGAAGAGGGTGTCTCCCAGGGAATCGGACTGATCAAGCACCACGGCCTTGACGGTGGTGGAACCGATGTCCAATCCCACACGCAGGGGCTTCGGGTGTGAAGCGGGCTTTAGGCTCGCGTCAGTGGCGATGTCAACCATGTGTTCCTCTTAATTCCGACTTCCGGGAGTGCACGCTTTGAGGCATCATGAACCGTTTCGGGACGGCTGGCAGATACCCTGCGGACGGCTTCGCCCGGCTACTTCTTATGGAATATTAGTCCGACCACCTGCCCAACATGGCACGAGGCGAGGCGATTTCGCTCACGGGAAGGCCTTTTCCCAACAGTTCCAACGATATTGCTGAGTGCGGCATTCCAGAACTGCTACTACGAGGCCTGTTGGCCTTCGCCGGCTTCGCGGTCTTTCAAATAGATTTCGGGGATATCTCGTTCTTGATCGTGGAGCTTGGCCCAGATGACCGGTTCGCCGGCTTCCAGAGACTTGGGCACATCGAGGATGCGCTGGTTTCTGGAGCCGCGGAATTGCAGCAGCGAGTCCTTCTGGTCTCTGAGGTAGCGGCCGTCGACGAGAATGTCGATGAGATGTAGCAATTCAAGCTTGTCTGGGGTTTCTCCGGGGCGCATGAGTTCTTCCCATGTGTAGCCGGTCCACGACCAGATATCTTTGGTATGACCGAATTCCTGGCGGATACGTTGTGCGAGCGGCACCAGCACGGGAGTGTTGAGGAATGCTCGCCGCCAAGGAACGTAATGCCTTGCACCCATGGGGCTTTCAATCTTCGATGATTTTGTCTTCAAGTTTTTGCGTGTATTCGTGGCCGGCTTGGAAATCCCAGATGGAGGCGTTGAAGCAGTCGACGCAGTGGAAGGGGCAACCGGAGACGTAAAGGGAGTTGCGCACGCCTTCTCCGTCGGTGACAATGAAGGTTTTGTAGTCGGCGATCATCCGCTTGGACATGCGCCGGCCATCCCATTGACCGGCTTTCGGATCGTTGGCAAGACCGTTGGAGGGTACGGAGGGGCCACGCCCGGTCTCGCCGGCCGCAAAGTCATGGCGCTTGGGTTCGGGCTTGGTCGTATGCAGCTCCGGCATGATTCCCTCCTTACGGAAAGCATTAGCTCCCGCTGGCGGGAGCTGTCCGTCATCAGACGGACTGAGGGTGCAACACCATAAAGGATGACCGCCCTCAGTCTCGCTTACGCTCTACAGCTCCCGTCAGCGGGAGCAAGTATAAACCCTACTTGGTCTCTTCGAACCACTCGCGAGTGGTTCCGTCATCCAGCGTCACACGACCGGTTTCGCCGCTCATGTGCTTGACTCGGTGGGCAATTTCCTCGTGACGGCCGTGCACCATCGGGCGCTGGACCGGGCTGCCGAGATAGCCGCAGGTGCGCTTGGTGACGTTGCACTTGTCCGGGTTGGAGTTACCGCACTCCGGGCACTTGAAGCCTTCCTCGGTCGGCTCGAAGTCGCCCTGGAAGCCGCACACGAAGCAGTGGTCGATCGGGGTGTTGGTGCCCAGGTAGCCGATGCCGATGTTGTAGGCGTAATCCCACACGGCTTCGAGCGCTCGGGTTGTCCTGCAGGCACGGGTACTCGCAGTAGTTGATGAAGCCGCCGGAAGCGTAGTACGGGAAGTCCTTCTCGTAGCTGAGCTTCTCCATCGGAGTGGGCTGCAACCACACCGGGTAGTGGAAGGAGTTGGTGTAGAAGTCGTGATCAGTCACGCCTTCGATACGGCCGAACTTTTCACGGTCCATGCGGTTGAAGCGGTCGGTCAGGGATTCAGCCGGAGTGGAGTACACGGAATAGTGGTAACCCTCCGCTTTGCTCCACTGCTTGCACAGCTCGTTCATGCGCTTGACGATGGACAGCGCGAACTCCTTGCCTTCCGGATCCCAGCCGTGGTCGCGAATCCAGTTCTTGCCATAGAAGACCGCAGTGGTCTCGGCAAGGCCGATGTAGCCGAGCGACACGGTGGCACGCTCGTTCTTGAACAGCTGGTCCACGTTGTCGTTGGCACCAAGACGACCAAACGCACCAAAGCGGAACAGGGTCGGGGCGTTGACCGGGGTGGCTTCCTTGCAGCGCATGATGCGGAACTGGAGGGCCTGATGGGCGACTTCCATACGCTCGTCGAACAGCTTCCAGAAGCGAGCCTTGTCACCGTGGGATTCGATGGCGATACGCGGCACGTTGACGGTGACCACGCCGAGGTTCATACGGCCGTCTTCTTCATCCTTGCCGGTCTCCGGGTTGATCCAACCCTGCAGGAAGGAGCGGCAACCCATCGGAGCCTTGAAGGAGCCTGTGATCTTGACGATGTTCTCGTAGAACACCACATCCGTACATGCGCTTGGTGGCGGACTCGAGGGCAAGCTGCTTCAGATCGTAGTTCGGGTCACCCGGGTCGGCGTTCACGCCGTGCTTCACAGTAAAGACGAGCTTCGGGAAGATGGCGGTGTGGTGTTCCTTGCCGAGGCCGCGAATACGGTTCAGCAGGATTGCGCGCTGCACTTCACGAGAGAACCAGTCGGTGCCGAGACCAAAGCCGACAGTCACGAACGGGGTCTGGCCGTTGGACACACGGTTGGAGTTGATCTGGTATTCCATGGTCTGCATGGCATCATAGATGGCCTTGCGGGTACGAATCTTGGCGAGGATTTCACGCTCTTGCTCAAGTTCGTCAACGTCGGTGTGGAACGGGGTGTCCATCGGCAGCGGTTCACGGGAACCGAAATGCAGCTTGGCGGGCTCGTTCTTCTTGGCGCTCTCGACCTGACGACGGGCGAATTCAACCGGCATGCCGTCGGGGATGGTCTCACGAGCTTCCTCAAGGAACTTCTCGTAATCCTTCTTGGCATACTGGGCAAGATGCTCGTCGGCACGGTTGGCGGTCTGGCCACCATACTGGCTGGAGGCCACGTCCTTCATGATCTGGGTAATCTGGGTGGCCGCAATGGCGATGGACTTCGGGGAAGCCATCGGAGCGTTGCCAAGAGTGAAGCCATTGGCCAACATGTCCCAGAAGTTCGGCAAGGAGCAGTTGGACTGGGCAGTGAACGGCGAATAGTCGGCATCGTGGAAGTGAATGTCGCCCTTCATGTGGGCGTTGGACACCGCCGGCGGCAGCATGTTGAACGCGGCGGCCTTGGACACGGCACCGGCCAGCAGATCACGCTGGGTGGAGTAGACGTTGGAATCCTTGTTCGCGTTCTCGTGAATCAGGGTCGGGTCATGATTAATGAAGCGAGCAACGGCCTCGTTGACATCAGTGGCCTTGGCACGCTGAATGTCTTTGTCGAGACGGTAATTGGTGTAGGCGCGAGCCACATCGTACAGGTGGGCGTCAATGAGGGCGTGCTCCACGAGATTCTGGATGTCCTCGATTTTGGCGGGGCCGGTGTAACGCCCCTTGATTTCGCCTTCGACTTGGTTGGCGAAACCACGGATCATGGCATCTTCTTCGGGGCCGACTTCCTTGTTCAGGTCGCCGAAAGCAGACTTGACCGCAGAGATGATGTTGATGGGGTCGAAGTCGACCACACGACCATCACGCTTCTCAACGAGCACGGTGGAGGCCTTGGCGGCCACCCTGGTCTCGTTATCGGTGACGGTTTCCTCCAGCACCTGTGCGCCCATCGGGCACCCCTTTCCTATAAGGCGAACACTCTCCTGAGTTCCGCATTTTGGCCGCACTCGACGTGGGCCACACGAAATTACATTGATATCGTTTTCTTGAACCTCTAGAAGAATACGGCATCCCCACCCCTATATCTAGTGCTCAACAGTGGTGTGTCGAACTATTTATAGGGTTTTTCGGCTATTTTTCGCCAAAACTACAAGTGTGTGATTAGCGTAACTGTTTTCTGCTCGCGTGTCGCACAGCGAGCTCACTGACGACTCTCAATCGTCAGTGCAACGCATATCTCACTCCTCTTCATAGCACCCGTTTCTTCGCCATAATGACTCCTTTCTTCTGATGCACCAGACCATCTCCATCATCGGCTGATACATCGCTTCGTACGGTTCTTGCATTCATCATCACACCGTTTTCAGGCGACGGTAAATTTTTACCGTCATCAACCAACGCACTTATAGTGGAGTGCATGACTACTGCAATGGGCTACTCATCTACCGGCCGTCCACCGACCGCCGCTTCACTGGCCTCGTCTGGCTTTGAGCCGGGTCAAGGCACTTTCGCGCCCGATCGGGGCGCCATCAATCTGCCGAATGAGCCTCGCCCTATCGATCAGCTGCCTGCACGCGCCGCTGAAACCACCGCGCAAAATCCGTGGCCGGTAAGCGTGCTGAGCCAGAAGTTCTACGGTGCCGTGGAACGATGGCCGTCCGCGTGGGTCACCGGCCAGATCACGCAGATCAATACCCGTCGCGCCGGCTCGGCCTACATCACGCTGCGCGACGACTTCGAGGATATCGCCATGGAAGTCAATGGCTTCGGCAGGTTCGCGGCCGCGGCCAGCCAGTTCGTTCAGGGCGACCGCGTGGTGATTCACGGCAAACCGAACCTGTGGATGAAGCGCACTTCGCTGTCGTTGCGCGGGGACACGATTCTCAAGGTCGGAGCCGGTGGCAGCCTCAAGGCCATGATCGACGAATTGCGCAAGCAGCTTAAGGGCGAGGGCCTGTTCGACGCCGATCACAAACTGCCTCTCCCGGAGTTTCCGAAGACTATTGGCCTGATTTGCGCACCTCAGGCACGTGCGGAAGGCGATGTGATCACCAATGTGAACCTTCGTTGGCCTTCCGTAACCTTCAAGGTGGTCCATGTGCATGTTCAGGGCGAGCAATGCCCGGCGAGGTGGTTCAGGCCATTGCACAACTCGATGCCGACCCGAGCGTGGATGTGATCATCGTGGCCCGTGGCGGCGGCTCGTTTGAGGATCTCATCGGTTTCTCGGATGAGCGTGTGGTTCGTGCGGCGTATGCCTGCACTACACCATTAATCTCCTCCATCGGGCATGAGGATGACTGGACATTGCTGGATCTGGTCGCCGATCTGCGCGCCTCCACCCCTACCGATGCGGCCAAGCGCGTGGTGCCGGATGTGCGTGAGCAGTCGCAGCTCATCGAAGGTGCCATCGACCGTATGCGACTGCGGGTCCGTTCGCGCGTGGAGAACGAGATTCGACTTATCGAGGGATATGCGAACCGCCCGAGCCTGACACAGCCGCACACCATGCTTGAGCCTCATCAGCGCTTAATTGACGACTCGTTGCAACGGCTCGATATCGGGCTGCGACGCATCGTGGACGATGCCCAGCTCACCGTCGAGCGAGCTCACGCCTCACTGACCGCACTCAGCCCGCAATCCACGTTGAACCGAGGCTATGCGGTGGTGCAGTCCGCCGATGGCCACGTACTAGACGATGCTTCGCAGGTAAGCCCTGGGGATGGCATCACCGTCACCTTGAAGAAGGGTGTCATTACCGCAACCACCACATCCGCAACCGCGTGACACGCCATACGCAGCCACGCATATATACCGTATATATAAGGAGAACATCATGACCGAAAACGCCACATCCACCGACAAGAACACCCCCGCCACGTCCCTGACGGACAAGGAACGCGAGCTCATCGCCCAGATGCCATATGAGGAGGCGCGCGACAAGCTGATTCAGGCTGTCCAGGCACTGGAAACCGGCGGCCTCAATCTTGACCAGTCGATGCGTCAATGGGAGATCGGCGAGGCTTGGCCAAGCGCGCCCAGGGTCTGCTCAACGACGTCCGTGCCAAGCTCGACCAAGCACAAGCCGAGCAAGCCGCCAACGAAGCCACCGCAGGCACGCAGTCCAACCTCGACTGAGTTGCCTCCCGGCGCGGCATCCCGCGGCTCGCACCCGAGTCCGGACTGGACTGAGTTCTGCTTCCCGGCATACGATAGTGGTGATTAGGCCACATTGGTAGCAGTTATAGAAGGGAAATCCCATGTCAACGCTGATTCTTGTATTCCATCCGCACCTGAAGGACGGCTCGCGAGTGAACGCCCGTCTGCTTGCCGAACTCGCCGCACAAGGCGAGGACGACATCATCGTGCGCGACGAATACGCCGAATATCCGAACTTCTCCGTCAACGCCGACAAGGAGCACGAGCTACTGGAGCCGCCGACCGCGTAATCCTCCAGTTCCCGTTCTACTGGTACTCCTCCCCGCGCTGCTCAAGGAATGGGAAGACGAGTCATCACCGCAGGCTGGGCCTACGGTGGAGGCCACGCACTCAAGGGCAAGGAGCTCAAGCTGGTGGTCACCACTGGTTCCGACGCCGCCAAGTACCGCAAGGATGGCGAGTACAGCCACACCATGGAGGAGCTGCTGAGCCCGTTTGAGGTCGTGGCGTACAAGATCGGCATGAACTATGCTGAGCCGTTCCTGGTGCAGGGCACCGCCACCATCGGCGATGCGGAGCTGGATCAGGCCGCCGCCGATTATGTTTCGGCGATTTTGGACTGAATAAGCTGAGGCCGGGTGCAAGTCGCACCCGGCCTTGTTGTTTCGCGGGCTAGCCGCGGTCTCTCCCAGTCAGCCTGCGGCTGACAGTTCCCTCGTCAGAGAGAGCTTATTTTTTGGATCAGAGGGAGTTGATAGCTACTTCTTCAGCGGCACGTAGATCACGTCGTCAATGAGCTCGCGATAGTGCTCAACGATTTGCGCGCGACGGGTCTTCAGGCTCGGGGTCAGCATGCCGTTGGCCTCGGTGAATTCGTCTGGCAGAATCTCGAACTTACGAATCGACTCGGCGCGGGAAACGCCCTCGTTGGCGGCGTTCACCGCACGCTCTACCTCGCGTGAACGATGGCGTTCTTGGCCAGCGAGGCCAGATCGGGTTCCGGTTTGGCGCCCTGGGATTCCAGCCATTTGTTGGCATCCGCCAGATCCAGCGTGACCAGAGCGGCCACGAACGGCTTCTTATCGCCAATAACCAAGCACTGGTTGACCACAGGCGAGGTCATTACGGAAGCTCCAGCAGACCCGGCGACACGTTCTTGCCACCAGCGGTGATGATGAGGTCTTTCTTACGGCCGGTGATGGAGATGAAGCCGTCTTCGGAGATATCGCCCAAATCGCCGGTGTGCAGCCAGCCATCGGTGATCTGCTGGGTGGTGACCTCAGGGTTGTTGTGGTAGCCCCTGCACACCAGCGGTCCCTTGACCACCAGCTCGCCGTCCTCGGCAATGCCGGCGGTGATACCGCACATCGCATGCCGATGGTGCCGATGCGGTTGTCCTCTGGCAAGCTCACACACACCGGGCCGCAGGTTTCGGTCATGCCATAGCCCTCAAGCACCGGCATGCCGATGCCGTTGAAGAAGTGGGAAAGCTCAGAGTCCATCGGGGCACCGCCGGTAATGGCGAAGTCGGCGTTCGGACCGAAAATCGTGCGAATCTTCTTGTACACCACCTGCTCATAGAAGGCGTGGGCGATACGTCCGGCAATCGGCAGCTGTTCGCCCTTCTGCTCGGCCTTGGACCATTCGCGCGCGTTTTCGGCGGCGCGCATGAACATCTTGCCAGCGAATCCGGTGCCGGCGCGCTGGGAGGCGGCGTTGTAGACCTTCTCGTACACACGCGGCACGGCGAGCAGCAGCGTGGGGCCGAAGGTCTCGAAGTCCTTGACCATCGTCTTCATATTGGAGCTCAGGGCCAGCGAAATCGTGCCGCCGAAGCTGAAGAATTCCATGAATCGGGCGAACACGTGGCTCAACGGCAGGAACAGCAGCAGGCGGCGGTTGGGCCATGCGCCGGCGCGCGGCATGTACTGCAATGCGGAGAGTACCAGGAAAGCGAAGTTGCGGTGGGTCAGTTCCACGCCTTCGGGGTGCCAGTGGAGCCGGACGTGTAGACGATGGTGGCGCGGTCGTCGCCGTGGGAGGCTTCCTTGTATTCCCAGAATTCGGCATCGGTGACGCTTTCGCCATAGGTCTTGATGGCGTTCAGGCCGCCGGCCTCGATTACGAACACGTTGCGCAGGGTGGGCACCTCATCGCGCACGGATTCGATCTTGTCACGCTGCCCGTCATCTTCGGCGATGGCGAGCGTGACTTTGGAATCGTTGAAAATCCAGCTGACCTGGCTGGCGGAGTTGGTCTCGTACACCGGCACGGTGAGCGCGCCGATGGACATGATCGCCATATCCAGCGCGGTCCATTCCCAGCGGGTGCGCGAGACGATGGCGACTGAATCGCCCTTGTTGACACCAAGTCCGACCAGGCCCTTGGCCAAGTCGATGACCATGTCACGGAATACTTGGGCGCTGTACGGGTGCCAAGTGCCATCATCGCCCTTGTATTCGATCATGGCACCTTCGGATCGCGCTTGGCGCGGTTATCGAGCAGATCGAACAGGTTGATGTCGCTGTCAATCGGCTCCTTGACGGGATTGGTGAACTGCTTGACGATACGAGTATCGTTTATGGCCTTATCAGCGATGTTTTCAGTCATACTCCCCATGTAACTCCACGGATGCTACAAAACACGCGCGGAACAACGGATTGTCCAGACCAAATGGCCCCGGCAATCCGTTATTTCGGGCAAACCAGGTAAATCTGTCGCACCGTACATTCAGCAGATTACTCGGCGGAGTTATTGGCCTTTTTCAGCTCGTCGCGAATCTCCTGCAGCGTGGCGAGAGTCTGCTCTTCAACGCTAGGCCCCTGTTCTTCAGCGTCAGCCTCATCCTGGCAGCAGTGAGATCACGAAGCTTATTAATCGGCAGAATCACGCAGAAATACACCGCCACGCCAACAAGCAGGAAGTTAATCAGCGCGTTAAGAATCGCACCAAATGAAACAGTCGAGTTGTTGAACGTGATGGTCAGCAGTCCGGAAAGATCCGGTACGCCGCCAATCATGCCGATTAATGGACTGATGAGATTGTCGACGATGGAATTGACCACAGCGGTAACGGCAGAGCCCATCACCACACCTACCGCCATATCAATCATCGATCCGCGCGACAGGAATTTCTTAAAGCCATTCAACGGACCTTTATCGGTCAAAGCAACAACTTTGCGAGCGGTTCCTCCCGTGGCCTTGGCAAAGTCGGTGGCAATATTCATGGGATTGTGGTTACTCATAACGGCACTCCTTACGAAATTCAGACACTTCACTTGTATCCGACTGGTTTTCCCACGACCCCATTATGCCGCTTGTTGGAATATCCCTATACCACTGCGGCGTTCCCGTACATGACTATGTACGAGAACGCCGCCAACCCTGCTTGCAGAGAACCTGTTAGAGCTGTTTAGAACTGGATGTAATCGACTTCCGTATGCTCGCCGGTTTCCAAGTATTTCGCCACATCATCAGGACCGACGAACACCAGTTCGACCGCTTGCGCAATCATCAGATTGACACGATCCATTGGCGTAAGGTTTTCGAAATAGCCGTACACCGGGATTCCCAGCGCATGCGCATATCCGATTTCGAACATCGTGCCCGGGTCCTCGTCCATAAGATTGGCGACCACGGCTTTAGCAGCATTAACGCCACGGATATCGTCCGCAAAGCATCCTTCAGGCCTGCTTCTTCGATCTGGCTGACAAACCGCGGCTTGAACAGTACCTTGCCATGGTCTTCCAGTATCTTTTCCAAACGTTCCATACTTGCCGTTTGTTCAGGATCGAAGAACGGACCGGCCACATAGAAGTCATACTGCTTGTCTTCACTCATGGTCTCTAGTCATAGCGCAGCAACGTCGAACGTCAGCCGTTATTTTCACTGTATGGACAAGGGGTCGTATTGTGAACATTGCTACGGGATAACCGTCAACGATACGTACGTTGCCCACGATTGGCGCATGCCGCCGCTCTTGCGCCGTCCGCACTGCCAGCCCGTCAGCCGCGATTGACGATTTGCATGGCGCGGCCATCGTCCATCAGGTGGAAGCCATGCTTCTGGTAGAACGGTGCGTTTTTGCTTTCCTCAGGCATGACTTCCAGCAAGAAGTAGTCGCGATACTTAGCCTTGACCAGTTCAACGAGATGGCTGCCGATATGCTGCCCGTGATATGCCGGATCTACCAGCACCCAATGCATATAGGCCACCATTTCGGTATCGTCGAGCACGCGAACCAAGCCGACCAAATGGCCGCCATCCCATGCGCTGATCACCGTATCCGAATGCTGCAATGCCTTGAACAACCGTTCCGGCCACTGCGCCGATTCCCAACCTACCGACTTGAACAGCGCCTCAACCTGCTCAACAGTAAACCGCTTCTCTTCCGTGTATTCGATAGCCATGGACCTCACGACAACCGTGAAGCCCCACATGTCTTTGCATAGTTTCACACGACGGGATGATGGATAGTGGAACCTATACGTTTACACATGCCTAATGCCCATGGCTCATCACCGATGAATAGAGGCTGAGATACCGTCATGTTTCCGAAGCCAAGTGCCCGAGATCGGATTCGAACCGACGACACCCGCTTTAGGAGAGCGGTGCTCTATCCACTGAGCTACTCGGGCAACGACGTTTCATTGTACACGGCCACACGCCCAGTCGCATCATGTTCGCGTGGCAGCTTGCGCAAGCCATCCGGCAACCTGAGCAAGCCACATGGAGGAACCCGACATCAGGTCATGGCCCGGTCTTTCGTGCCAGTTTGGTGCGAACTGCTCTTGCGCACGGCGAAAAGACACTGAAAGACAAGCCGTACACGGTACAGTGGCAAATCGCACGAAAAGCAAAGTAACAGTAAACAAGCCGGAGGAAAGGGCAGCATGGCAAAGGCACGGAGTACTACCACAGGCGCAAGCGTACGAGCTCGCGCCGCTGCCAAGCCACGCTCTGCCAGAGCCACGGCACGCCCAGTATCCAAGTCTGCCGTGAAGCCACACAAACGGCATCGTCTGCTTGGTTTTCTCGCCACGATGTTCGCGCTTCTTGCCCTTGCCGGCACTGCCGCCCGCGCGCTGCCTGCCGATTTACAGGAACTGCCATTTGCGCCGATTGTGGTATCGGCAACGCCATGGTTCACGTTGCTTGGCTTGATTGCCCTACTGTTGGCCATCGTGTCGCGGCGTATCCTTGCCGCACTAATCGCCATCGCCGCAATCGCATGCAATGGCTATTGGCAATATCCGTTCTTCTACTCGACCGATCCACTCCCCCAAGCCGCGCAGAACGCCGTGGCCGCAGCCTCCCCCAACACCAGCGATGCCTACGCGCGCGTCATGACCTTCAATGTGTATAAGGGGCAGGCCGACCCGCAAGCCATCGTCGAACTAGTTCGCGATCAGCGCGTCGAAGTGCTTGCTTTGCAGGAGACCACCGAGGATTTCGTCAAAAAACTCAACGAGGCTGGCATTGAGCACTATCTGCCGTATGCGCAGGTCTCATCGTCTGACGGCGTATTCGGTAACGGCCTCTGGTCGGCCACGCCACTTGCCGATCCGACCGACGATGACGTGAATTCCAGCGCCTCATTCATGCCCGGCGGCACGGTGGATATGGGTGGCCAGCAGATTCGATTCGTATCCGTGCACACCACCGCTCCCGTACCCGGCTACTGGCGGCAGTGGAAGCGATCGCGCATTACTGCTGTAATAATCAGGAAGACAACCGTAATAAGACGAATGCTAACGTAAATGAAAGAGCACTTAGGGAAATCTATCTGAAGGGATTTGAAATTGCGGTGAAAGAATCGCATCCGGGAGCT
>ENA-OQHY01001029-OQHY01001029.1-human-gut-metagenome-genome-assembly--contig:-NODE-1029-length-13363-cov-1.834995_pt1 | contig 13363 bp, 18 predicted proteins | sample MGYA00242570_ERZ504733 | MGnify/ENA primary metagenome ERZ504733 (study PRJEB26092, sample SAMD00036219) | human gut metagenome | host: Homo sapiens | study: EMG produced TPA metagenomics assembly of...
TCGGAATCAGGCCTTCGATACCCTTGGCTTCCTCGGTGATGCGCTTGGTGTCCGGGTCGGAATCGTAGAGTTCTCGGAATTGCCCTGGCCTCGGCATGAACGTTGGCGGCCGGTCGAAGATGTCATGCAGGCTGATGTCTTTGCCGCCGGTGGCGCCGGAGGCAGCGCTTGGTGATTTTTTCACCGACTGAGAATTCATAACCCATGATGCGGGCGGAGTCTTTCAGGGCCTGCTTGGTTTTGATGGTGCCATAGATCACGCACTGGGCGACCTTATCGGTGCCGTATTTTTCGCCGCAGTATTCGATGACTCGCGCACGACCTCAGGGTCGAAGTCGACATCGATATCAGGAAGGCTCACTCGCTCAGGGTTCAGGAACCTCTCGAAAATCAGGCCATGCTTGAGCGGATCGAGCTCGGTAATGCCCATGGAATAGGCGACCATGGCGCCTGCGGCCGAACCACGGCCCGGCCCCACCATAATGCCGTGGTCCTTGGCCCACTGAATGTAGTCGGCGACCACGAGGAAGTATCCGCAGAACTGCATCTGGCAGATCACACCACATTCGTAGTCGGCCTGCTTCAATACGTCGAGCGGCGGGTTGCCGTCGTAACGCTTCTCCAGACCTTCCTCGACTTTTTTGAGGAACAGGGAGGTCTCATCCAGCCTTCGGGGCAAGGGAATTTCGGCATGAACGCACCGTCTTCGTGGTCGTCGAACATCACGTTGCAGCGTTCGGCGATAACGAGCGTATTGTCGCAGGCGTCCGGGTGGTCCTTGAACAGTTCGCGCATCTCTTCGGCGGTTTTGATGTAGTAGCCGGTGCCGTCGAACTTGAATCGGTCCGGATCGTCAAGACGGGAACCGGAGTTGATGCAGAGCATGGCGTCCTGCGCCTGTGCATCTTCGGCGTGTACGTAGTGGGAATCGTTGGTGGCCAGCAGTGGTGCGTTGAGTTTCTTGGCGATGGTCAGCAGGTCACCGGTCACCTGAGTTTCGATGGGCAGACCGTGATCCATGAGTCGATGAAGAAGTTGTCTTTGCCGAAGATGTCCTGGAATTCGCCGGCAGCGCGCAGGGCCTCATCGAACTGACCGAGGCGCAGACGGGTCTGGATGATGCCCGAGGGGCAGCCGGAGGATGCGATCACGCCTTTGGAATAGGTGGCGAGCACCTCCTTATCCATACGCGGATAACGCATGACGCGGCCTTCGAGGTTGGCCACGGACGAGGCTTTGATGAGGTTGACCAGGCCTTCGTCGTTTTCGGCCCACATGGTCAAGTGGGTGATAAGCCACCACCGGAGACGTCGTCGCGGCGCTGGGCTTCGGTACCCCAATGCACGCGGGACTTGTCTTGACGTGCGGTTTCCGGGGTCACATAAGCTTCGATGCCGATGAGTGGCTGACTGCATGCACGCAGTTGGTGTACATCTCGTAGGCGCCATGCATGTTGCATGGTCGGTGATGCCGACCGCAGGCATGCCAAGTTCGGCCGCACGCTTGGCCAAATCAGGAATCTTCGACGCACCATCGAGCAGCGAATAGTGCGTGTGGTTATGCAGTTGCACAAAGTTGTTCCCGTAATCAGCCATGCGCTCCACCATACCGTGTGGTCTGGGCGGCGGTAAATATTTACCGGTGAGGCCACATGCCTATAAAGTGGAGTATCAGCAACAGCGACACTAAGGCAGTGATAACGATGAAATTTGAAGACTACTCTCCCGAGATACAGGCCAAACTCATGGAAATCGGCAACGCTGCGGCAGATGCCGTGGAGTCTCAGGAATCACCAGCAGAAGGCATTCCCGAGGACAGCCCAAACTTCTCTCCCGAACTGGAGCTCAGCCGTCTAATCAATCGACGCAAAGCCGAACTGGAATACATTGATGCCCGCATTGCGCAGATGGTACTGCTCATGCATGAGCGTGGCCAATCATGGGAAACAATTGGTCGCAAGCTCGGTATCACGGGTGAAGCTACTCGTTTGCGATATGCCAAGATGGAAAGACCACGGCAATAACTGTAGTGCCAGCTGAGTTCGCGAATCATCTCGGCGAGAGAGGCTTCATCGCTAATTGTCATATTAGTCAGTTCAGACGCTCAGCTCTTTTGTCGACACTCGGCAATGAGGGCGGCACAGAGCAAAATGACCTGGGCGACGAGGTTGAACCAAATGAGCACGCCGATCAACGCGGCGAACGGGGCAAGCATCGGATTCCGGGAGGCTCCGGCTAATAGTCGCGCACCGAGAAGCTGCATTGCGGAAACCGTCAGAGATCCCAGTAACGCGCCGAGTATCGTGAATCGTCCGGCTTTGATGTGGGAGACCACGCGCAGCAGCAACATGAACAACGCAAAATTCAGCGCGACGCCGGTACCGAAACCGGTCATCTCCAAAAGCACGGTGCCGGGCAACGAACTGCTGGGGATGCCGCCCCATTGCAGCAGTCGGCGTACGATGCCGCCGGACACCGTACCGGCCGCGGTCGAAAGAATGAACAGTATTGCGATGGCGATGGCGGCAAGCGTATCGCGTAACCTTGCGACGACGATATTGAGCTCGTCGCCGCAGTCGTCGAACATGGCCCGTACGGCGTGGCGCAGCGAGTTCATCCAGCCGGTCACTGTCCACCAGAATATGGCCAACGTGGCCAGACCGGTCCACGTCAATGCGCTTGACATGGCGCCTAGCGCGGAAAACGTCAGAAACGAGTCGGCCACACCGGGAATGACTTCACGCACCGCGTCAATCAGCATCTGCTGCCAATCAATGTTGCCGACCATGATAAGGCCGAACACGCTCACCGCAATCCAGACGCCGGCAAAAGGCGAATAGCAGACCGACATGCCAGACCATTCGCCAGCAGGGGCCGCTCCGCGACACATACCGGTCGAGCACGCGCCCAGGCAGCGAACGTGCCCACGCGTCCGCACCCCTACCAATCGCACTCTTCAACCCATGCATAGTTCAACTGTATACGTCGCATCCCCAAGTCCACGGCATAGTACTTCTTTTCCTGCTTGAGAATCCTCTTGCCCTTGATGTCGTATCGGTGGGCCGGGTAGAGGATGAACGCGTCGTAGGCCGCGATCGTCGTCGGAACGGGCACGGTCAACGACTAGGAAACGGTTTTTATCAGCAGGAGATTCTGCAATCCGGATGGCATATACCGCCCGGCTTCATTACTGCTTTGGCTCATTTCTGTTCACTTCACGCTGGAGTACCGAGACACGTTGAGCGGAAATACCGGTAATTCACGTACGGTTACCGACCATTGGACTGAATGGTACTCAGCATCCGCAGTCACTTGGGGTATGGTCATGACGGAGAGCCATCATGACCGATCTCTCGTTATTCTGGGATGAATCCGGCGAAGCCGGAACTGAATCTAAATATTAAAACGCATGATGCACACGTTGCGGAATTAGTCCACCAGAACTTCGGCATATTCGGCAGGTTCAGCGGGTTCGATATGTCGGGCACGCATGGCATCGAGGGCGGCAGCCAAGTCGGCCGGGTACTGGGACCGGACCGTGGTCCAGACGCGGGTGCGGGGATGACGGAATTCGAGCTTCATGGCGTGCAGCCACTGCCGGTCAAGTCCCAAGGCCTCAGATAGCACCGGATTGGCACCATACATGGGGTCACCGCACAGGGGATGCCCAATCGAGGAGAAATGCACGCGAATCTGATGAGTACGTCCGGTCTCCAGATTCACGGATACCAGAGTGGCCTCATGGCCGAAACGCTCCAGCACATCCCAGTGCGTAACGGCCGGTTTGCCGGCCGGAGTCACGCAGAAGCGGAAATCGGACACTTTGGCGCGCCCGATCGGTGCCTCAATGGTTGCTTTGTTCTCTTTAAGACCACCCTGCACGAGCGCATGATAGGTTTTCTTTACCTCATGCTCGGCGAACTGCCGACGCATCTCGGTGTACGCAAGGTCGGACTTGCACACCAACATCAAGCCGGAAGTGCCTACATCAAGGCGAGAAACAATGCCCTCACGCCCGGCCGCACCATAGGAAGTGATATGCACGCCGCGGTCACGCAGTGATCCGAGCACGGTTGGACCGGTCCAGCCAACCGAGGCATGCGCCGCCACGCCTACAGCTTATCGACTACAACGACATCATCGTCTTCGTAGACAACGGCCATATCAGTTGCGATAGGCTCAGGCTCGGCCTGTTCCTCCGCCAAATCAAATTCGACGGTCTCCCCCGCCTGCAATGTGCTGGACCGCGCAACTTCACGTCCTAAAACGCGCGCCTGCCCGGAGTCAACCAGATCGGCGGCTTTAGATCGTGAAATACCCAGCATTTTGGCCACGGCTACGTCGAAACGCTTACCCACCAATGCATCGGGAGCAGGGACTATTCGACTCATTACTTGGCGTCCGCCTCCGGCTCAGACTGTAGGGATTCGTCGGATTGCTCGATGAGATCCTTGTGTGAGAACGGCTCCCCCATAAGAATCAGAATCACCAGGACCACACCGGCGACTACCAGATAGATATCCGCCACATTGCCAACGGACCAGCCATAGTTAAGGAAATCCACCACTTTGCCGTCGAGGAAGCCGTCAGCGTACATAACACGGTCAATCAGGTTGCCCAGAGCGCCTGCAAACGCGAAAGAAATCGCCACCGACCATTTCATGGAGACAGTGCGCACCCCAGCCACAGCAAGGGCCACGCAAGCCACAACGGCCAACAGACTGATTACCAAGTAGCGCCTGATCCCATGCCCAAGGACGCGCCCGGATTACGCACCAAGGTGAAGGACAGCAGTCCGGGAATCACTCGAATGGTCTGACCGTTGGATAACGCGGCCATCGCCCAAGCCTTGGTGAGCTGATCGACAATCAGCGCAGCCGCGGCCACACATGCAAAGACGGCCACGCGGGTGCGCAGCCGTCCCTGTTGGTTCGTCATACGACCTGTACCTGCCTACGCTCAGTTGGTCTTGGACGAGGTCTGGTCGACGTAGTTGTTCGACTCGGAAACCTGCGATGCCAGCTGGCCGAGGTACTCGGTGAGGCGGGCGCGGTATTCAGTCTCGAACTGCTTGAGGCTCTGGATGTTGCCCTCGACGACCTTGGACTGAGCCTGAAGGTTGTCGCGCACCTGCTCGGCATACGTATCGGCTGCAGAGCGGGTGTTCTTGTCGTACGCATCAGCCGCGGAACGAGTGTTCTTGTCATACTCGGCGGCACGCTGCTGCACTTCCTTCTCGTAGTTGTCAGCGTCATCGTGCTGAGACTTGGAGTAGTTGTCCGCATCCTGACGAGTCTTGACGGAGTATGCGTCGGCCTCAGAACGGGTGTTCTGGGAGTAGGTCTCGGCATCCGCGTGAGTCTGGTCACGGTAAGCGTCGGCCTCGGAGCGGGTACGATCCGAATAGGTGTCGGCGTCGGAACGAGTACGAGTGGAGTAGTCGTCGGCCTCGGAACGGGTACGCTCGGAGTAGTTGTTGGCCTTGGTGACCAGATCGTTGTACTTGTTCTGGCTGGCCTCGGTGATTTCCTTGGCCTTGTTCTTGCCTTCTCCACGTACTGATCGTGCAGCTGCATAGCCAGGGTCAGCATGGCGGTGGCGCGCTCGGCTCGGTGCCCGGCATGGAAGCGGCGCCAGCGATCTTCTGCAGAGAACCGGTCTCGGTGCTCGGCTCGACCTTGGAAACCTGAGCACGAAGCTGGTTTTCACGCTGCTTGGCTTCTTCGAGCTGACGGGACAGCTCAGCGATCTGAGCGGACTGCTGCTGAGCGGCGGAACCCTGCTGCTGAGCGGCGGCGAGCTGACGGGACAGCTCCTCGTTGGCCGCGCGGAACTGATCACGTTCCTGCTGAATGGCGGCGATCTGCTGACCGACAGCCTCCTGGTCACCGGAGGCCTGAGCAGCCTGAGCGGTGAGCTGATCGATTTGAGCGTTCAGCTGATCGACCTGACCCTTGAGCTGCTCATTCTGGGAGGACAGCGCGCGGTTGGATTCCTCGGCTTCGCTGAGCTTGGCAGAGACAAGCTGTGCTGCCTGATCATTGCCAGCCTGAGCGGCCTGCTGGGCCTGAGCACAGCGTTCTTCAAACCAGCATTCTCCGACTCGAGTTGCTGCACCTGACCGGTAAGATCGGAGATCTTCGCATTAAGGTTGGTCACGTCAGGACCAGAGTCTGGGTGGCCTGACCGCCGGCTACCGCCTGACGTCCAAGAGCCTCGACGGTTTCCGTGACCTGATCAAGGAAGTCATCGACCTCGTCGACATCATAACCTTCCTTGAATCGAACAGTCTGGAAGGTATGCTCCCTAATATCCTTCGGCGTCAACAGAGCATAAATCTTGCACCTCGCTTTGGGGCATCGCCCGCACTTACGTTGGTCTCAAGTCAGAATGCTATCACGACCCCATCGTTTCAGAACATTCGACGTGGGTTTTTATGCCAGATATATGCCTCCGGCGGGTCAAAAACGGCCTCAGAACACTATCAGAACAACACTTTCCAGTACCACCAGCGCAAAATACAGCACAATGAAGCTGACATCAAGATAAATCGAACCGAGCGGCAATGGGCGAATATAGCGACGTAGCCAGCGCAGAGGGGGTTCGGTAATGGAATACACAATATTGATCAGCTGGGCCACCACACCACGTGGATACCAGTTTCGTGCGAGAACGGAGACCCAGTCCAGAATCATGCGCACGAACAGAACCGTGATATACGCGTTGATGAGCCATGCAAGAATGCGGCCGATCAAAGAGAACACTAAGGAAAGCATGCTGACAGACTAACAACCGCGCATGAAAAGTTTGCTCGGAGCACAATAAGAATCGGCCGACTCCTTGCTGGGAGTCGGCCGAATACCGATATAACGTCGAATGCGAAAACTACTGAACCGGTCAGTCAGCGAACAAATCGTGTGCCGAGGCTGGTTTTGTCGGCTCTTCGACCTTGATGTTCACCTGCGCCGGGCTCAACAGGAACACGCGCGGAGTGACACGCTCGAGGGAACCACGCACGCCGAACACCACGCCGGCGGAGAAGTCCACGATGCGATATGCCACGGCTTCGGCCACACCGGTGAGATTCAGTACGACCGGAACACCGTCACGCAATGCACGGCCGACCAGTTGAGCATCCTCATATGACTTCGGATGGATGGTGGTGATTCTGTTCACACGACCACCGGGGAACGGCTTGGTAGTCGACGATGCGGCAGGCGCGGTGGTTGACGCCAGCGGCGTGACCGTATGGTCGGAATCAAATGCGGACTTCGAAGCCGGCTTCTGCTCCTCGTCCTCCTCGATGTAGTCGTCCTCATCGTCCACAACGTCACTCATGCCCAGATAGGACATCGCGTTTTTCATGAACCCAGCCATGGATCAATCCTTTCAGCGCAGGAAGTCAGGGATGTCGAGATCGCCAGCCGGATCGTTCACGGCGATATTCGGATGAGCGGAAGTCGGATCATCAAAAGGCAACGATGCGGAGTCACCGGTAGCCGGTGTGAATGCCGGTTGGGCAGTGGCAGCGGGCTGTGCAGCCGGTGCCGGTGCTGGAGCTGGCTGTCGCCACGGGAGTCGCAGGATCGGCGGCGGTTGGCACAACCGGCGTCACCGTGCTCTGAGTGTCGTCATCTTGAGCGGCGACGGGGTCAAAACCAGCAGCAATAACAGTGACACGCACTTCATCGCCATAAGCATCGTCCAGAGCAAGACCCCAAATAATCTGGGCTTCAGGGTGAATGGCCTTGCGCACCAGTTCGGTGGCAGCAGAGGCTCCTGCAACTTCAGGTCGGTCGGACCGGCGATGTTGATCAGCGCACCGTGTGCGCCTTCGATGCTTTCCTCAAGCAGCGGAGAGCTGATGGCGATTTCGGCGGCCTGCGTGGCACGATCCTCTCCCCGTGCGGAACCGATACCAAACAGCGCAGTACCAGCACCACGAAGAATGGAGTTCACATCGTTGAAGTCGACGTGAATATAGGAGTTCATCGAAATCAGGTCAGTGATGCCCTGAACACCGGCAAGCAGTGCGGTATCAGCGGTCTTGAAGGCCTCAATGATGCCGATGGAACGGTCGGAAAGCTCGAGCAGGCGATCGTTCGGAATGACGATCAGCGCGTCGACTTCCTTGCGCAGGTTGTCGATGCCGTATTCGGCGGAAGCGGAACGCTGAGGGCCTTCGAAGCTGAACGGACGAGTAACAACCGCGATGGTGAGAGCACCCTGTTGATGAGCCGCACGAGCGACGATCGGGCTGGCGCCAGTACCGGTGCCACCGCCCTCGCCGCAGGTGACGAACACCATGTCGGCACCCCTAAGCGCCTCTTCGATATCCGACTGGTGGTCCTGGGCCGCCTTGGCTCCACGCTCCGGTCGGCACCAGCACCGAGACCACGACTGGACTTATCGGAAAGGGAAATCTTGACATCCGCATCAGAGCGCAGAAGATCCTTCGCATCGGTATTTACCGCCACAAATTCAACATTCTGTAATCCCTCGGCAATCATGCGATTGACGGCATTACCGCCGGCACCGCCGACGCCAACAACCTTGATGTTGGTCTTGTCGTTGAACTCATTCTGCGCGATCTCGCTCACGTTTGGCTCCTGTCACTTCACGGTTACACCCAAGAGTAGCGCAAACAGGCTACTCTTGGAGGGAAATTCACGCGCAGAATGGCGCGTGTTGCGTGTATTTTCAGTATTTTCTCAGTAACTGGCGTCCATTGGGTCGTCACCGAAGAGCGCCTCACGCTCTTCGTGGGTGGTGGTACGCGATTCCAACCAGTCATACGGCAAGTGCACCTTCTTGGCGAAACGCACGCGGCCGCGCGGTTTGTCGACCACGCGTGGCGGGTATTCGATAGTCGGGTCGAGCTTGCCGATCTCGCGGTCCACATCGGCCAGGCTCTCGCATTCCATAAAGGCCTTGCGGGTGGAGCCGCCCACCGGGAATCCTTTCAGATACCAGGCGATGTGCTTGCGCAGATCGTGGACGGCCATCATCTCATCGCCTCATAAACTCGGTAAGCAGCTCGGCATGACGGTGAATCACGCGGCAGACCTCGCCCAGATTCGGGTTGAGCCGTTCGGGATTGCCCTCGAAGGCGTTTTTGATGTTGGCGAACAGCCACGGCCGGCCTGGCATCCGCGCCGATGGCCACACCGTCGCAGCCGGTCTCGCGCACCATTTCGAGCGCATCCTCGGCACCCCAGATATCGCCATTGCCGAATACCGGAATGTTGAGGTGTTCCTTGAGCTCGCCGATGCGGGACCAGTCGGAATGACCGCCATAGTATTCGGCGGTGGTACGGGCATGCAGGGTTACGGCCTTGCAGCCCTCCTCCTGCGCGATGTGTCCGGCTTCGAGGAAGGTCTCATGGTTATGGTCGATGCCGACGCGGATCTTCGCGGTGACGGGGATGCCCGCCGGCTCGCATACGGCGACCACGCGCTGTAATAGCTCAGTGAAAATGTCGGTTTTCCAAGGCAAGGCCGAACCACCGCCTCGACGAGTGACCTTGGGCACCGGGCAACCGAAGTTCAGATCCACATGGTCGGCCATGTTGCCGTCGACCACGATTTTCGCCGCCTGTTCGGTGATGGAGGGGTTCACGCCGTACAACTGCAGTGAACGGATTTTTTCGCTTTTGGCGAAATGACAGAGGCGCAGTGCTTTCGGGTTATGCGCCACGAGGCTCGAGCGGTGATCATCTCGGCCACGTAGAGTCCATCGGGACCATATTCCTCGCAAATCACGCGGAAGGGCCAGTTGGTCACTCCCGCCATCGGCGAGAGGCACCACCGGGGTCGGCACGGTGATGTTGCCGAGTTGGACCGGGGCGATATGCACCGGGGTCCCGGGGCGCGCCGGCGCTCCGTACGTGGGTCGAGGTTGTCGGTCTCGTGATGCTCGGTGAGCACTGTTTCGGATTCGGATTGTGCCATGTGATTCCTAAGAAAATAAGTAGGGGCTCCCCTGAGAGAGGAGCCCCGGCGTCTATCGCCGCCACTTCGCCTACAAACAGCCCACTGGGATGTCTTCCTTACGGCTCAGCCACAGAGGGGAGCCCAAGTTGTGCGACTCCGGCTTAGTACAGGCCGCCGGCTTCCTGAACGCCGGACTCAGGCCAAGGCTCACCGCCCATTTCCACAGGCTTCAGGGGCACGCGGGTGCGCTTCTCGCCGATGCGGGCGGCCACGTATCGGCCACCTTGTCAAGAGCGACGCGCTCCTGGGCCATGGTGTCACGCTCACGGATGGTCACAGCGTGGTCCTCGAGGGTGTCGAAGTCCACGGTGATGCACAGCGGGGTGCCGATCTCGTCCTGACGACGGTAACGACGACCGATGGCACCGGACTCGTCGTAGTCGATCATCCACTCGTTGAAGCGCAGGTCGTCGGCCAGGTTCTGGGCCACGGTCTGCAGTTCAGGCTTCTTGCTCAGCGGCAGCACGGCGGCCTTGACCGGGGCCAGACGCGGGTCGAGACGCAGCACGGTGCGCTTGTCAACGCCGCCCTTGGTGTTCGGGGCCTCGTCCACATCGTAGGCGTCCACGAGGAAGCACATCAGGGAGCGGGTCAGGCCGGCGGCCGGTTCGATGACGTACGGCACGTACTTCTCGCCGGTGGCCTGGTTGAAGTAGCTCAGGTCTTCGCCGGATGCTTGGAGTGCGCGCTCAAATCGTAATCGGTACGGTTGGCGATGCCTTCGAGCTCGCCCCAGTCGGAACCCTGGAAGCCGAACTTGTATTCGATGTCCACGGTGCGCTTGGAGTAGTGGGAGAGCTTCTCCTTCGGATGCTCGTAGTGGCGCAGGTTCTCCGGCTTGACGCCGAGGTCGATGTACCAGCGGGTGCGGGCGTCGATCCAGTACTGGTGCCATTCCTCATCGGTGCCGGGCGTGACGAAGAACTCCATCTCCATCTGCTCGAACTCACGGGTGCGGAAGATGAAGTTACCCGGGGTGATCTCGTTACGGAAGGACTTACCCATGTTGGCGATGCCGAACGGCGGCCTGGAACGGGAAGAGGTCATCACGTTCTTGAAGTCCACGAAGATGCCCTGTGCAGTCTCCGGACGCAGGTAGTGCAGGCTGTTCTCGTCCTCGACCGGGCCGAGGTGGGTGCGCAGCATCATGTTGAAGTCGCGCGGTTCGGTCCACTGGCCACGGGTGCCGCAGTTCGGGCAGACGATGTCTTCATGCCGTTTTCCGGCATCTTGTCGCCGTGCTTCTCGGCGTAGGATTCCTCGAGCTTGTCGGCGCGGTTGCGCTTGTGGCAGTTGAGACACTCGACGAGCGGATCGTTGAACACGCTCACGTGGCCGGACGCCACCCACACTTCGGGCGGCAGAATGATGGAAGTGTCGACACCGACGACATCAGGACGGGTGACGACCATGGAGCGCCACCATTCACGCTTGATATTGTCCTTGAGAGCGACGCCGAGAGGGCCGTAATCCCAAGCGGAACGGGTGCCGCCGTAAATTTCGCCGGCGGGGAACACGAAGCCGCGACGCTTCGCAAGGGATACGACTTCATCGAGTTTGGACTGAGCACAATGCACCTTCTGGTTTGAACGGTTTGGGGTCTAATAACAACCGCTTCAGGATAGCCGTATATGGTGACAGGTCAGGCGGCATTGTCCGGTATATGTTCCGCGTCTCACGAGCGGCCGTTCGCAGCGATTCCTATATCGCAACACCTCCATATTGTTCCTGTTGTTTTACCCTTCCCGAATTTGTGCCACTGACATCGCGTCAGCGTCACATGGGAGATGTTGCTCGGCGGAGGCGTCTATGTATCACGAATGGACGGGGACGCGCCAGACCTGACGACACGTATCGAACAAATCCGTCACGATAATGTCCATGTTGGCGCATAGCGTCGGCACTGTAATGCAGGGGAACTCGCATGTGGTTCGCGAGTTGAGAAAGGCCTGAGCCTGACCCTTAGAACCTGTTGGTTAAGACCATCGTAGGGAGCAGTAAATGAGCAATAGTGCATCATCGTTTACCGGCGTGTCCAGCGGTTATACCGCCGGGACTCCGGTTCCAGCCGATTCACCCATCCGTGACAATATCGCCGATGCCGTTCGCCGCGTACGCGAGACGACTCCGTTGGCCCAGTCATTCACCAATTTTGTGACCATCAATTTGGTTGCCAACGCGCAACTGGCGGCCGGCGGCACTGCGGCCATGAGTTTCCTGCCGGACGACGTGATCGAAACCGCGAAAATCGCGGGCGCGAACTACATCAACGTGGGCACGCTGCTGCCGTTCTATAAGGACGCACTGCCCGAAATCGCCCAGCGACTCAACTACTTGGACAAGCCGTGGGTGCTCGACCCGGTGGCCGCCGGCATCGGCCGCACCCGTACCGCCATTCCTTCAGGCTTCAAGGCCGCTCCCCCGACCATGATTCGCGCGAATGCATCCGAGGTAATCGCGCTGGCGAACATGTGGGGGCTCAATACCGAAACCGTGGGGGACGCTTCCGAGCACCGCCCCGCCGGAGTGGAATCCGTCGACGACGTGGAGTCCGCAACCGCGCGGCGGTGGCGCTGGCACAGTATCTGACCGAACAGCACGCCAAGCATTCCTCCCATGACGCTTCCACCCGCTGCGCCGTGGCCGTGTCCGGCATCGCCGATCTGGTGACCGATGGCGAAACCGTGTACCGACTGCCGGGCGGCAGCGCGATGATGACCAAGATCACCGGTGCCGGCTGCTCGCTGGGCGGCGTGGCTGCCACGTATTTGGCGGTCTCCGATCCGTTGACCGCCGCCCTGTCCGCGTCTCTGCTGTACAACCGCGCGGGAGAGGTGGCCGATACAACTTCGCACGGACCGGGCTCGTTCCAAGTTGCGTTCCTTGACGCGCTGTGGAATGTGACCGCCGAACAGGTGGCGGAATCCGAGATTTTGGTGCAGTAGTTTCAGTTCCCTCTGATGAGGGAGCTCATAACAGTTTTTTCCAATAAGACTTCCACAAGAAACAACAAAAGCAGGAATAATAATGAGTAATGAATACCCATACGCCTCCATGCGCGACAGCTTCGACCTGTCCGCGTACTTCGTGGTGGGGCCGGAGGACTGCAAAGGCGTCCGCTGACCGACGTGGTGGATCAGGCTCTGCACGGCGGCGCAACCTTCATCCAACTGCGCGCCAAGGAGGCCGATGCCTCTGAGCTGACCGACATGGCTCGCGACATCGCGCAAATCATCGAGGACAATGAGAAGTCCGATTCCGTGGCCTTTGTGATCGACGACCGTGCGACGTGGTGTGGCAGGCCCGCCGCAAGGGCATCAAGGTGGACGGTGTGCACATCGGCCAGACCGACATGGAGCCGCGCGAAGCCC
>ENA-OQHY01001030-OQHY01001030.1-human-gut-metagenome-genome-assembly--contig:-NODE-1030-length-13327-cov-5.009697_pt1 | contig 13327 bp, 18 predicted proteins | sample MGYA00242570_ERZ504733 | MGnify/ENA primary metagenome ERZ504733 (study PRJEB26092, sample SAMD00036219) | human gut metagenome | host: Homo sapiens | study: EMG produced TPA metagenomics assembly of...
TGGTTCTGAAACAACAGTATTACCGAACGGCAAAGATGAGATTAAGCTTGCTGATGGAAAAGCTGTTTATGTAGAGGATAATTACATGAGTGTAATATGATGCACATGTAGGATTAGTCAAATTCCAGTTTGCCGTACTCGTTCCAGCAGGGTTTGGGGCAGGCACGCCACAAGAAGCTGTCCCAAAGGGGCAAGAATTTTCAAGAATTGAATTTGTGGCCACGGGACGGTTCTTGCTCTCAGCTTTTTCACTGCGTTTCGCAATTTGCACATTTCAATCTGCTCGCAGATTGTTGACAAGCTGCGCTTGACCCGATAATATAAAGGCAAGTCGAATACACGCCAAGGAGGTGCAACCATGACCGCCGTGATCTACGCCCGCTATTCATCTGACAGCCAGAGAGAAGCGTCCATTGAAGGACAGCTGCGCGACTGCAAGGACTACGCCGAGAAGAACGGTATCACCGTGGTCGCACCTACATCGACCGTGCCTACTCTGCCAAGACGGATGACCGCCCGGACTTCCAGCGGATGATTAAGGACAGCGCAAAGAAAATCTTCGACGTAGTTCTGGTCTGGAAGCTGGACCGCTTTGCCCGGAACCGATTCGATGCCGTGAACTACAAGTACCAGCTGGAAAAGAACGGTGTCCATCTGGTGTCTGTCATGGAACCCATCTCGCAGGGGCCTGAAGGCATTATGGTGGAGAGTATGCTGATTGGCATGGCGGAATACTATTCCGCCGAACTCGCCCTGAAAGTGGCGCGCGGTGAGCGCGAAAATGCCCTCCAGTGCAAGTACAACGGCGGTGTGGTGCCGCTGGGCTTCACCATCGGCAAGGAGGACAGGCTGTACCATATCGACCCGGAAACGGCTCCTATTGTGCAGGAGATCTTCAGCCGGTACGCCGACGGCGAACCGGCTGAGAAGATTGCCGCATCCCTGAACGAGCGCGGCCTGCGTACCCGCACCGGGAAGCCGTTCGTAAAGAACAGCTTCTTCCAGATCTTCCGCAACCGCCGCTACATCGGCGAATACCGCTACAAGGACATTGTGACGCCGGGCGGCATTCCGGCTATTGTTGATCAGGACTTGTTCGACCGGGTGCAGCAGCGTTTCGAGCAAAACAGGATCGCCCGCGGTCGGCCTGCAAAAGAGGATGTGAGCTATCTGCTGACCACTAAGCTGTTCTGTGGCAAGTGCGGCACCCTGATGGGTGGCGAAAGCGGCACCAGCCACATGGGAAACACCTACTATTACTACAAGTGCGGCAACGCCAAGCGCCACGGCAAGGCGCACTGTGACCTGAAGGCTATCCGCAAGGAGCCGCTGGAACGGTTCGTGGTGGACACCGCCATTAAGGTGATCTTCAGCGATGAAATTATCGAACGGCTGATAGATTTGGTCATGGAAGCCCAGCAGCAGGAGAACACCCGGCTGCCTGTTCTGAAAGAGCAGCTCCGGGATACGGAGAAACGGCTCGCAAACCTTCTGGAAGCCATTGAACAGGGCATCCTGACCCCGACCACCAAGCAGCGTTTGGACGAGCTGGAAGCCCGGAAAGAAGCCCTGAACACCAGCATTCTGGAAGAAGAGCTGAAAAAGCCCGTCCTGACCCGTGAGTGGATTCGATTCTGGCTTGAAAAATTCCGCAAGGGTGACGTGGGCAACACGGAACACCAGCGGCAGATCATTGATACCTTTGTCAACTCGGTCTACGTCTTTGATGACCGGGTCGTACTCAATTTCAACTTCACGGATGATGCCAAGACGGTTACCCGTGAAGAGGTTTTAGGTTCGAGTGCTGTGGACAATGCTCCACCAAACGTAAGGCCGTTTACCTGAAAAGGTAAGCGGCTTTTTCTTGTATCTACGTGCTTTTTGATACGAAAAAGTGAAACGGATTCACTTTTGCATATTGATAATGAAACGTGTAGGAGGCCCCCTTTTCAGTCGTTTGTAGCAAGTTTGTAGCAGATCTGTAGCAAAATTCGGAGAGGAACGGCAAAATGACCTCAGAAACCCGATTTTTGCAGATTTTTGGGTATAAAATTTTATCCTTGAATTTTGTGCAGAATGACGGTGGTGCTTTTCATTCGGATTCTGATGCCGTACAATAAAGGAAAAGATCATGGATGAAAGGAGAAATCGCTGTGCGCTACACCATCCGGCATTTTGATTTGCCGCTGCTTACCTTTGAAGCAAACATGGACAGTGCAGATACTGGCCTCCATTTTATAAAGGTCTACGAAGAAAACCGTTCTTTTCTACCTTTGAATCTGACTGTATCAGAAGATGGTGTAGAACGCTGGCTGCGGCATCGCGCAATTCCGAAGAACCGAGCGTATGTAGACGCTCTGCTCTCTAAGGTGGGGCTTTCTTTGAATCGACCGCTTGGAATTATTGCAGCCAATAAAGGTCTTTCACTCAATGATTGCTTTTGGGTAGATGCAGAGGGCTCCGGTGACACCTTTGAAAAAGTAAATCTTTACGATAACCGATTCAGTCAGGTGCTGGCAGCAATCGCCTTTACAGGATATGGCAGCAGCATACGAACTTCGCTTGCGTCCTGCCCGGAGTTCTCGACCAACGGGATGCTGCCAAAATGCTGGCGCAGACAAAACGGAAAAATCTACCTTTATAAAGGGGGTACGTCAGGGTTCAGCAATCTGGGGTTTGAACCGTACTCGGAACTGTACGCCTATCAAGTTGCGCAGGCAATGGGTGTAAATGCAATTCGCTACACTCTGACGAAAGACCTGAAAAAGACGCTTTGTTCCAAGTGTGAGCTGTTCACCAGCAAAGAGTATTCTTATATTCCCATCGGACAGCTTGTGCCCAAAGGTGGAATAAAAGCAATTTTTGCGTATTATCAGACGTTAGGTCAGAACTTTGTGGATGCGCTGGAAGATATGCTGGTCTTTGATGCGATCATCTGCAACACTGACCGCCACTATGGAAATTTTGGTGTGCTGGTAGACAATAAAACCAACACGATTGCGGCACCTGCACCGCTGTTTGACCACGGAAACTCGCTGTTCAGTCTGGGCGGAACGGATCTTTGGGACAACCAGAAAGCATTTGATAAATATGCCCGCACACTGCTTCCGCTTGCATATGATGATTTCTTTGCAGCTGCAAAGAGCGCAATGAAGCCTCGTCACCGTGCGATGCTCCATAAGCTGCTGGATTTCCATTTTGACCGCAGAGCGACACGTTATAATCTGCCGCCAAATCGCTTGAAGATGATCGAAAAAGAGGTACAGCGCAGAGCAAGAGTGCTTTTAGGGTAAAAAAGAAATCGCCAAACGTGAGAGATTTTTCTCTCATGCATTGGCGATTTTTTGTATATCTGAAGCCGTCACAGCGTGCCAGTTCATCGGGATCGGTCATGGAATACTCAGTAAACATATTTAGCGCAGAGTGAGAACCGTACTTTTTAATAGGTAAGATGCCTGTCATGTAGGCCAATGCAGCGTAACGGCTTCTTATTTCAAATACGATTACGAGGAAGACTGGATCGCTGACCCGATGGTCAAGGAAATGATTCAGGATGTGGATAAGTCTACCGTTATCGACAGTGGTGTCATTGATAGCCCGGTCTTGGAAAAAAATTCCGCCGATTGGTTTATCTGGTGGTATAAAGACCCTGATTTTGGTAAAGTTTGAGCCGGTGAAAGTGTTCAATGCATCGACTTGTGGTGACCATCACTGACTTGACGGCATTAGTTTGAGTGGCCTTTCACTATTCCGAAAAATATCTGATGCTGCTATAAGTAGTCCAACAAAACCTATTTATACCAATTTCCTTCAGATAGTACCAACGCGGGTCTTAGAATCACGGTGTTTCCCTCCACGCGATAGGAACCACTGTTTGCGGGCAGAAAAAAGCTATCCCCTTTTCGCAGCGGAATCTTCTCGTTTTCTCCGATCAGAGTACCATTTCCATCCAGTATCACCAGTGAGGTGAACGACTCGTCATCACATACATCAGTAAAACTACCGGTCATGCGGTCTACCGTAAAGTACTCGCACCGAATCAGATGCCCACCAAAATTATAATCGTCACGCGGCGGTGTTCGCTTTGCAACATCCTCCGCTTGTTCTGTGTGCAGCTGACGCAGTTTGCCGGTGGCATCCCTGCGATCATAATCATAAACGCGGTAGGTCACATCCGAATTCTGCTGGACTTCGGCAATCAGGATCCCTTTTCCGATAGCATGGACTGTGCCGGATGGGATATAGAAGCAATCTCCTTTGCATACAGGTACTGCATTCAGCACCTCAGGCAGCGTATTATCTTCGATTCGCCTGGCAAATTCCTCCCGGGTGATTTGCTGCCGGAATCCATAGTATAAAAATGCTCCCGGCTCGGCATCCACAACATACCACATCTCTGTTTTACCATACTGATGTTCGCGGTTTATAGCATAGAAGTTGGAGGGATGTACCTGAATGGACAGCGGCTGTGCTGCATCAATCAGTTTAATCAGAATTGGGAAAGGATGAAAAAGCATTCCAAAGCTGCCCAGTACCTGCGGACCTTCCGCATCCAGATACTGCTGCAGCGTTTTGCCGGCATAGGTTCCGTTTTCAATCATGCTGGGAGCAGACGGATGACAGGATAACATCCACGCCTCCGCAATGTTAGCACCTTCGTACTGCATATGATAATCTTTTCGCAGACGCTGTCCGCCCCAGATCGTTTCGCGACAGGCGGGCTGTAATTTCAGTATAGCCATAGTCTGGCATCCTTTCTGTTTTGTTATAGCAGGTTGTATTTTTATGATGCTCCAATGGTTTAAGATGAAGACGACATGAGAAAATCACACGTATTAACTTGCGCATTAACGTTATATTTTTTATAAAAAGGCAAAAAAGCAGCCCGGATTCTTCGTTCCGGGCTGCTTTTCAAGGAGGAATCTGTTCTGCTGCATCCCGCAGCGTAAGATAATTACAATTTTTCGTTGTTCAGCAGTTCCTGCATTGCCGTGGTCACAGACTCTTCATTGGCACCTTCTACCGTGATGTGCAGTACATCCCCGGGCTTTGCACCAAGCTCATCAGTGCCATCACACGGGCAGCGTTTGCTGTTTTGGAGCCGCCGATCTTAGCAAAACTGATCTCGCAATCTGGGTGTGCTTGGCAAGCTTTGCAATCTGACCAGCCGGTCTGGCATGGATGCCCAGCTGATCCTGCACGGTATACTCAAAATCTTTCATTGTTTCGTTTCCTCTTATACAAAAATCACTTGTTGGCAGCGGCCTTGCGTGCCAGTTCCATGCAGCCCTTGCCATCCATGCGACCATAGGTCTGCATAGGGATCACACCAAAGCCCTTGCCCTTCTGCTCACACAGAGGCTTATATTCCTTTTCCAGATATCGCACCTGCGGACCCAGCAGCAGCACATCCCAGTCATCCAAAATATCCGGCACGGTACGCACAGGGCGTGCCTCGATGACATCGGACGCATCGGCAAACTTTTTCATATTATTGACCAGCAGGCTGGTGGACATACCTGCGGAACAAGCTAACAGGATCTTCATACTACTTACTCCTTTTCTGAATCATGATTTTACTTGCTTTCTTTCAGGGTCTGCACCGTCTGGTACAAATCCATAAACTGCTCGGCCATATCGCGCATCACCTGTGCCATGGTCAAATGGTCCTGTGCGTGCACCAGAATGATGTTTACCGGCACAGGATTGCCTTCGGCTCCTGTTGCAGCATTTCGGTCTGGGCATCGTGGGCTTTTACCATGGTCTCATCGGCGGCAGCCAGATGCTTGCGGGCACCTTCAAAATCTCCCTGCTTGCAGCAATCAATGGCCTGCATACTTTCCGCCTTAGAATCGCCTGCAATGCCAATCAGGGTAAAGGATGCCTCGTATAATGCTTCCATATCTTCGCTCATAACGATTCATACTCCTTTTGAGTCTTGCTGTTTTGTTTTTGAGTGTTATTCTCTCTGCTTCCACCGTTTTCCCCACACAGAAGCCGCATGAACCAAGGGTAATCCCGGCATTGAATCAGGCTTTTCACACGGGCGGTATCCTGCATGAAGGAGGTAATGGACAGATAGAACTTCTGAAGCTCAGGGTGCTCCCCATCTGCGATAGAGATAAGCAGCAGCACCTGTACATCGTTTTCTACCCAACGAATGGGTTCGTCCAGAATGCCTACAGCCACAAAAGTTTTTTCACTTAATACCTTGTACGCGTGCGGGAATGCCACCAGCGGGCAGAAATCCGTGCGGGCAAGTTCTTCGCGCTTAAGTACCGCCGAATAGAAACCCTGCGGCAGCGACATTACCCGATCGATCTGCGTACATAGATTAAAGATGGCTTCTTCCTTAGTACGGCCTTCCACATGGGGAAAAAACAGCTCCGGCTGATAATATGCGGACAGAAAATCCGCCGAGCTACCTTCAGAATGCTCTGTACGACCCGCATACTGGACTGGTTGAGAAAATCCTCTACCGGATAATGGGAACATTCACCTTCTGGTGGATGGGCACTGTGGAAAAGATGTAATCGATCTTGGAAAAATCATATTGTTCCAGATGAAAAACGTCGCATACTTCGATGTTGTCCAGATACTTGGAAAACTCTTCCTCGAACCGATAGGCGATCAAGCGGGAGCTTGCCCCACCGGAAGAGCACACTACCAGAACGTTCTTTTTTTCAAAGCCCTTCCGTTCCTGCTCCAGTGTGAGTTGGAAAATATAGGCCAGAAACCCGATTTCATCCTCCGAGACGTTCCGTCCATAGTGCCGATGCAATGGGATTGCTGCCTGTTCGGCCAGTGCATACGCCAGTGAATAATGCTTTTGCACCTCGCATAGCAGTGGGTTTTCAATGGGCATTCCATAACGCAGACGAATATCCATTGCGACCAGATGCTGTCCCAGATTCATGCGCAGCAGAAAGTTTGTGCCGTAATCCAGCTTGAAGCTTTCGTAGATGGATTCCAGCATATCGTCCACCAGCGCCATGATCTCCGGAGCGATGACCACGTTTTCATCTTCGCGGTCTGCGCTGCTGTAGTTGCATTTGCCGGCAATATTCAAGGCCAGAAACAGCACCTCCGGCTCCGGAAGACGAATATCGAACTGTGCTTCCAGCAACTCAGCCAGATAGTGGGCGGCAGCATACACATTCTCGTTGATGTCCGGTGCGCTGTCCTCTTCCAGCAGTGGAATAAATGCGTGCTGTAATGCGCGGTGAATGGTTGCAAAAATGGTGTTGACCAGATTGCGGAAGTTGATCTCGGAAAAATGCAGTGCGTGCTTGTGCATAGCACTCATCAGACACTGCGATATGCGCTGTGCCATATTGCGGTAGCCTGCACCGCCGTCCGGCATCATATTGTTGTAATTGGCCAGCACGTGTGCCGTGCAGTTGCGGATATCGATCTCTCTGCCAGTAATGCGGATGCCATAATTCGGACGCCGCAGGATTGACAAATGATACTTGGCCAGTTCTTCCTCTACCTGATGCAGGTCACCGGAAATGGTATACTTGCTGACGTATAACTCCTCGCTTACATCATCCAGCTTTACATAGTCTACTTGGCCGAGCAACAGCACCAGCAAATAATGAATCCGCTCCTCACTACCGGAAGGAATAAAGTGCGCGGCAGCATTTTCTCCGCTGCTCAGGGTCTCGAACAGAGCACGGTCATTCACCTGCAGAAGATAGCCATGGCGGGTGCGCGCCAGAATGTCCGCACCATTTTTCTGCAGCTTTTCGCGCAGATCCTTTACCATACCCTGTGCAGTCTTGGAGCTTACTCCCAGCGCTTTTGCCAATGTGCCGGAAGTGCAATATTCTGTTTCAGAAAGGGCCAGCAACAGTGCCCGCTCCTTCGCTCCTAACATTCGCACACTTCCCTCCATTCGGTGCCTTTATCAGGCGGTAGTACACTGGAAATAAACTGTGTTCAACTGCGGGTCTGCCTTGCACAGCTTCTTCAGCTCAGCAGCCTTCTCCTTGTCATCGCCGTTGGGAGCATTGAAGCTGAGCTTCATCCCCACTTTGGAAACATACACAAGACCCAGACTCTCTGCTTTTTCACGGAAGAGATCCGCACGCAGCGGAGCATTTACGATAACCATAATTAGATTCTCCTTGCTTATTGAGTAAAGTTTGAAAAAAGTTTTTTCAGAACCGATTCAGACGGAATGCAATAAAATAAAACAGGATGAGTACACAGACCGCCGTTTGCACGTATTTTTCCCGTTGGTTGAATTCTGATTTTTTGCACCAGATACGGTACAGTGCATAGGGCGGAAACAGCACCACAAAGGGATAAGTGATTTTTTTGTACCGGGTAAAAACGTGAGGATCGTTGGGATCCGGCGCGTTCAGCTCGTCGCGCATTTTCTGGATGCGCAGCTGCTGTTCCGTGGTAGCCTGTGGAGTCACCTGATAATAGGTAGTCTTTTGCTTTTTCTTTTTCTGTGCTGCCATGTTTACGTCCATCCTTTCCTGCCTTCCGCAGTGTAGAAAGCATTGCGGCGCCGCTGTTTACCGGTATTCGGCGCTGTCGTCCTCCAGATCAAAAGACTGCTGCTCAATGGTCTGTTTGTAGAAGAACGCGCTCTTTTTCAGGTGACGATCCCGGTTGTGCTCCAGATCGATTTCTACCAACATAGCGGTTCTTGAATGCGTTGCGGGGGCTTACGTTATCGGTAAATGCCCACAGCATATAACCCTGCAGTTTGCAGCCCTCTTTAGCGGCGCGGATCGCACAGTCCAGATGTTCCTTGATGAAATCGATACGATAATCATCCTGAATGATGCCGCTCTCGTCCCGATAACGTTGCTCGTTTTCTACGCCCATGCCGCTTTCGGAGATGAACCAAGGCATATTGCCGTATTCATCGCGCATCCGAATGCCCATATCATACATGATTTCGGGACCGATCTCCCAGCCGCGGAAGGGGTTCATACGGCGTCCCGGCATATCCCACTCTTCATAGTAGAAGTTGGGGTGGAAGGGGCTTTGGGGTTCACTGCAGTGGTGCGCCCCTTGACACGATTAGGATGATACAGATTCAAGCCCACCCAGTCCATAGTGTTTTCCTTGATATCCTTCAGCTCCTCGGGGGTTGCGTCCACATGGATACCGTGGCTTTCCAGCAGATCAAAGAACCCCGGCTGGAACGCACCTTGATGGCGGGGTCCAGAAAAACCTTGTTGTAGAACAGATCGTACATCTCCGCGGCTTCGCGATCGTAGGCAGAATTGGAGCGAGGGTAGGCCATCTCCACATTGATGATGGTGCCAAATTTGCCGCCGGGCTGACGATAACCACCTTCCTTGAACAGCTTCATCACGCGGTTGGTAGCCAGCGCTTTATTATAGTTCCAGTCCATCCACTTCTGGCTGTTCTGCTCAAAAGGCCAGCGCTCAGAGTCCAGATAAACGCGGGTCTGCACCACCACCGGCTCGTTAAAGGCAAACCAGTATCTCACCTTGCTGCCAAACCGCTGGAAAGCAGCCTCGGCATAGCGGACGAACAAATCGACAACGTGTTTGGAGCCCCAGCCGCCATATTTGGTGAACAGCTCGCCTGGCAGCTCGTAGTGCTCCAGACAGATCATAGGCTCCACACCTGCTGCACGGCAGGCGTCGATCATCTTTTCAAAGTAAGCAGCATATTCCTCGTCCACCACCACGTTCTCGTAGTCGGTCAGGAACCGTGCCCAGTTCAGGGATGTGCGGTAGCATTGCAGACCGATCTGCTTCATCAGATCCACATCTTCCTGATAGCGGTCGTGGAAGTTGGTTGCCACAGCTGGGCCGTAGCCGTTGTGCCATGCACTTTTATGGTTTTTGTACCACAGATCCATGTAGGAATCCTGCGTATCCTTTTTGCCGTTCCAGCCTTCCGTCTGCCATGCGCTGGAAGCCGCACCCAGAAAGAAGCCCTGCGGCAAAGTAACGTGTCTGAGCATAATTTTCCCTTTCGTTCCGTTCAAAAAACAAAAGTACTGCCCTGCAGCCCGGGCCGAGCCACATGGACGGTCCCGACGCGGGCAGCACTTTCAGATAGAAGTTAAGCAGTTCAGTCAAGCTGCAAAGGAATCGTGTGCGGATCAGGCTTCCTCTGCAACGGGTTCCTTGTTTGCCAGAATAACAAACGGGGTGTAGATCACCACGGAAACCACAATGCAGATCAGCTATGTGATCACTGCGCCGATGCTACCGCCGGTGGACAGCCATGCACTGATGATCGGGGGCGTAGTCCAAGGCATAGCGTACAGTGCTACACCTGCAAAGCCGATCTTGGTAGCAAAGTAGCCAATGGTGCCGTTGATCAGCGGGGTGATGATGAAGGGCAGAACCAGATAGGGGTTCAGCACGATGGGCAGACCAAAGGTCATGCACTCGTTGATCTCAAAGATGCCGGGGCCGACGCTCAGTTTGGCGATGGCACGATAATCTGCACGCTTGGAGAACAGGAAGATCGCAATGATCAGACCCAGAGTACAACCGGAGCCACCCAGAGACATATAGGTGTCCCAGAAGCTCATGTTGATGATGTTGTACTTGCTCATGTCGGTAACGCCCTGTGCAATCAGGTCGGTGTTTGCCAGAATGGCTGCGTTCAGCAACGGATCGCGAACAGCCTTGATGATCTGGTTGCCGTGGATACCGATGCACCAGAACAGCTGTGCCACCAGCATGAGGATCAGCAGACCGGGCAGACCCTGCATAACGCTTTCCAGCGGCTTCTGCAGGAAGGTGTAAATCAACTCGTAAAGGGTCTTATTGCACAGCTTGACCAGCGCAAAGTTGACAGCTGCGCAGATAAGAACGGTGAATGCAAACGGACACAGAGAACTGAAGCTCTTGGTTACGTTGGCGGGCACGGTGTCCGGCATCTTAAAGTCGAATACGTGAGATTTTACAAACTTGCTGTAGATTTCCACCGAGACCAGTGCAATGACCATACCAAGGAACAGGCCGCGTGCTGCGGTGTAATCCTTGCCCAGCACATTGGGAACGGTGACCTGAACGTCATTTACGGTGGTCACAACGTAAGTAGGCAGGACCGAAATAAAGGAACATACAGCCACAACGCCGGAGTCCGGACTATCGCCTAAGCCGTTCTGCTTGGCAAGTTCCATACCGATCAGAAATACAGCAGCCACCGTAAAGAAGTTCAGTGTCGCGTAGTTGGCGGCGTTGAACAGATCAGTGAACATCCCAAGCCAAGACATACCGGGCAGCTTAGCCAAGCTGATACCAGTGGTAGTGGTAGAGCACACAACATTGGAGATAAGTGTGCAGAACGCGCCGGTCAGAATGACAGGCATCAAGGTATAGAATGCATTCTTGATGGATGCCATGTGCTTTTGGTTGCTGATTTTTCCAGCCACCACAAGCAGCTTCTCACTGGCGTTGTCAGTGAATTTGCTCATGTTTTGTCTCCTCTTTCTTGAATTTTTGACCTTCGTTGACTGAACGTCTTACATCTCTGTTTCCATTTGACCGATCGTGAATCAGGCAAACGGAAAACCGATCACATCCATATTGTACATAGTTTTGTCATAATAACTCAACAGAGGAATCTTCTCCAATAAGCTCCACAATTAAAGAACTTCCGCATAGTGTTATGTAAACCACCACGGCAGTTCCAGCCACAGGTTAAGGTTTAAAACAATCATCTGGACACTAACCTTCCATTACATTAAATCCTATGAACTAATGATACCGCGGATGACCTGTGATTGCAACGGATCAATCGTCGAATATAGTGTTGAAAACAGATTTGTCGGCACCGGAGTGCTATTATTCTGTTTTCTAGGTTACCTGCAAATGGTGCCTGTAAACGGTGATTTCTGTTCTGGATCGGGCGCAAAGGTAAGCAAGAATGAAGCAGAGTACTCGAAAGTGAATTGTGCAAAAAAGAAAGCTGCCATCCATGAGAGAAAAATTCTCACGGATCAGCAGCTTTTCTCTTTGAAGTTGTTATGCCTTCGTTGTGGTCAGAACTTCGTCATTGACCAGCTGATTGGCCTTATCAAATGCTTCGATCATCTGGGTCGCTTTCGGATGGAGATAGACTTCATCCAGCGTTTTGGATTTGGGCGTGTGCCCGACAGCGCGTTTCAGGATATCCTTGTTGACGCCTGCGCGGTCACAAAGGCTGGCGTAGGTATGGCGGGTGGTGTAGGGCGTATAGGTGGCAAGCTTCCCGGCAAACTCCGGTTTGCGCTTACCATTTTCGTCGTAAGGATTCGGCTGGATGCCGATTTCCTCCAAGAAAGGATAGAATTTGCGGTTACGCCAGTTCTTCTCATTCCAGAAACCGCCTTTTCCATTGGGAAAGAGCGGACCATTTTCCACAGAGGTGGCATACGCATGTTCAAAAACCGGGATGCCAAAGTCGAGAATGGGAATGATGCGGTTGCGTCCGGCTTCGGTCTTGCAGCCGCCGATCAGATAAGCACCGGATTCCGTGCGGTGAAAATCTTCGTGTTTGAAGTGCAGCAGCTCATAGATACGCACTCCGCAGGCCAGAAGAGCAATTACCATCTGCCCGGTGGGCGTGTTCTTCTGGCTCAGGATCAGCGTCACCTGTTCGTCCGTGAAAATCTCGCGTTCCGGAGATTTGCGTCCTTCGACTTTCAGGACAGATGCAAGGTTGGCATCCACGACACGCCAGCCAATGGCTGTGCGATACAGCTTACTGATAAGAGTACGCTCTTTTTCCAACATGCTTTGAGACAGGCCGTTATCGGCCATCTTATCAAGGATGTTTTGGAAGTCTTGCGCATAGAGGGCGGCAATTTTGAAGTGCCACAGCGGACGGAGATATTTCCACGCAATGTCATAGAGCTCGCGAGCCTTATCGGACCGGCCTTATATTCACGGGACTCTTTGAACATCCGGAAGCAGTCCTGCAGGGTAGAGTCCTGATAGGGTGTGGCCGGACGCTTCATCATTTCGGCGCGGACAGCTTCTGCTTCTTCACGGGTGACGTAGGTGCCAACAGCCTTCATGACTGTAATTCCGGTGTGAGGATCAGGGATTGGCATTCGGAGCAGCCATGGCTTCCGGCGTGTTCCGGACATTCGTGTGATGCTGCCATTGCCAGACGAGGCTTTCAGCCGGGGCGATTCTCGTTTGGCTGGAACGGCAGGTGGAGCTACTGCACCGGGGGATGGCGCTGTGCCAACGGGATGACCGCAGGCAGAGCAGAATTTAGCGGTATCTGAGATTGATGACCGCAATTTTCACAGAACATAGATTTGAACCTCCTGCTTCAAAAAAAATGCCCTCAGCATCGGAGGATACTGAGGGCGAACGGTTAG
>ENA-OQHY01001031-OQHY01001031.1-human-gut-metagenome-genome-assembly--contig:-NODE-1031-length-13321-cov-4.474913_pt1 | contig 13321 bp, 20 predicted proteins | sample MGYA00242570_ERZ504733 | MGnify/ENA primary metagenome ERZ504733 (study PRJEB26092, sample SAMD00036219) | human gut metagenome | host: Homo sapiens | study: EMG produced TPA metagenomics assembly of...
TCGAGGGGAGTATAAATAATTAAATAAGGGGTTATGTAAAAAAAATTTTTGAAGGGTAAATTCTTTTTACAAGAATGATTATAATATAAACTGGAAAAAAAAGCAATATGATTTTGGCGAATAATCTCCAAACTTTTTGGGATACTATTTCCTGTAATAAAAAGCGGCAAAAAGGTTTAATAAACGTTTTAAAGCCGTAAAATCAACTTCATCAGGAGGTAATTCAAATGGCAAAAAATTACGAAACAGACAGAAATGAATCCAACTATGCAGGTAAAAATCACAGGGAAAGTGATTCCGTAAATTGCGGTAAAAACAGTTCTAAGAACAGCTCCGGAAACTGCAGTAAAAACAGTTCCAAAAACAGCTATGGCAACAGTTACGGAAATAAAACATCCGATGAATATGATTCAGAGAAGGGCAGAGGATCCGACAGATATTGATCTGTTGGAGGAAACTTCGGACAAATAAAGAATAGAATGAAAATACACAGATTGCAGAAATCTGTCTGACACCTATCCGGTTGAAGCAGGGAAAAGTTGAAAGAGAGCTTTTTCCTGCTTTTTCTGCAGGGAACATTCTCCTTAAACACATCATATAATATATTAAAAAGAGGAGCCTTTTTTCATGTTTCAGATCGAAACTATCTCTGACGAAAATGCTGGACTATTATGTGGAGCGAAGTGACGCCATTATTATAGATCTCCGGGACCTGGCTTCCTACAGGAAGGGACATGTCCGGAATGCAATAAACATCCCATACAGTGAGCTGGAAGAATATCTTGAGAAAAAACAGGATCAGAAGTATCGGTTTCCGCGAGATAAAACGCTTGTTTTTACTGTGACCGTGGAGGAGCCAGCATGCAGGCAGCCAGGAATCTGGCAAGACAAGGCTGCCGTACCAGATCCGTAATTGGCGGTTTTGCGGCATATAGAGGAAGAAATCTTGTGAGTGGATAAAACAACAAATCTTGTATTTTAAATGAAATCATGATAATGTAAAGAACAGAAATAGAAAATCAGCAAAAATCACAAGGAGAAAAGATTATGAAATATATGTTTGCGTCAGATGTACATGGTTCGGCATATTATTGCCGGAAAATGCTGAAAGCATATGACGAAGAGAAGGCGGAGAGACTGGTACTTCTGGGAGATCTGCTTTATCATGGACCGAGAAATGATCTTCCCGTGGAGTATGCACCGAAGGAAGTCATCCGCCTTTTAAATAACAGAAAAAATGAGATCTATGCAGTACGCGGAAACTGCGAGGCAGAGGTAGATCAGATGGTACTGGAGTTTCCGGTAATGGCAGACTACTGCATCCTGGCTCTTGACGGAAGAACTTTCTATGCCACACACGGTCATATCTACAACAAAGATCATCTTCCGCCAATGATGGACGGCGACATCCTTATCCATGGCCATACACATGTGCTGAAAGCAGAGAACATGGGAAATTACATCCTTCTGAATCCTGGCTCCGTGTCTATCCCGAAAGAAGGCAACCCGCCGACATATGCAGTATATGAGGACGGAATCTTTACTATCAAAGACTTTGAAGGAAATACAGTACGGGAGATCACTTTATGAATCTGTGGGAATTAACTGCGCCCTGTCATTTCGGAACAGAGGCGGTACTGAAACGAGAGATACTGGATCTTGGATACGATGTGACCAAGGTGGAAGACGGAAGAGTAACTTTTCAGGCTGATGCTCAGGGTGTGGCAGATGCCAATATGTTCCTGCGGACAACAGAGCGTGTACTGCTGAAAGTAGGTGAGGTAAAGGCGGAGACTTTTGATGAGCTTTTTGAGAAAACCAAGGCTCTTCCATGGGAGAATTACATACCGAAGAATGGAAAATTCTGGGTAGCCAAGGCAAACTCCATCAAGAGTAAACTGTTCAGTCCGTCCGATATCCAGTCCATTATGAAAAAAGCCATCGTAGAACGTCTCAAAGGCATTTACGGAATATCCTGGTTCCCAGAAGACGGTCCGGAATTTCCAATCCGAGTGGCATTTATGAAAGATATCGCACTGATCGGAATCGACACATCAGGCGTTTCCCTTCATAAGAGGGGATACCGTCAGATGACGGTCAAAGCGCCGATCACAGAGACGCTTGCCAGTGCACTTTTGATGCTTACCCCATGGAAAAAAGACCGCATTCTGGTAGACCCGTTTTGCGGAAGTGGTACCTTCCCGATCGAGGCAGCTATGATGGCGGCAGACATGCACCTGGAATGAACCGTCATTTTCTGGCTGAGAACTGGGAACATCTGATTCCAAAAGAATGCTGGGAAGATGCCAGAGAGGAAGCCGGAGACAGGGTAAATCTTGACATTGAGACAGATATCCAGGGTTTTGACATTGATGCGGCAGCCATCAAAGCAGCTCGCGCCAACGCAAAAATGGCAGGAGTGGACAGGCTGATCCATTTCCAGCAGCGTCCGGTGAGCGAACTTCGTCATTCCAGGCCGTTTGGTTTTATTGTCACCAATCCGCCTTATGGAGAGAGAATTGAGGACAAAGCAAACCTTCCGGCACTTTACCGCGAGATCGGAGAGAGCTATGAGCGTCTGGACCGCTGGTCCATGTATCTGATCACTGCCTATGATAAAGCTGAGAATGATATCGGACGGAAGGCCGATAAGAACAGAAAAATCTACAACGGAATGATGAAAACCTACTATTATCAGTTCCTTGGACCGCGTCCGCCAAAGAAAGGAAGTATGAAATAATGAAAAAGATTATTTTTGCCACCGGAAATGAGGGGAAAATGAAAGAGATCCGCAGGATCCTGGCAGATCCGTCTCTTGAGATCCTTTCCCTGAAGGATGCCGGAATCCATGCAGACATTGATGAGAATGGAAAAAGCTTCGAGGAGAATGCCATGATCAAGCTGAGCCATCTGTAAGATGACTGGCGAGATCGTGCTGGCTGATGATTCCGGTCTTGAGATCGACTATCTGAACAAAGAACCGGGTATTTATTCTGCACGTTATATGGCGAAGACACTTCCTATCATATTAAGAATGCAAATCTGGTTGAGAGACTGGAAGGTGTGCCGGACGAGAAGCGTACAGCAAGATTCGTCTGTGCCATTGCAGCAGCTTTTCCGGATGGCAGAAGAAAGACAGTACGTGCAGCCATGGAAGGCCGCATTGGCTATGAGGAAAAAGGGGAGAACGGTTTCGGATATGATCCGATCTTTTATCTTCCGGAATATGGCTGCACATCTGCCGAGCTTTCCATGGAAGAGAAGAACAAGATCAGCCACCGGGGGAAAGCTCTTCGTCTGATAAAGGAAGAGCTGGTATGAAGGTACTGATCGTAAGCGACACCCATGGAAGAGACGAAAACCTGGAACTGGCAGTAAACAGGGAAGCACCTTTTGACATGCTGGTACATTGCGGAGATGTGGAAGGTCGGGAGTTTTATATCGAAGCTCTTGCGGAATGTCCCTGCAGCATTGTTTCCGGGAATAATGATTTTTTCTCAGACCTTCCAAAAGAAGAGGTAATCGACATTGAAGGAAATAAAGTACTGGTGACACATGGACATTATTATGGAGTATCCATGGCTTTTGACCAGCTTGCAGATGCGGCAAAACAGCGCGGCTGTAACGCGGCATTTTTCGGACATATACACATGCCGGTGCTGGAGACAGAAGACGGAGTTCTTCTTGTAAATCCGGGAAGTCTGGCATTTCCGAGACAAAGAGGCCGCAGGCCAAGCTATGCGGTGCTGGAGACAGACGGGAATGGAAAGATGAATGTGGAGATCCGGTATCTGTAATATAATATGATCAGTTATTTGATCCAGTGTAAATGGTGAAACTACTGTTATGTAAAAATAAAAACAGCGGCAGAGAAAAAAGCATCTCCGTCGCTGTTTTTGTTGTTCGGGTAGTTATATTGCTTATTTATCATCTCCGGTAAGGCGAAGCACATCCCGGATCTCGTCTACGTTCATATCCAGGATCACGGCAAGCTCATCGATGGTGAACCTGGTGGTGTCATCATCGTCTGTGAGTTCTTTTACCGCGGATTCCAGGTTTTCTACCTTGGATACAAGATAATCATCGCGGAATTTCTGCTGTGTCTGTTCTTCAATGGCATGAAGGATTCCGCTGCGGATACGGCCGCGCATCCAGGTATCGTCTTTCACCAGCGGCTCAGATTCTTTGAGAGCAGCCAGAAGTGCCAGATTCGCCTCCTGGATCAGGTCAGCCAGATAAATCTCTTCGCAGTTCAGTTCAGCTGCCATCTGGCTGCCTGAGCCATGTAGAACTGTGTAAGTTCACCCTCGGCAGCAGTGTCGCCATCAGCAAAGGCCTGGAAGAGAGAAGAGAGGTCTTCGGAATCAAGTCCTTCCGGTGAAAAACTCTCCATATATCCCTGAGATACGCCTGTTCCTCTGCTGTAAGAGCTGTACGGGTACCGGGAAATTCTTCCTGCTTTGCATCCCGGGTGCTTGCAGCATCAGGCGCAGAAGCACCGGCAGCTTTCTCTGCACCTTCGATAGTAATTCCTTTCAATTTAAGATACTGCAGGATCTTCACGAGCTGTGAAGTATTCAAGTCAGATTCATCGAAATGTTCACGGATCTGCTGCTGGGAGAGCTGTTTGCCGTTCTCTTCCGCGATCTCACAGATTTCGTTAAGCTTCTGCTGAAATAGTTTTATATCCATAAAAACATCTCCTTAATTTTCCAGATTTTCTTCTTGACTTTATTATCAGGAATATGATAACATAAGCAAGTCGCAAATGACAAGAAAACCTTTGAATAGACGGAAAAAACGTGAAAAAAAGTTTTTAAAAAAAATTCAAAAAAAAGTGTTGACATTTTGTAGATCGCTATTATATAATATCACTTGTCGTCAGGCAAGAGAAACAAAAACGACAACAACTTAATAAAGACCATAAGTAAATGGTATATCGGGGTGTGGCTCAGTTTGGCTAGAGCGCTGGTTTGGGACCAGGAGGCCGCAGGTTCGAATCCTGTCACCCCGACTGCTGTAAACTTATTACCGCAAGCATGCGGGTGTAGTTCAATGGTAGAACACCAGCCTTCCAAGCTGGATACGTGGGTTCGATTCCCATCACCCGCTTCTCTGAGAAGAGAGCATGTGTCTGTAGCTCAGCTGGATAGAGCAACGGCCTTCTAAGCCGTGGGTCGGGGGTTCGAATCCCTTCAGGCACGCTGTGGTGGGTATAGCGCAGTTGGTTAGCGCGCCAGATTGTGCTCTGGAGGCCCAGGGTTCGAATCCCTGTATCCACCTTCGCCTTTGGCTATCGCCAAGCGGTAAGGCACAGCACTTTGACTGCTGCATTCGCTGGTTCGAATCCAGCTAGCCCAGTCTTAATATGGAGCATTAGCTCAGTCGGTAGAGCACTTGACTTTTAATCAAGTTGTCCGGGGTTCGAATCCCGATGCTTCATTAATAGCGGAAATCTTCTGTGAGGTTTCCGCTATTTTATTGCTTTTGCAGAGTGTGAGAATGATTTTTCGGATACACTCTGAGAATATGAGAAAATGCGGATATGGCGGAATTGGCAGACGCGCTGGTTTTAGGTACCAGTGGGCTTCCCGTGCAGGTTCAAGTCCTGTTATCCGCATTCAGAAAAAGTACCGGTTAAAACGGTGCTTTTTTGTTTTACAGACATGGTTTTTTGTTGTATAGTTAAGTTATAAACAGGACAGGGAGATTTTGACTATGGATATACAGAAATTTCAGCAGAAACTTACAGAGGTGTGTGAACTTGGAGAGAAGAATGGCAAAGTATTGAAACCGGAACAGATAAAGGAATGCTTTGGCGAACTTGACCTGGATAAGTCACAGTTGATTAAGATATTACAGTATTTAAAATTAAAAGGTATTTCCATTGAGGGTGCCGAGGAGATTTCAGCAGCATCTCAGACCGGACCGGAAGAAGTATCCGAAGAAAAAGAAGAAAAAGTTCCTCTGACAGCGGAGGAAGAGGCATATCTGAAAGAATATCTGGAAGGTCTTGAAGAACAGGAGCAGGGAGAGAGAAGTGCGGAAGAACTTTTTGAACTGCTTTCAAAGGGAGATGCTCTGGCACAGGCAGAGCTGTCACAGAAGTATCTGCATGCAGCAGCCGAAATGGCGGTTGAAATGAACTGTGAGGAGATTTTTATCGCTGATCTGATTCAGGAGGCAAATATAAGCCTTCTGATGGCTCTGGGAGAGGAAGAACCGGAAGAGAAAGATGAGAAATGGCTGCTTGGACGTATCCGGTGTGGGATCCGCCATGCTATCGAGGAGCAGACACAGAGGAAATTTGAGGATGACTATCTGGTAGCAAAGGTGGAGAAGCTGGAAGCGGCAGTCAGGGAACTTACAGAGGATGAAGAGGATGAAAGTTCAAAGTTCAGTGTAGAGGAGCTGGCGATCATTCTTGATATGGATGAAGAAGAGATCAGGGATGTGCTGCGGCTTACAGGTGATGATAAATAATGCAGTGATGTAGCATTACGGGAAAGGAGAGGGTGATTATGAGTATTCCAACACCACACAACAGTGCAAAGAAAGGTGATATTGCAAAGAAGGTTCTGATGCCGGGAGATCCGCTGCGTGCGAAGTATATTGCGGAGACATATCTGGAGAATCCGGTATGTTTTAACACAGTGAGAAATATGTTTGGTTATACCGGAACTTATAAGGGTGAGCAGATATCTGTCATGGGCAGCGGTATGGGGATGCCATCTATGGGTATTTACAGTTATGAGCTTTATAATTTTTATGATGTAGAGAAGATCATTCGTATTGGCTCTGCAGGTGCGCTGCAGGATGATGTAAGCGTAATGGACGTTGTGATCGCCATGAGTGCATGTACGGATTCAAATTATGCAAGCCAGTATCAGCTGCCGGGGACTTTTGCTCCTACAGCAAGTTATGAACTGGTTGCAAGGGCTGTAGAGGTTGCGAAGGAGCAGGGTACACCGGTTCGTGTGGGTTCTGTTGTATCTTCAGATGTGTTCTATGGAGATAATCCGGAGAGTTCGAAGGCATGGAGAAAGATGGGGGTTCTCTGTGTGGAGATGGAGTGTGCGGCGCTGTTTATGAATGCTGCGAGAGCCGGTAAGGAGGCATTGGGGATTCTTACGATTTCGGATCATGTTTTTAGGGATGAGGCAATTTCTGCGGAGGCCAGGCAGACTTCGTTTAACAGGATGATGGAGATTGCTTTAGGAATTTAAAAGATAATCCTGGTATAAAAAGGTTCTTTGGCTGGTATGTGGGAATGCTGGTCAGAGGGCTTTTTTTTAATTCAGTAGGGACGCGTCAAAAAATATTTCATTTCATGTGCGGTTTCGGACACTAAGATATTCTAAGCCGTCAAAAATCTGCTAAAAGCATGAGCATCAAGGACAAACTCGCTTCGCTCAGACAGTGTCCTTGATGGCTCATAACGCAGATTTCTGGCGGCTAAGAATATCTAAGTATCCTGCAAATGCACATGAAATGAAATATTTTTCGACGCTGTTTTTTCATATGGAATGAATGAAATTTTGGCTACGTTACTGAGAACGGAGTGAGCAGTAACAGTTAATGACGACTGTTCTCAAGAAGAGCGATTGAAAAATTTTCCATATTGTGTTAATATCAAAACAATATGGGAGGTATTTTGAATGCAAATTAGAAAATCGGCGGAGGATTATTTGGAGGCAATTTTGGTGTTGTCTAAACAGGGGGGCGGTGTTCGTTCTATTGATATTGCGACGATGCTTGGGGTATCGAAACCGAGTGTGAGTCATGCGATGAAGCTGTTACGTGAGGATGGCTATATCGCGATGGATCGTTATGGTACGGTGACGCTTCTGGATAAAGGGGCTCAGATTGCAACGCATATTTATGAACGCCATACAGTGTTGAGTAAGATGTTGGAACGTCTCGGCGTAAGCGGAAGTTGCAAAAGAAGATGCGTGTAAGTTAGAGCATGACCTGAGCGATGAGAGTTTTACTAGGATAAAGGAGCACTTCCACAAGGTGATTGGGGAAGTTGAATAGCGGATAAATAAACTCCCCCCGTCGGATGAATTTCTGACGAAGTGGGGAGTTTATTTTTTAAAGTTAGTCATCTACTATTTCTGTTAGTCATCTACTATTTCTGTTAGTCATCTACTATTTCTGTTACATAGCTTCCATGCCCGTCTATAGCAATAACCTTTTCTTTTCCATCTTCTGTTTGAAGTATCTGACCTATATGTACCTGATCCTGAGGACCTTTTTCTGTTCCGTTATCAGGATCGGTTATTGCTAATGGATATTTTACTTTTTCTCCTCTGGCATTAATAAACTCATGCATTTCAGTTCTGAAAGTTTCAGATTTTGCTGCCGTTGAAACACTACATGCAATAATACATGAAAAAGCAACTAATAAAAATATCTGTTTTCGCATTGTAAAACATCCCCCTTCATTTATTTTTTAGAATATCCACATCTGGTACATTTCTTGGACGAGTATGAATGTGTGCTATAATATTTCCAGGTGCTATATGTTTTAATTCCAATTTTTCTACATTTCAGACACCTGTTTGTTGTTTCGGAACGTTTTTTATAGCAAACACTTTGGGTTCCGACCAATCTGGTCTTGTCCGTTGTTCCTAAAGGTTGTAGAGAGGATGCGGGATGGGGACAATTTGTTGTAAATACTGCAATGTTTGTTACTGGTTCAGTTACAAAGGAACCATCCGCATAAGTTCTTATAACTTTTTCAACAGAGCCATCTTCAGAAATCAGGCTGAATATCTACTATACGAGAGAAGCAGGAATTGCAGAAAAAGCAACTAACACTGGATATCATTCAGTAAAACTTTTCAGCACTGCTCAACACGCAAAACATCGCATTGTCCCGTCCACTTTAAATTTATTTTTCCCTACTCTCTCAACGATCTAATGCAAATTATTATTCCTGTTATTATCCATAACGAAAAAAATACTACCGGTATCAATGTGTCATTTGCTATTAAATTAATCAACCATCCTCACTTCCATTGATTATACTTTGGTGGAAAAGGGTATACGTAAAAACAATCAAGAAACCTATATCTCCAAACCCCAGAAAACTAAGCCCTAAAATAAATTTTCTCATATTATTTATATCTCCCTCATTGTTTGGAATCTTTACTATATGTAGCATATTTTACAGCCTCTTGATATGTTCCGGCATGAGATCTAATGCCGTAAAGACACCAGTGTGCCGACAAGTCTGACACTATATCTTAATCCATATCCTTTAATGGCAATTTCGGCGTAGATGTGATTTTTGTATAGAAATCACCATTTTCTTCTACTTCTGTTACAGTTTCAATAGAAGAATCTGTATAACTGATAACATCTCCCTCGTACACCAACCTTTCAAAAGGAATATAAGCAGTGTCATCTGTATCATAAAACGCATCCTTTTCCTCTTTTTCTGGATTTCTTTCATAATACATTTTTTATAACCTTCACTCTCATTATCCTCAGTTACTGAAATATCATAAATGTCCTGCTCCTTTAGCCAATCCCCCAGATTAACTGCAATATAGCAATCATCGTCTTTGATTTCACTTACTATCTTCTTGCAATTCAATTGATCCCGATCTATAAAAATATCATTTCGACAGATTTGATAAGTATTATCTTCTACATTTTTTTGCGGCAACCGGAGTTGCTGTAATACAACTTACCACAAGCACTATAGTTATTACTATTTTTTCCTTTTTTATCATGCTCTTACCCTCATTTCTTTTTTTTCATGTCCTTTTCACCTCTGTATTTTCTGTAGCAATGTTCCTTTAACATTAATTTAATAATTACCTGTTCTTAAAAGCACTGTAACGAACTAGTTCTTTATGAAGTATTTAACCTCCTTTCGTAGTTGATTTGCTTGTGTAAATTTATATCACTACATTTATGTCGTGTATTCAGTGTACATTATTAAATAATATTTGTCAAGAAAATCTTTATATTGTTGTCAAGATTTACGATATTTTATTCCTTGTATTGACTGTACCTTCCTGATATTGTACAATATACTAAAACTAAGAGTTAGGAGATGTGATTATGCAACAACATTATGAACTTTCTGATACAGAATATAAGATCATGCAGCTTTTTTGGAAGAATTCAGATCCACTTCCTTTTAATGAAATCCTGAAATATTGTAATGATGAACTTCAGCTTAACTGGGCGGTAGGTACAGCTCAGACATATCTTAACCGCCTTATTTTAAAAGGAGTGTTGAAAACAAATAATAAGCGGTATCGTAAACTATATTCAGCGCAGCTCAGTGAAGAGGAACTTGCACAAAAATATGCTCGACAGTTTGTAGATGAATCTTTTGGTGGATCTCTTAAGAATTTTATCGCTTCCTTTACTCAGGAGACAAAATTATCTGAGGCTGATGTAAACGAACTTATAGATATCTTGCATTCCAATATGTCTGAGGAAAAATAAGGCGCGATTTCTTATGATGAGGAGGTATGTATTTGAAAATATTGATCTGTCTGCTGATATATATGAGTGTTTCCGGCAGTGTTTTTTTTCTTGGATATTTATTACTTGATTTTCTTACCCATGAAATGCTTCCTGCTTCGTTCAGATATTTTCTGCTGAAACTGGGAGGTTTGTTTTTTCTGGTTCCATTTCCGTTAGTTAAATCTCTGGTACAGTCATGGCTGTTTCATTGTGAGAACGGAATTTTAAAAACCGATGAATACTACTTCTTTGATATTGATCATTCTATAAAACTGATTGATGAGGGTTTTATATTTCCACAGCTGCTGGATAGTCAGAAAGCGCTGATCGGATTATGGGCTGGTATTGTGATATTAATTATACTTTCACAGGCTTATCGTTTTTACCTTTTCAGACATAATCTCCGAAAATATCTGCTTCCTTTTGATAACTGTGATGATTTATTGGATTCCATAAAGGCTGATATGAATATAACCAAAAAGGTATCTGTGTATTATTGTGGTGCGGAGATTTCGCCATTTACCTGTGGCGTGAAATCACCCATAATCATACTCACATCACTTGTTGCGGATGATTCAAAAGAACTGATTCTACGGCATGAGCTACAGCACATAAAATCTCATGATTTAATTTACCGGATGGCAGCTTTGTTTATTGTTCTGATACATTGTTTTAATCCGTTATCTTATTTATTTTTGAAAAGAATTAAAGGAGGTTCAGGAAATGAATTGCGATGAAAAACTGACAGTTACATTTTCGAATAATGAGCGTATGAAATATGGAAAGGCCATAATTGCTGTTTCTGCCAGAACCGGGGCATTTTCGGCTCCTGTACTTTATTTTTCCGGAAACAGTAAAAGCTTTCTGATAAAGCGAATCAGAAAAATATCTGTACCTGGTCGGATCAGGAAGTTACAAATGGCTTTGGCTACGATAGTTCTGTGCCTTTTTGCGACAGTTCCTGTATTTGCGTATTCTCCTGAGATTATTGATTTGAGAAATTTTTCTTCGGATATTCAGAATGGGATAGAAGAAGTGACATGGATGGAATTTGAATTTGATTCTTCATTGGATACAGGCTCTGCTATAACCATACCGGAGGATGAGAATTTCTTTTCTGACTGCAATCAGTATTTTCTTTTGGAGGATGGAACGGTGATTTTGTTACCGGACAGAAATATTCAGCTTTTTTCCGGATGTAAACACTCATTTAAAACCGGTGTTTTAAAAAAACATATTTCCAGCGGAAAGAGTTGTACTGTAAATCAGTACAGAGGAGAAATCTGCACAAAATGTAACTATATCAAAAATAAAACATTGGTTAATTCAGTATATTCACCGGTGTGTCCTCACAAAAAGTGAGACTGTATTCAGAAATGTAATTTTATTTAAGTAGTAGAACGGGGCTGTCGTAATTTTAACGGCAGCTCCATTTTTGTGTTAGAGTAAGATTTTGTTTACCATTGAGGAGTTTTTTTACTGATCTGAAAAAACGGAACGTTGGAAAATAATAAAGGGTATCTGTTTTCGACAGTTAACTATAGCAATCCTCTAAAATAATGCATCTTAATCTAGCCCATCAGAGTGTGAAATCCTGCGTCAGATATCTTTGCCGTGCGTCAGCACGCCTACAGATATCTTCCTTGTCTTTCACACGCTGCTGAACTGTCTTAAATGCATTATTTACGAGGATTGCTATAAATAAAAATGATAATATTTACAATATCTACAAAAATGTAGATAAAATATTGACAGACAAATAAAAGAATGATAATCTAAATGCATGACATATATGTAGAATAAAATGATAAAACAATTAAGATGTGTATATTGAAAATTTTATCAGAAATTAATTTGGGGATTGTAATGAAAGTATATTTCCGGAAAATGGATGTGCGAATATGAAAAACAATAAAATATATTTTATGGAATAGTGGCTTAGCAGAGGGAGAAATCTATGAATAACACGAAAAAAAATATATACATTGTCTTACTTATAATAAGTATAATTAGTAACATGATATTGTTATATAAAAAAATATCCATTAAAAATTATTACAAAGAATCATATTTAGTTTTGCAAGACGGAAAACAAATTAATATCTATTCTATTGATGATAGCAAAAAGCAGAGATTGAAAAAGATTGATAATATTCAAGCTATGGTCGGTATTGTAACTAAATTAGAAGGGAAGAATAATAATTTTGCTGTGATATTTAATGAGCAGAGAAAATGTGATTACTCTGTTAATTTAAATCAGAATAATAAAGTAAGTATAAATGATAAATTAATTGTTTTTTATTCTGAAGAAAGTTCCAAATTGATAAGTCCGAAATCATTTATTGTACAGTATGGATATGTAATATTATCGAAAGGGGAATAATTGAAATTATGACTACGAAAAAAGGCTTACAACGAATGGTGGTGTGGTACAATGCTGTAGAAATAAGAATGCTGGAAAGCCGTATAGTCGTATGAAGGAGAAATTCACATGCAGTTTGATGAGAGGAAAGAGGGAATAGACCCTCTGACCTACTCTACATATTATTCTGTCTGCTTCTGTGGAAACTGTGCAAGGATGATAGCGGCAAACATGATGACACATCCAAGGATTTCTTTAGTACTCAGTTGCTGTCTGAGGATGATCCATCCGGCTAGGACAGAGATGCAGGATTCCAGGCTGAGTATCAGGATGCTACAGTTGGTTCATGTTTTTCTGACCGATAATCTGCAAGGTGTAAGCTACTCCGCATGACATAACACCTGCGTAGAGGATTGGCTGCCATGCTGCCAGGATGGATGAGAGTTCCGGATGCTCAAGGAGCAGAGC
>ENA-OQHY01001035-OQHY01001035.1-human-gut-metagenome-genome-assembly--contig:-NODE-1035-length-13227-cov-3.356794_pt1 | contig 13227 bp, 12 predicted proteins | sample MGYA00242570_ERZ504733 | MGnify/ENA primary metagenome ERZ504733 (study PRJEB26092, sample SAMD00036219) | human gut metagenome | host: Homo sapiens | study: EMG produced TPA metagenomics assembly of...
TAAGCTGGCATGGTTGTACCAATACTGTGTGGGTGATTCATGAGTAGAAAGACTGATAGTGTTAGTCCTGAATTTCCAGCTGGCATTTAGCAGGATTCTTCCAAGTATGCATAAAAATGAATTGCTGGTTGGGCTGACCGGAGCCGTGGGAGTGAAGCTCATGGTTTATCTAAAAGGGAAAAATGCCAAAAAGTTCCGGCAGGGAGTGGAGTATGGTTCGGCTAGATGGGGGACAGCAAAAGACATTGCACCCTTTATCGACCCAATATTTGAGAACAATATTCTCCTTACCATGACCGAACGGCTGACTATGAACGGCAGACCCAAGAATCCGAAATTTGCAAGGAACAAGAACGTGATTGTAATTGGCGGATCTGGCTCCGGAAAGACCCGGTTTTATGTAAAACCGAATCTGATGCAGATGGGAAAATATATCAGCTATGTGGTCACAGACCCCAAGGGAACGATCATTATTGAGTGCGGAAAGATGCTGGTACGGCATGGATATAAAGTGAAAGTATTGAATACGATCAATTTTTCCAAGAGTATGCACTACAACCCATTCCACTATATTCATTCAGAAAAAGATATTCTGAAACTGGTGAATACTATCATGGTAAACACCAAAGGGGAAGGGGAGAAGTCCAGTGAGGATTTCTGGACGAAGGCAGAAAGGCTTCTGTACTGTGCATTGATTGGCTATATCTGGTATGAAGCACCGGAGGAGGAACAGAACTTTGCAACGCTGCTTGAATTTATCAATGCATCGGAAACAAGGGAAGATGATGAGACATTTAAAAATGCAGTAGATATGCTGTTTGAGGAACTGGAGAAAGAAGAACCGGAACACTTTGCGGTACGCCAGTATAAAAAATATAAATTAGCCGCCGGCAAAACGGCAAAGTCGATTCTTATTAGCTGTGGAGCCAGACTTGCTCCATTTGATATTGCGGAGCTTCGTGAGATCATGAGCTATGATGAAATGGAACTGGATATGGTAGGAGATCAAAGAACAGCATTGTTTATCATTATTTCAGATACCGATGATACGTTTAACTTTGTTGTGGCAATGATGTACAGCCAGTTATTTAACCTGTTATGTGACAGGGCGGACGATGTACACCATGGAAGGCTGCCATATCACGTCAGAATATTAGCTGATGAATTTGCAAATATCGGACAGATTCCGAAATTTGACAAGCTGATCGCAACTATTCGTAGCCGTGAGATTTCAGCATCCATTATCCTCCAGTCTCAGTCACAGCTTAAGACCATCTATAAAGATGCTGCTGAAACTATTTTAGGTAACTGCGATACGATGTTGTTCCTTGGCGGCAAGGAAAGTTCCACATTAAAGGAGATTTCCGAGACACTGGGAAAGGAAACGATTGACTTATACAACACTTCTGATACCCGTGGACAGAGCCGTCTTATGGGATGAATTATCAGAAAACAGGAAAGGAATTGATGAGCCGGGACGAGCTTGCGGTCATGGATGGCAGTAAATGTATTCTTCAGCTGAGAGGTGTCAGACCGTTTTTTAGTGACAAGTTTGATATTACCAAGCATAAACGATATAAGGAATTGTCGGACTATGATAAGAAAAATGAATTTGATGTGGAAGCGTATATGCGGCATCGGATGGAAGTGAAGCTGACAAGGACACAGGAATTTGACCTGTATGCCTTTTCAGAGGAAAGTCTGGCAGAAGAATTAAATACAGAGAACAAGGAAGCAGAGCATGTGAAAGATTTGGACACATAGCTCTTTTTTCTTTGCCCTTATAGGGAGGTGATGGATTTGAGAGTACATGAAAGGCCGCCCGTAAGCAGAGCCGGAAGAGACTTCTTAAAACATAGATAGAAACTGATAAAAAGCAATGATTTGAAAGGAGACAACGACTATGGCGTTTTTTAATCAGGCAATTAATATTTTACAGACTCTTGTAGTAGCAATCGGAGCTGGTCTTGCAGTATGGGGTGTTATCAACCTGCTGGAAGGATATGGCAATGATAACCCAGGTGCGAAATCCCAGGGGATTAAGCAGCTGATGGCGGGAGGTGGTGTTGTTTTGATCGGCACCCAGCTTGTACCGTTACTTTCCGGTTTGTTTAGCTGAGAAACTTAGGAGGGAGATGACTCATGGATCGGATATTTGAAGCGATTGAAGAATGGATGAGGAATCTTCTGACAGGCATGGTAAGTTCCAACCTGACAACAATGTATACCGATGTCAATGAAAAGACCGGTCAGATTGCTGCTCAGGTTGGGCAGACACCGCAGGGCTGGAATGGGAACATTTACAGTATGATACAAAATCTTTCCGATTCGGTCATTGTACCGATTGCCGGTATGATTATTACCTTTGTGCTTTGTTATGAGCTGATTTCCATGTTGACGGAAAAGAACAATATGCATGACATTGATACATGGATGTTCTTTAAATATTTTTTCAAGATGTGGGTGGCAGTCTGGATCGTCAGCCATACATTTACGATTACCATGGCGGTATTTGATGTCGGGCAGTCAGTAGTGAGCCGGGCCGCTGGTGTCATCAGTTCCGATACAGCGATCAATATAGATACGATGATTACCACGATGGAAACGGCAATGGAATCTATGGAAATCGGTGAACTTGTCATACTGGCACTGGAAACGATGCTTGTGAGCCTGTGTATGAAGGTTATCTCAGTCTTTATTACAGTGATTTTGTATGGGCGTATGATTGAAATCTATCTCTATTCGTCCGTTGGAGCTATTCCATTTGCAACCATGTCTAACCGGGAATGGGGGCAGATTGGAAACAACTATCTTCGTGGATTGTTTGCACTGGCATTTCAGGGATTCTTTATGATGGTCTGCGTGGGAATTTACGCAGTCTTAGTAGCGAATATCCAGATGTCAGATAACATTCATTCTGCATTGTTCGGCGTGATGGCATACACGGTGATCCTTTGTTTCAGTTTGATGAAAACAGGAAACTTTGCCCGTAGTATCTTCAACGCTCACTAGAAAGGAGGAACTGGCAATGGCATTTGTATCAGTGCCTAAAGACTTAACCAAGGTTAAAAATAAGATCATCTTCAACCTGACCAAACGGCAGCTGATCTGTTTTGGGATTGCGGCGGCAGTAGGAGTTCCGTTTTATTTCCTTACCAGAGGGATCATCGGTTCCAGTAACGCAGCCACCGGGATGTGCCTTTTGATGCTTCCGGCATTTTTATTTGCCATGTATGAAAAGGATGGACTTCCGTTAGAAAAGGTTTTGAAAAATATGATCACCGTGAAATTTATCCGTCCTCCGGTACGGAAGTATCAGATGGAAAATCTGTATGAGAAGAAATTTATCATGGTCAGAAAAAAGAAGGGAGGACAGAAGAGTGTTAAAAAGAAAAAACGATAGGCAGCCACCGCAGAGATTGGAAGAAGAACGTTATCCAAATGATTACTGGCTGGATGAAGAGGATGGTGGAGAAGATATTCCAGATCCGGCGGTCAGCAGTAAGCCGGTAAGCGGCAGACTGCACAGCGAGCCAATGGTAACAGGCTATGAAGCATTGGAAAGACAGAGAGGGGTACGCCGACCAAACAGAAAGCTGACCCGCAGGGAAAAGAAGGCTTTGAAAAGGGCACAGAAATATGAAGCGAAACTTCATAAAGAGCATGAAAAAGCGGATAAGAAAAATGCGAAAAAAGAAGCGAAGTTTGCGGCAAAAGCAGAGAAACAAGCAATGCGTGAAGCAAAGAAAAATGCAAAGAAGAAAAAGAGCAGTTCAGCTACAGCACCGCCGAGACAGCAGACAGAAGGGAAGAAGGTTTCGGGAGGAAAAGGTGGTACCACAGAAAAGAAAGTGGCAAATGCTGCCAAAGATAAACGGATTACAGCACAGCAGTCCATTCCTTATCATGAGATGGGGAGAGATGGTATCTGCAGGGTGCAGGATAAATTTTATTCCAAGACCATCCGTTTTTATGACATCAACTACCAGTTGGCTCAGAATGAGGATAAAAATGCGATCTTTGAAAACTGGTGTGACTTCTTAAATTATTTTGACAGCACGATTCATTTTCAGCTTTCCTTTATCAATCAGCACAGCAACATGGCGGAGTATGAAAAGGTTATCCATATCAATCCGCAGGAGGATGAGTTTGATGATCTGCGTATGGAGTTTGCACAGATGCTTAATAATCAGCTGGCGAAAGGAAATAATGGTCTGATGCGTACCAAGTATATCACGTTTGGTATTGAAGCAGAGAATATCCGGGAAGCACGACCGAAGCTGGAACGTATCGAGTCGGATATTATGAATAACTTCAAGATTCTTGGAGTGACAGCTTATCCTCTGAATGGAACGGAAAGGCTGCAGATCATGTACGAGACATTTAATCAGGATAGTAAAGTCCCTTTCCATTTTTCTTATGATGAGGTACTTCGGACAGGTCTTAGTACAAAGGATTATATTGCACCGACCAGCTTCGTATTTAAGAATGGAAAAGACTTTCAGATGGGCGGAACGATAGGAGCCGTTTCTTATCTTCAGATTCTTGCCCCAGAGCTTACGGACAAGATGCTGGCAGAGTTTTTGGAGATGGACAGTAACCTTATGGTGAATTTCCATATCCAGTCCATTGACCAGATGAAAGCAATCAAGCTGGTAAAGAGCAAGGTGACCGATATTAACCGGATGAAGATTGAGGAGCAGAAAAAGGCAGTCCGTGCTGGATATGACATGGACATTATCCCATCAGACTTAAATACATATGGTGGAGAAGCCAAGAGACTTCTGGAAGATTTACAGTCCAGGAATGAGAGGATGTTCCTTGTGACGGCACTGTTTTTAAATACGGCAGAGACAAAGCAGGAGCTTGAAAATGTCGTATTCCAGACTGCCGGTATTGCACAGAAATATAACTGTGCATTGAAACGTCTGGATTATCAGCAGGAGCCGGGCTTATGAGCTGCCTGCCGCTTGCTATGAATCTTGTGCCGATCAAAAGGCACTTACTACAACATCTACGGCAATCTTTGTTCCGTTTACCACACAGGAATTGTTTATGGGCGGGGAATCCATTTACTATGGTTTAAATGCCCTTTCCAATAACCTGATCATGGCAGACAGAAAGAAACTGAAAAACCCGAATGGTTTGATTTTGGGTACACCGGGTGCCGGTAAGTCATTTGCGGCAAAGCGTGAGATCACCAACGCATTTATCGTGACAAAAGATGACATTATCGTGTGCGATCCGGAAGGGGAGTATTATCCGTTGTTCCGGGCATTTCATGGACAGGTTATCCGCATTTCACCGACCAGCATGATTATATCAATCCGATGGACATCAATCTGGATTACGCAGATGATGATGACCCACTTTCCTTAAAGTCTGACTTTATCCTGTCTCTTTGTGAGCTGGTAGTTGGTGGGAAGAATGGATTGGAGCCGGTAGAAAAAACAGTTATTGACCGTTGTGTACGTCTGGTGTATCAGGACTTTCTTTCTGACCCGGTACCGGAAAAGATGCCAATCTTAGAGGATTTATATAATCTTCTCCGTGAGCAGAAAGAGCAGGAGGCACAGCGTCTTGCGACTGCATTGGAAATCTACGTTAACGGTTCTCTGAAAGTATTCAACCACAGAACCAACGTGGAACTGAATAACCGCATGGTATGTTTCGACATCAAAGACTTAGGAAAACAGCTGAAAAAACTTGGTATGCTGATCGTACAGGATCAGGTATGGAACAGAGTAACGATTAACCGTTCAGCGAATAAGAGTACCAGATATTACATTGATGAATTTCATCTGCTTTTAAAAGAAGAGCAGACAGCTTCGTACAGCGTGGAGATCTGGAAGCGATTCCGTAAATGGGGCGGTATTCCGACGGGTATCACACAGAATGTAAAAGACCTGCTTGCCAGCCGTGAGATAGAAAATATCTTTGAAAATTCTGACTTTATCCTGATGTTAAACCAGGCATCCGGTGACAGGCAGATTCTTGCAAAGCAGCTGAACATTTCACCACATCAGCTTTCTTATGTTACCAACAGTGGAGAAGGTGAGGGACTGGTCTTTTATGGCAGTACCATTATCCCGTTTAAGGATAAATTTGATAATTCTCTGATGCTGTATGCGTTGATGACTTCTAAGCCAGATGAGGTAGAGAAGCGTAAAAAACTTGGTATCGGAGAAAGAGATGATTAAAAAATATAAAAAACAAAATAGAACAAAAGCAGGGGATGAGCCGGAAAGGATTTCCGGCCTTTTTTCTGCCCAAAAATGAAATGGAGGATTACTACATGAGAGATTATACGAATTTTGAGAGATGCAATGGAGAACCTTGCTGTGTATTTGCAGAGAGGATCTGTGCAGACAATTATAAAGAACTTTTAGAAAAAGGAAAGGACAGTAACGGGGAGGAGGTGTTTGGCGAGATGTTAGATGATCTGCTGTATTTAGCGGAACTGATTGACTTTATGGGGATTACTTCCTATCTGGCTGCAAGAGGAACATTGAGTGAAAGACTTACAGATAAGCTGACAGATTCCATTGCAGGACTGGCAGATGAGGTACTGGAAAAATGGGAGAACTATCAGGATAAAGCAGAATAACAGGTAAACAGTAAAGGGGATGGTGAGATTTGCAGGAGCATGAATATAAGGCGAGAGATAAAACCGTCCAGAAGATGAGCCGTGATGGTCTTAGAGAAGAGAATCTTCGGAATAAAGAAGAAAAAAGGATCACTGGACGGGACATGGATACAGAGGTTTCCCGTAGTGAAAAAAAGGATGAACTGGATTTCAGTAAGAGAAGGCGTGAGCATATCAATGAAAAAATGGAAACAGAACATTCGGAGCAAAGTTCCAAAAAAACCAGATATAGTAGAGAACCTGTAATGGATGAGGAGTCAGAACAAGATATAGATGGAAAACTGGATGGGGAACAAGTAGCCGATGAAAGCACAGCTGCAACGAAATCCGCATTTCGCAGTGAGAGCATCCGTGGACAGCCAAGGGGAGAACGGGCTTATCTGGAAACGGTTGCAGACAGCCGGGATCTCCGTAAGAAAAAGATGGTCAGAGATTATGCGTCAAAAGAAAGACGGAAGGAAAAGGAGGCTTTCGAAGAGAGCAAGACGGCAAAGAGAGAAGCTACCCGGTACAGGGAAACTTCAGAAGTGGCAGAAGAGTCTCTGGATGGATTTTCGGAGGAGATTAAAGGTAAATCAAAGCGGGAACGTGTGCTGAAAGAACAGCGGAAAAAGAGTTCCAGATTATCGTTTGGCGATGAAAGTGATGGCATGGTACCTGGAGCCGGTATCGGTATCCGAAGTTCTGCATCTGCGGTGAAAGATGCTGCGGCTACGGCGGCTCATTGGAAAACCCATGAGGCAGAAGAGGATAATGCTGCGGTAGAAGGGGCACACCGGGCAGAGCTTGCAGGAGAAAGCCTTGCAAGAAAATCCATTTATACAAGGGAACGCTTAAAGCAAAGGAGGGAACAGTCAAAAAGACTGAAAGAAAGCGTTCTGGATGAAGCAGAAAAAAGCAGGCTGATGTTTGAATCTGTTTATGGAAATGAAGCAAAAAATATGGTGAAGAAGGAAGCAGAGCAGAAAAGAAAATCTGCATTGCAAAAGCTGTTCCAGAAGAAACGCTATCAGAAACAGTATCAGGCAGCAAAGCAGAGCAAAAAGGCAAAGGATGCGGCGATCACTTCAGCACAGAAATTTACAGAGAAAGCAAAAGATGCAGTCAAAATGATTGCGGCACAAAATCGTGGGATTTTTGCTACAGTTGCTATCTTTGGATTGATCTTTGTCTTGATTGCAGCAAGTTTTACCAGCTGCAGTGCATCCCTGCAGGGAGCTTCGTCTGCCATTATTTCCACCAGTTATTCCAGTACAGATGAGGACATTTATGCCGCTGAAAATGCATACCGGGCATTAGAAGAAGCCTTAAATACGCAGATCAATCAGATGGAATCCACGCATCCGGATTACGATGAATACCGGTACCAGATTGATGAGATCGGTCATAATCCATATCAGCTGATCTCTTATCTGACCGTAAAATACGGTGGTTTTACTTATGATGAAGTAGCAGAGGAGATAGAGTCCATTTTCCGTCAGCAGTATGGTATTACGACAGATGCTACCAGAGAGACAGTTACCGAAACAAAGACAGTCCGGGTAGGAGAATCACTGGGACAGGTTGTCACCAGTGGGTATTGTAATTGCTCCATCTGTTGTGGGCAGTGGAGTGGAGGACCGACAGCCAGCGGTGCGATGCCGACAGCCAATCACACGATCGCCGTAGATGCATCGAATCCTTTTGTACCGATGGGAACCCATGTCATTATGAATGGTGTGGAATATGTAGTAGAAGATACCGGAGCTTTTGCAAGATATGGTGTTCAGTTTGATGTTTATTATGATAACCATGCAGCAGCTTCCGCACATGGGCACCAGACATGGGAGCATACATAGCAGACAGCAATGGAAGCCAGGAAGTGCAGGTTACGACAACGAAAGAAGTAAACCGTCTGGATGTGACGATGACAAACCGTAATCTGGATACCGTATTGAGAAGCCGCATGACGGAAGAAGAACAGGAAAGATACGATGCGTATAACAAATATTATGGAAATCGTGATTACCTGTTTGACTTAAACAGCATACCCACCGGAAGTGGAGGCTTTGGTTATACCATACCGGCAGATGCTTTATCTGATCCACAGTTTGCAAAGATGATCCGGGAAGCAGAGAAATATCTGGGAGTTCCTTATGTCTGGGGTGGTTATTCCCCAAGTGGATTTGATTGTTCCGGATTTGTAAGCTGGGTTATCAATAATTGTGGAAATGGATGGAATATTGGAAGATGTACTGCCGACGGACTTCGTTCTCACTGTTCGCAGGTATCTCCATCGGAAGCAAAACCGGGAGACTTGATCTTTTTTCAGGGCACTTATAACACAAGTGGAGCGAGTCATGTTGGAATTTATGTTGGCAATAACATGATGATTCATTGTGGTAAGCCAGTGCAATACACAAGTATTGCAAGTGCCTACTGGCAGGAACATTTTATGGCATTTGGTCGTCTGCATTAGAGGAGGTGACAGGCAGATGAACATGAAATTAAAAAAGATTCTGGAGGATATTCAGAAGACAGAGGATAAGATCGCAGAGCTGCAGGAACATCTGAAACGGCAGAATACATTAAAACAACAGATGGAAGATGTGGAGATCATCAAATCTTTCCGTTCTATGAAACTGGACAGCGGGAGTTACTGGTACTGCTTGACGGGATTCAGAAAGGAACCGTTACGATTCAGAGAAATGAAGAGGGTGGCATTACAGTAGAAGAGACAAAAGGTTTACAGAAGAAAGAAAACAATAATGGATCACCTGTGGGGCAGGTGACAGGAAGTGAGGTATTAGACGATGAAGAGTAAAGTAGTAAAGAAACTTCTGATGATTGCTATGGCGGTAACAATGATTTCGGGAACATCCCTTGCTACTGTTTATGCAAATGCAAATCCACCGGCAGAAGAGACAACGACAGCGGTGGTGGAAGAGACAACAACAGAAAAAAGTAAAGATACGGAGAAAGCAGAGGATACAGGAAGAGTTATCGGAGAAAGTGATAATTCTGCTTTTTCTACACCGGGAAATGCCCAGCTTGTAGATGATAAGGAAAATGATGATACAAAACAGTTCCTTACTATCCAGACGAAAAAGGGGAATACTTTTTACATGGTCATTGACCGTTCCAGTAATACAGAGAACGTATATATGATGTCTCTGGTCGATGAGAACGATCTGGCAGAATTTCTGGATGAAACAGAAAAAGACAAGGAAACTGAAGAATCAACCGTAGTGATCCCGGAAACCACACCGGAGACTACACCAGCAGCAGAGGAGGAAACCGAAGTGAAGAAAGAAGAGAAAAGCGGAATGAATGTGAAAGGTCTTGCAGCTATCGTAGTTGCAGCAATCTTAGGCTTTGCAGGAATCGCAGTCTATAAGAAACATGGACGCAGTAAGGACGAAGATTATGTAAGTGAACAGCTTGAATTTTCAGACGGTCCGTATGTAAATGAAGAGGACGATGAAAAAGAAGAATAAGCGTTTTAAAGATGGAAACAGTAATAAGGACAGGGGCAGCCAGAAATCTTGGCTGCCTTTTTGGTAGAAAGGAAAGGATTATGTCTAAATTTTTAGTGATCGCAGAGAAGCCAAGTGTAGCACAAAGTTATGCGAAAAATCTGTCCGCTTATAAGCGAGAGGATGGTTATCTGGAGGGAGAAAGCTGTATTGTCAGCTGGTGCTTAGGACATCTGGCAGAATACGCACAGCCAGAGGAATATGACCCGAAATATGAAAAATGGCAGTTCGATGATCTGCCAATCCTTCCAGAAGCATGGAAGTTGAAAGTTTCCAAGGATAAAAAGAAGCAGTTTGATGTCTTAAAAGGTCTGATGAACCGAAGCGATGTGGAATATCTGGTAAATGGCTGTGATGCAGGAAGAGAAGGAGAACTAATTTTTCAGAGAGTATATGACCTTGCCGGATGCAGGAAACCAGTGAAACGTTTGTGGATCAGCTCGATGGAAGATGCCGCCATTCAGAAAGGCTTCCAGACAATGAAAAGTGAGGAAGAATACAAGAATCTCTGTATGGCTGCGGTGTGCAGGGCACAGGCTGACTGGCTGATCGGAATGAATGGAACCAGAGCATACACCACGAGATATTTTAAACGATTGGTTGTAGGCAGGGTACAGACCCCAACCCTTGCCATGCTTGCAGAACGGCAGGAGAGGATCGAGCATTTTCAAAAAGAAGCGTTTTATAAGGTAGCACTGACAGATGGAAAACTTACAGTAGTTTCCGAAAACATTGCAAATGAAGAAGCTGCGGATCTGCTGGCAGCGTTATGTAATGGTTCGACCGCTGTGGTCACACAGATGAAGAAGGAAGATAAAAAAGCATTTCCGCCAAGACTTTATGATCTGACAAGCCTTCAGAGAGAAGCCAACCGTTACTTTGGATATACAGCAAAACGCACACTGGAGATGTTACAGGAATTATATGAAGAAAAGCTGGTTACTTATCCAAGAACAGACAGCCAGTTTGTAACGGAGGATATGAAAGATTCGGTGGAAGAGCTGGTAGGAAAAATGCCAGTATTACTTTCGTTTGTAGATTATGGACAGTTGGGGCATGGCATAAAAAGGGTAATCAACAATGCAAAGGTATCTGATCACCATGCGATTCTTCCGACGAAAGAAGCTGTAGAAAAAGGAATTGCTGATTTACCGGCGGATAAAAAGAATCTGATGATGTTGATATGCCAGCAGCTGGTACAGGCAACCGGAGAAGAATATCTGTATGAGCAGACAGATATTACGGTAAAGTGCCAGGAACATGATTTTAAAGCCAGAGGGAAGATTCCAGTACAGATGGGATTTAAGGAAGTAGAAAAGGCATTTAAACAGCTGTGTGTCAAAGCGGAACCAGTGGAGGAAAAGGAAAAAGAGACTTCGATTCCTGCTGGGTATGAAGAAGGAAAGAGGCTTTTTCCAGTAAAAGCAGAGAAAACCACACATTATACCTCTCCGCCGAAACCATTCAATGAAGATACGCTCCTTGCTGCAATGGAAACAGCCGGTAATAAGGAGTTTGATTCTGAAACAGAAAAGAAAGGGCTGGGGACTCCGGCAACAAGGGCAAGTATCATTGAAAAATTGGTTTCTTCCGGTTATGCACAGAGAAAGGGTAAGCAGATATTGCCAAGTACCGAGGGAAAGGAATTGGTAAAGGTCATGCCAGAGTATCTGAAATCAGCAGTAATGACAGCGGAATGGGAGAACCAGCTGTTGATGATGGAAAAGGGACAGATTACAGATACTCAGTTCATGGGAGAGATTACTTCTCTTGTCCGTAAGATTTTAGAGGTATGCAGGGAGATACCGGAAGAGGAACGCAGGAGATTCCAGACTGCAAGGGAAGTGATCGGCAAATGTCCGGTCTGTGGTTGTGATGTTTTCGAGGGCAAACAGAATTTTTACTGCTCAAACCGTCAGTGTGATTTTGCCCTTTGGAAAGAAAACCGTTTCTTGGGAAGCATGGAGAAAAATCTGGATAAAAAGATGGCAAGAGAACTTCTTGATAAGGCTTGTACCCATGTAAAAGGTCTGTATTCTAAAAAGAAAGATATGAAATTTGATGCAGATCTGTTACTCGCACTGGAGGATGGCAAGCGAGATTCCATCTGGAATTCCCAAAGAAGAAAAAGAAATAAGACAAGGAGGTAAAGCGATATGTCTAAATTACAGGACATCCGGGATCTGGCACAGGAACATGCTGTATCAGTGAGCGGTTCCCCCAGAGACTGGATGGATTATATGGACACAGCATCAAGGTTATATCGTTATTCTTTTTCAGACCAGCTTCTGATCCATGCACAGCATCCGGAAGCAACGGCCTGTGCATCACTGGAATTATGGAATGAAAAGATGTTCCGATGGGTGAACCGTGGTGCAAGGGGAATCGCCCTGCTTGATGAAACAGGGCAGCATACCAGACTCCGTTATGTGTTTGATATTTCGGATACCCACATGGTAGCCGGGGGCAGAAGCCCGTATCTTTGGCAGATGCAGGAATACCAGAGAGAAGAGATCCTCACCCATCTGGCAGAGGTCTATGCTCTGGAAGAAAAGGATACAGCAACTTTGCAGGATGCATTGATGGCAGTCGCAAGGGAAATGGTCAGTGATAATCTGGAGGAATACCTAGACGGATTGGAATATGCTGTAGAAGGTACTTATCTGGAAGATCTGGACGAGGTGACGATTCGCAGTGATTTCCGTCAGTTGGCAACAGACAGTGTTTACTATCTGCTTTCCAGGCGATGCGGGCTTGATCCGATGGAACTTCTGGAAGAAGAGGACTTCATGCATATCACAGATTATAACCGTCTGTCAGTTCTCACCTTTCTTGGAAATACGGCAAGCCAGCTCAGTGAGAGTATTCTGATTGATATTGGAAAGACCGTACATAAAATTTCTCTGGAAGAAGCGAGAAAAGAGGTTGAAAATTCCAATGAAAGGAATTATAATAACTTTACCACGTTAATGCGTGAAACTAAAAACCGGGATGCAGAAACGAAAAAAGAAGAAAATATTGAAAATGAAGGAGGAACCGATTATGGAACTGACATATCATCGCAAG
>ENA-OQHY01001036-OQHY01001036.1-human-gut-metagenome-genome-assembly--contig:-NODE-1036-length-13226-cov-4.805710_pt1 | contig 13226 bp, 11 predicted proteins | sample MGYA00242570_ERZ504733 | MGnify/ENA primary metagenome ERZ504733 (study PRJEB26092, sample SAMD00036219) | human gut metagenome | host: Homo sapiens | study: EMG produced TPA metagenomics assembly of...
CATCTTCGAACTACTTCATAGGAGACGTAAGAAATCTTCAACGATTTTCTGTTCCCAGTATGCATTCGAGGAATGGTATGAGCAGCTCGGCGGTGGTGACAGTCCTCTGGCAGATGCAATCATTGACCGTATTGCTCACGACAGTTATCGAATAAATATTACAAGCATTGATACTGAACATGATAGATCAATGCGTGAGGTATATGGTTTGGATAAAGAACTACGCGAGTAAACTCGCATAATTACATAGGTGATTTCCACTTCCGGACATCTGATTCCCAAATTTCCGGAAGTGCGATTCATCGCACAAGAATATTCAAACTACTTGTTTTGCAAGATCCATCGATTTTTAAAGAGAAAAAACGGTATTGGCAGAATGCGGCTACTGTAGCATCAGAAAATGCTTACTTCATGGATACAGGGTGTTTCAGTATTGCGTAATATGTGTGCTCATAATTCTAGAATTTATAATCGTACAATTCATACGACACTGGAAATTCTGGATGTAGATAAAATTACGCCGCCACCAACGCATAATGGCTTGTATCAAATCTTACTGGCGATGAAGTACCTGCGTTCATCCGATGAGGAGTGGACAGTATTTGTAAATGCTTTCGCTAAGCTAATTCAAAATAATAATGGTGTGGTCAGTCTCGCAGCAATGAATCTTCCTGCGGATTGGAAAGAACATTTAAGTGTATAAATGCAGTGGAATTGCATAAAATAATAAAGCAGATCTAACCAAGCACTTTTTGCTCAAATCGGTTAGGCTTTCGGCGGAGTGTTACGATAAGCACTTCGCCATTTTTATTTTGATTAAAAACAGCCACCTTTATATATATAATCGCACAATTTGAACGAAAACAGCCGCATGTTCATGTGCAAAAATGAAAGTAAAACTTATTAGACGATATAATGTATAAATTCATCCTTTGAAAGAATATTAGCTATTTATAGCATTCGTTTTAATAAAGCTATTCGACTAGGAAACAGTTGTTATACCGGCTAAAAATGGTGTAATAAACAGGTGAAATAGATAGCGTTTTTGCCGATAGTGTGATATACTAGTCAGTAGATTAGTAAGTTTGGATTTAATTTATAATGGATGGGGATGCAGATGAAATACCTTTTAGTTGCTGATATAGCAAAAAAATGGAATATGTCAGAACGCAGTGTTAGAAATTACTGTGCAAAGGGGCGTGTGAACGGTGCGTTTCTCACTGGTAAGACATGGAACATTCCAGAAAACGCAGAGAAACCGGAGCGCACCAACAAAAGAAAAGAAGAACCGATTACGTTGTTGGATATTCTGAAAGAGCAGAAGGCAAGTAAATACTCCGGCGGGATTTATCATAAGACACAGATTGACTTGACCTATAACTCTAACCATATGGAAGGAAGCCGTCTGACGCATGATCAGACCAGATATATCTTTGAAACCAATACCATCGGTGTAGAAAAAGAAGTGCTGAACGTGGATGACGTGATTGAAACAGCAAATCACTTCCGTTGCATTGATGTGATTATTGATCACGCAAAAGTAGCTCTGACGGAGAAGTTCATTAAAGAAATTCACTTGGTTTTGAAGAATGGCACCAGTGATTCCAGAAAAGATTGGTTTGCTGTTGGCGATTATAAGAAACTTCCGAATGAAGTTGGCGGCATGGATACCGCCCTTCCGGAAGAAGTTGCCGATAAAATGAAGGCATTGCTAACGGAATACAACGCCAAAGAAGAAAAGACCTTTGCGGATATTCTTGACTTCCATGTGAAGTTTGAGCGGATCCATCCATTCCAGGACGGCAACGGTCGTGTGGGCAGATTAATTATGTTTAAGGAATGTCTGAAATATAATATCGTTCCGTTTATCATTGAGGATAATCTGAAGATGTTCTACTACCGTGGACTGAAAGAGTGGAACAATGAGAAAGGTTATTTGACAGATACCTGTTTGACCGCACAGGATAAGTATAAGGCATATTTGGATTATTTTAGAATTGCATATTAAACGTGATTCAAAGTGAAAAATTTGCGATTTGAGAAAAAATAATAATATACATTTTAAAGACGGGAGTAAATACATGTTCTATAAAATGATAGAAAATAAGTGTACACAATGGTATGAATCAGAACGGTGTACGGTTAAAAACTTAATTGAGTATATAGAGAAAACAGGGCAGATGCGTGATGCTCAGATTGAGGCTGTTAAGGTATATCTGTTTCTAAAAATTGCCTGTGAATGTAAGCCGTTGACACAGCTGTTTAGACAGGGATTCTTTAATTCTATTGATTTGAATGAGATAGAATTGTCAAAATCTACTCGTGAATATTTGTTTCAGAATCCAGCGGCTGCGGCATTATTTGAATATGCATGTTTGACAAATGATAAAGGTGAACAGGTATCTGAAAAATTGGAAAAACAGATAAAGAAAGATCCAACGGGAATTGATTATAATGAATTCTTTCGTAATGCGTTTTATGGTGTTTCCTATACGGATTATCTGTTTAGCCTTCCTATGGGTGCAGGTAAAACGTATTTGATGGCGGCATTTATTTACTTGGATTTATATTTTGCTTATAACGAGCCAACAAATCCGTCATTTGCACATAACTTTATCATATTTGCACCATCAGGTTTGAAATCATCAGTGGTTCCAAGTCTTAAAACAATACAAAACTTTAATCCATCATGGATTCTTCCGGAGCCGGCGGCAACAGACATCAAGAGGATGATTTCTTTTGAAGTATTGGATCAAAGCAAAACTGCAAAAAAATCAAATAAGACAAAAAATCCAAATGTTCAGAAAATCGCTAATCATCAGCCGCTTTCTGAGTTGTTTGGTCTTGTTGCTGTTACTAATGCGGAAAAAGTAATTCTTGAGCGTATTCAGGAAAAACAGGGACAGATAAATATGTTTGAAGAAAGCGAGGACGATAAAGACCGACAGGCAAATGAACTTCGTAATTTAATTGGTAAGTTACCATCATTGTCTATCTTCATTGATGAAGTTCATCATGCAGTAAGTGATGAAATTAAGCTTCGTGCTGTAGTTACAAGATGGGCACAGAATCATACAGTCAATTCTGTGATTGGTTTTTCTGGTACTCCATATTTAGACAAAGTTGAAAAAATAAAAGTTGTAGATTCATTGTCCGTTGGTACAGCTGAAATCACAAATATTGTGTATTACTATCCACTTATAGACGGTGTAGGAAATTTCTTAAAATTTCCAGTTGTAAAAATTGCAGATATTGCAGATAGCAGCCTTATTATTGAAAAGGGTGTCAGAGAATTTCTTGATACTTATAAAGACACTGTTTATGCAGATGGCTTAACAGCTAAATTGGGTATTTATTGCGGTACTATCGAAAAATTAGAAGAAACAGTATATCCACAGGTATCCCGTATTGTAGCTGAATATGGCCTTGGTACTGATGTTATACTTAAATTCCACAAAGGAAATAAACAGTATAAGATGTCGGCTGATAGTCAGATGCAGTTTGATATCTTGGATAAATCTATTTCTAAAATTCGTATTGTTTTGCTTGTGCAGATTGGTAAAGAAGGTTGGGACTGTCGAAGTCTTACAGGTATTATTCTTTCTCAAGAAGGAGACTGCCCAACCAAGATGGTATTACAGACATCTTGTCGATGCTTGCGTCAGGTGATTAAAAACGATCAGGAAACGGCACTGATATATTTGAATGAAAGCAATGCCGAAAAATTAAATATGCAGCTTGAGCGGCAGCACCATATTTCGCTTAAAGAATTTTCTTCTGCAGACAACAGTAAGACTACTTTGAAACGTTATAATCGTACGGCTTATTTAAAGTTGCCTAAAGTAGAGTTTTATCAGCTGAAAATCAGCTATGATACACGTACTGTTGAAAAGGCAAATCCTGAAGTTTCTATTGAAAAATCTGTTGATTCAGCGCAAATTGCAGGTAATATTATCAAAACAACAGATCTTTCTATGAATGTAAATAATATCAGTATCCAGGTGGATGATGCTGAATATGGTACAGAATATGCAACCTTTAATTCTTGGATTTATGGCATTATGAGAAGTGGATTTGGAACACCTTCCATGGCAGAATTAAATGCATATACAGAGCAGTTAAAAGTAGTATATGAAAAAATCACATACGAAAAAGGTGGCTCACGATATTTCAGTTCGAAGTACAATAAAAAGTTGGTAGAAGCCAATATTCGCAAAGCTTTTTGTGACAAAACGGATTTCAATACAACAGAAGAACTGATACCAGAAGAAGCTAATTTGTTGAACATTGCGAATTTTACTTCTGAGATATATGCAGATAATCTGGATGACTACTATCCAAGACAGAATGTTGTTGAAAACATAATGGATGACGATAAGGGAAAATTGAAAGTTGATAAAAAGACACAGCAGTTAATTGATCTCGCTATAGAAACTGGAAACGATAGAATCGTTTTGGAATTGCAACAGCGTGTATCATCTCACCCAAATAAGAATCGTTCGTTCCACTACTTGCCATATCGTACAGACAGTGGTTTTGAACAAACATTTTTAAGAGAAGTATTGTCCTTCGATATTATTGAAAAATTAGGTCTGGAAGTGTATTACAATGGAGACCGTGCTATGACGGAGTTTAAGATCAAGTGCTATAAGAAAACCAGTGGAAAATGGAATTACATTGGTATTTACACACCGGACTTCCTTATCATTAAACGAAAAGATGGCGTTATCCATAAGGTTATTGTAGTGGAAACCAAGGGGCAGATTTATGCCAAAGATCCAGTCTTTAAAGATAAGAAGAATTTTATGGAAACAGAGTTTTCAAAACAGAATAATGCTGCGTATGGTTATGAACGTTTTGATTACCTGTATTTGGAAGATACGATGCCAGAGAAAGATAGATTGACACAGACACATCAAAAAATCTGTGAGTTTTTTAAGGAGAAAGCGTAATGAATGGAATTAGACCTACTGTAGGCATAGAGTTTGATGATAAATATACTAATGCAAAAAATAAATTGCTTGATTTTATTAAGACATTAGACGAGTTGGATGACATACAAAAAGCAAAATTGGCACAAGAATTTATAACATCATATAGTATGGCAAATTCTTTTGAACAATTTGTAAGTTATATGAAGAATGGAGGAATCAAATAATGCCAATTAAATATGTACCGTTTATACCAGAGCCGGTGGAAGGACAAGCTGTGCTTGGAAATTTTAATAGAATATTGAGATACAAAGGTGCTGACGATGTTTCTAAGACATTACAGCGTGGTATGCCTTTGTATGAAATGGAAAAACAGGAAACCGTGGGCGAAAACGCTGACGGCAATATGGTTATTCGTGGAGAATGTGTTTCTGCTTGCGCTTATCTGAAGGAGCAGGGTATTCAGGTTGATCTTGTTTACATTGACCCACCATTGCGAGTGGTGCTGATTACGCAAAGAAAGTATATATCCGTCGAAATCCGAAAGTAGCAGAAGCTATTGCACAGGCTGAACAAGAGCTGGATGTAGATGAATTGAAAGCTTTTGAAGAAAAGATGTACGGTGATGTATGGGATAAAGAAAAATATCTGAACTGGATGTACGAAAATCTTATGGCGATTAAGTCTATAATGAGCGAAACGGCATCTATTTATGTTCATCTTGATTGGCATATAGGTCATTATGTAAAAATCTTATTGGATGAAGTATTTGGAGAATCACATTTTCTGAATGAAATTGTTTGGCATTACTACAACAAAATGCAGGGGAATGTAAACAGATTTGCATCTAATCATGATGTAATTTTTCTGTATACAAAAAGTGATATATATAGTTTCTCGCCCATTAAGGAAAAGAGAGATGAAACTATTAAACAAATTAAAAGGGTTTGGGATTCTGAAACTCAAAAGCTTGTGAATGCAAAAGATGAAAATGGTAGAGTAATTTACCAGGAATCATCAGAAAAGACTATTGATGATGTCTGGAGAATGTCTATGCTTCAACCTGCAGATAAAGAAGAACCGGTTGGATATGCTACGCAAAAACCAGAGGCATTGATTGAAAGGGCAATTCAAGCTTCTTCGGATATAAATTTAATAGTTGCAGACTTTTTTGGAGGCAGCGGAACAACTGCAGTTTGCGCAAATAAACTTGGCAGAAAATTTATTCATTGTGATATTGGATTGAATTCTATTCAGACAACCCGTGATCGTCTTGTCGCAGATGGGGCTGAATTCGATGTGCTGGAAATTAAAGATGGCGTTCAACTTTATCGTAATCCGGTTCAGACAATGGATAAAATTAAATCTTTGATTCCTGGCTTGAAAAATGAAGATTCCCTTGATTCTTTCTGGGAAGGTGCTATTTCTGACAGCAAGCTTGGTACAATTCCTGTTTACGTGCCAAACTTAATGGATAGTGCAGCAAAACTTCTTGATAAAGTGACTATGAACCGTATTATCCATCAGGCGATTCCAGAATTGGATAATGACATTAAAAAGGTTATTGTTTACTATATCGACATTACTGATAAAGTGGAGATTATGAATTTCATCAAAGAAGATGACAGTACGACTCTAGAAATTGAATTGCGTGATCTTAAATCAATTCTTGATGATGTTGTCATTGGCGATTATGCAGAATTCCATGCAGAAGAAATTGCAGGCGGATATGCTGTTGCTATTGATAAATTTATTAGTGATCGTGTGTTGTCTAAAATTGCAGAATTCAATCAGAAAGCATTCCTTAATTCTTCTGCGAAGAAACCGTATAAATCGATTGAAATCAGTGAAGAAGGCTTGGAACTTATTGAATTCCTTAGTCTGGATTGCACTGCGACCGGTGGTGAGTGGCATTCTGATAGTGAAATCAAGATTGATAAAAATGGCTATGTTATCGTAGACGGCAATAAAACCAAGGAGTTTTGGGATGGTTACATCCGCAGCATAAAGAAACCTATCCGCCTTAAAATTCGTAACATTTGTGGGGATGAAACTGTTTGGGAGGTGTAATCAATGGCTCAAAATGTGACATTGTATAACCTTTTGATTTCTTGTCCAGGTGATATTAAGAAAGAAGTTACATTGATTGAAGCTGCAGTAGATGAGTTTAATGAATTATATACTGAAACTTTAGGAATCACAATAAAAACTCGCCATTGGAGTAAGAGTTCTTATGCTCAGTCTGGAGGAAAACCACAGGCATTACTTAACGAGCAGTTTGTAAATAAATGTGATGCAGCAGTTGCGATTTTCTGGACGAGATTTGGCACACCTACTGATGAGTATGGTTCTGGAACAGAAGAAGAAATTGAAATTATGCTTCAATCTGGAAAACAAGTGTTTATGTATTTTTCGGATAAGCCTATCCCACCATCAAAAATAAATGGTGACGGCTATGAGAAAATACAAGCATTCCGTGACAAATATAAAGACAAAGGAATATATTTCACTTATTCATCCGACGAAGAATTTAAAAAGATGTTTTTTGCCCATCTTTCCATGCATTTTTTGACAGAAAAGAGGGTAAGTGAAACAGCCAATGAATATCGTTCTGAGTTAAAGTTATTAGGTATTGACGAAACTGGAAGATTGACTGAAGAAGCGGTGGTATGCCCATTCGTGTTAAATGCAGAGATTAGCATGAAAGAATACATTACTTCGATTAAGACTATGTATCAGGAGATTTCTGATATGAATGTAGGTGGTAGATCTGTTACAGCTAATACTTTTTTTGCTGGATTTACAAGCCCTGTTGACATAGATGAAGATGAGAAAGAGTTTATTACTGCTGCGGCTGAACAGCTGGAGTGTGAGTTGTCCGATTCCTTTTTTGAACTTGGAAATTTAAACAAAGATACTTTAACATCAAATCCACTCAGTGGTCCTAAGTTGAATGGAACGTCCGAAGAAAAGCAGAAATATTGGAAAATCAAAAGATTGCATGAAACTATTTCTAAAGCTTTGGAATGGGTTCCGGTTGAGAAAGCGTTTTCTGGAATGAATTGTATTAAATTAGCAATTCAGAATTGTGGTAAGGCCATCGACGAAGATGCTGAAATTACGTTTGAAGTTCCAAAAGAATCCTTGCTTACATTAGGTGAATTCCCTAAGTTTAATAATGCAGAGATGGGATATTTGCTTACAGATTGTGATATGAGTATTTTGTTCGGAATTGAAGGCACATCTGAATATATTGAATATTCAGAATCAGAGCAAAATGGAAGAACTCCGTATGGAGCACGTCCATATGGTTTTCCAGGATATGTTCCAGATTATAGTGATGATTTCACTGATGAGATAAAAGATGTGTTTTGTTATGGATTCTATTCAAGTGAAGATAAGTATATTGTAAAGCTTAAAGTAGATTACATAAAACATAATACAACTGTTGCTTTCCCGACAATCCTTTTTGTGAAAAATGAGATTGATGAGATACCATATAAAATCACATCTAAGAATAATCCGGATGTTGTTGAAGGCTGTATAAAGGTTAAAAGTTAGGAAAGGAATACTACATGGAAAAGCCACAATACATCGATTGGATAGTTGAAGAAACTGGTATTGTAATTAAAGATGACATACCGCTAAAATGTTATAAAATTGATTATAAAGATGATGAAAGTATTCTTGATGACTGGGCATTGCACATTCGAAAAAATTACATAGAAGATACTGAACTTAAAGAAGACGCAGATGACAATGCAATGACTATTGAACAGTATTTGCATGATTATGTAATTCCACAAAAAGGAGAAGAATTGGGAGCTACGGTACGTTCTGCAGACATAACAGAAATTTTAATTTCCGATTTATTAGAGTTTGTTCATCAGTATTCTGTTCCGAGATATAAATTGAAGAACAGATCAGGAAAAAACAATTCACAACAAGGAACTGATGTCATTGCATATAAGTACAAAAATGAAGATAAAACTCCAAATGATAAAGATGAATTGGTGGCAGCAGAAGTTAAAGCTACCCTCTCTAATATGGAGTACACACCAATCAAAAATGCAATTATCGATTCCAGAAAAGATGAACATCGATTAGCAAGATCAGTAAATTACTGCAGAAAGCGATTAAAAGAACTGGGCAAAATAGAAGAGGCAGAAGAGGTAAAGAGATTTTTATTTAAACCAGATAATAATTATCGTATTACATATGTAGCTGCAGGAGTTAGTAGTCGTGAAAACGTAGATGATGCCATAGAATTAGGTTTTTCTGGTGAAGAACTTGAAATTAGAAAAAATGAGCTGATTTTTTATGTACATGGTCAAAAGTTGATGGAATTGGCTCATAACATTTACCAGAGGTGTTGTAAATGATTTTTGGGAAAAATGCAGGCTTAATGTTAAAATATCAAAAAGCAAAGGCTAAAATGGTAGAATACGATGTTTCAAAGCAGGAGTATCCACATTTTCCGCTGAATTCTAATGAATTATCGTATCCAACAACTTATGTGCTGTCACGATACTCAGAATGCATTATAGAAAATAATCATGACGAATTAAAAGAGCTAGAGTTACTTTTGATTACAACTGCAGAATATTATGATTCAGCTTTTAAGTCCAAAGATAGACCAGAATATGATTGGGATTTTTTGCTATCTGGAGCATCTGCCTACTTCCTACGAAAGGATTTTGGTAGTGCTAAAGTGTTGGCAGCAAGAGTAGTTGATTTAATTGATGAGGAGCGATCTCCGCAGAAATTGTTGACGAATATCTATAATTATCTTCTGGGTGGAGTGTATTTGCCATATTTGAGAGTTATAGATACTTATGAGCGAATAAATAATTTTTTCTTGGATTACTTTGGAAAGGGTAAGTCTTTAGAAGCATTAAAGTCAAACTTATGGTATATAGAAATGAAATATACGAGAATGGAGATCCAGATAGTATATTTTATGTAGATATATTAGTGGCAGTTATTATTGTGGCGTGCGAAAATTCGTCATGGAGTCTTTTGCCGAGTAGTTCAGGTATCTTGGATGAAGAATGGGAGTCATATCTACAAAGTAAGATGTCAATAAAGATGTTATGGCCAGCACAAAGATTAATAGCCGAAAAGGGATTGTTGCGTGGAGAAAGTTCTATCGTTCAACTTCCGACAGGGGTAGGCAAGACAAGAAGTATTGAACTAATTATTAGAGCAGCTTTTTTATCTGAACGAGCGAATATTGCTATTATAGTGGCACCATTAAGAGCGTTGTGCAACGAAATAACAATGGATATGTACAAAGCTTTTGGAAATGATGTCACGATAAATCAGTTTTCTGATGTACTTCAAAATGATTTCTGGAATTTGTTTTCTGAAGATATTAAACGGCAGATACTAATATGTACGCCAGAGAAACTGAGTTATGTATTACATCATGATCCGTTTTTCTTAAGTGCTATAGATTTATTTGTGTTTGATGAAGGTCATATGTTTGATGATGGAGGGAGAGGTGCAACATATGAGTTATTAGTAACACATATACGTCAGAACATAACGAGCGAACAGCAGTTGGTTTTGCTATCTGCGGTATTGCCAAATTCAGGGGATATTGCACAGTGGTTGTTTGAGGATAGAGGTTGTTTGGCGACAGATGATAGTATTGTATCTACACCTAAATCAATAGGATTTTCATCGACACAAAGGGATATTCATTTCTTTTCTGATGATAAATCAAATGAAGATTATTATATTCCCCGAATCCTTCGAGTTGAACAATTGAAGAAGTTACCCCGAGAAAGAAGTAATAAATACTTTCCAGATTTATCATTATCTACAGATGTGGCCATTTATAATGCAATAAAGTTGTGTCATAACGGCGGTGTTGCTATCTATCTTGGGCAGCAACGTTCAATGAAAACGGTATTTGAAAGAATTATAAATTTGGATAAGCGAAACTATGATTTGAAAGCATTAAAAGATAATACAAATCAAGCAGAGCTTTCCAAAATCAAGGGATTTATAGAAAGCTATTATGGTTCAGAGCACTATTATACGAAAGCAGCAGAATTGGGGGTTTTGCCTCATTCATCTAATCTTCAAAATGGAGTTAAGCTTGTTGTTGAACATGCATTGAAGAATAAATATGTTTCTTGCGTAGTGTGTACATCGACGCTTGCACAGGGGGTGAATATCCCGATAAAATATTTATTGGTCACCAGCATTCGAAATGGATTGAAATTAGTAAAAGCTCGAGATTTTCAAAACTTGATGGGTAGAACAGCACGAGCGGGTATATACACAGAAGGAAGTATTATTATTACGGATTGCAAAATATACGACAACCGTACCAACTGGAAAAATGGTGGAAGATATTTATGGAATGATTGTGTGAAGCTATTTGATACAAAATTGACAGAACCTTGTGGCAGTTCTATTCTTTCGTTAGTCCAGGATTTTAACATAGATTATGATGTGACCGTAAGTGGTGAGAAATTTATTGATATAGTGATAGATCACCTTGACGAAAGAGATTTCTTGCTTGATTACGCAAAGAAGTTAGAAAAAGCATACTTAAAAGCCAATCCCAAAAGAACACAAAATCTGATTGTGCAGGAAATATTATTGCGTCAGGATATTATATCAAATATAGAAAATTATTTGTGTTTAGTACGTTCCGCAGAAACATTGGTCAATGATAGTAAGAAAAGTGCTGTGGATATTTGTACAAATACATTGGCGTATGCTATGGCAACAGAAAAAGAGAAAGAATTACTGATTAAAGTTTTTCAGAAGATAGAAGAGAATATTCAACAATATTCTGTTGAAAAATTGAGCAGATATTCTAATGCAATGTCAGGAATAGGTTTGTCTTCTCTAATAGAGGAATGGATTGTTCAGAATGAACTTACAGAGAAGATATATACAGAAACAGAACTATTATACGTTATTACAGAATTGTATCTGCAAATCTGTGGAGACTTTAGATACCAAGAGCATATACAAAGCATTTGTAAAAAATGGATTGATGGACAGACTCCAATGGAAATTAACAACAAAGAAACTATTGGAATTGCAGAAGTAGAATCATTATGTAATAAAAGAATCTCATATGAAATGAATTTTCTTATCGGCAATATCTGTGATCTGATAGAAGTTGACGGAGAAAATGAGGAGCAAGTTGATCAAAGGAACATCTTGACATTGTTACAAAAGAAAGTAAAATATGGCGTTCCAAATATGACAGCAATTTCTATTTGTGAGAGTGTTTTTAATGATCGTCTATTAGCTATAGAATTAGCTCAAATTTTATCTGATGCGAATATTGGAACGGATAAGATACTTAATATGTTGAAAGCTCATAGTGAAGAAATCTTTAGTTGTCTTGATTCGTATCCGGAATATTTCAAGGATAGATTATCTGTGTTGATGAAATAAAGGTAGCATACTGTATTTACAGATTGCTGAATGTGCATTAAAAATAGATATTTCTTTTACACAAGAAATTAGAAATAGCAGATCTGTCAATTTGGTGAGGATGACACTTGTACAATGTCCATCAGATATTCCAAAAGATTAAGTATTAAAACAAGTGAACTTCCGGCGAAAGAGTGTATAATCGTACAATTTAAACGAAAAAAAAGCATAATTTATTAGGCTATAGAATGGTTTATGTGAATTGAATGATGACTGATGATTCTGGTGTTGAAAGTAAAAATAATGCAATGACATTATGGATAAATACATGTTGTCTTCCATAAAATCAATTCTATGTTAAAAACATACAGTCTAGACAGCTACTTTTTAAGCTATCATTTGAAAGACATACAATATATAGGCTCAAATGGCGAAAGTGCCCATTTGGGCCTATTATTGTATAATTTAATACGTTACAACCAGAGCAAGATCCACCCGTGTATTACAGTATTGTCATTTTGGCAATTTTGTATTACTTACGAGTAGCAGACTTGATTGGGATTACGTCCCCATACCCACGTGAAAATATAATTGCTGGCAATTATATTTTAGCAGATATGCAGGCATATCTGGATAAGCGTCACAGACAACAAAATAAGGAAATTTTGATAAGGCATTCACCTGGAATAGGTGAGTGTTTTTTTGTTTTCAAATATTCAATTAATCAAAAAATTAAAAAAATTTCATTAGGGGCTGTAAAAATGACCTCTCAGCGTTTCGTTTTATGTAAGGGTATTTTTGGACAGGAAAATTTAAAAATTTTTATTCAAGAACCTAGTATTTATGTCCCTTCATTCTTGAATATTGTGTAAGGACATTTTTGAAGCG
>ENA-OQHY01001037-OQHY01001037.1-human-gut-metagenome-genome-assembly--contig:-NODE-1037-length-13226-cov-1.290175_pt1 | contig 13226 bp, 15 predicted proteins | sample MGYA00242570_ERZ504733 | MGnify/ENA primary metagenome ERZ504733 (study PRJEB26092, sample SAMD00036219) | human gut metagenome | host: Homo sapiens | study: EMG produced TPA metagenomics assembly of...
CGGATCCGCTCCAAGCACACGTGATGGATGTGATCGTTTCGGTTGCCGTCATTCCTACCTGTGCTTCATTTACCCCGCTTGCCGCCCAGATTCCTTCCCCCTTGACTGCGTTCGGCATGGCGGTATACGCATCGGATTCTCCGGTAATTCTATTTTCACATGCGAAATCACCGATTCATATACCTTCGGCTGATCTTCCGGATGGATCACCACAAATTTTTTCGGCATATAAGCGCCTGACGGTGAATCATCATCCTTGCGATCATCGTGGAGCCGTCATACGATGCCTTTTTTCCAACCAGTATTGTTGTACAAGCCATTTTATCTTCCTCCTGTTATCTCCTGACAAAATCTTTTCGTCTAATTGAAATTATAGAATCATTCCTTCTTTTTTTCAACCACCAGACAATTTGTATATATTTTAAATTTTTCGTGGACGAATTCGTAAAAACAAGGTAAAGTAATTTTATAAACTTTACACTTTACTTGAGAGGGATTTCCTTATGAATAATGACAAGGATAATGCAACTTTATATGCTGAGCTGGAAGCCGAACGTTTTATGACAGATCAGATTTCCCTGCTTCATGAAGCAGAGGATCTGGCTGACGGTATCAATTTTATGCTCAAATCGATCGGAGAATTTACAGACGCCGACCGTGCTTATGTATTTGAAACCAGTGAAAATCATACTTCTACCAATACTTATGAGTGGTGCGCCGCAGGAGTCACCCCGCAGATTCGGAATCTGCATGATATTCCTTTTGAAAGCATGCCAAAATGGATCGAGGTTTTTCTTCATGGGGAAAATATTCTGATCGAAGATCTGGAGGCTTACCGTGAATCTATGCCTCTGGAATATGAACTGTTAAAAGTTCAGAACGTTTCTACCTGATCGCCTTTCCTATTTCTGTACACGAAAAGCTGATCGGTTTCGTTGGCGTAGATAATCCGGATATGGAGAAATCCAGCCTGATCCACCGCCTGCTGTCCCTTCTTGGAAAATATGTCGGAACCATGATCAAAGATCATAAGAATGAGCAGATGCGCCTGGAGGTTGTTGCCTCCAAATCCCGTCTGGATTATCAGCTGGAGATGGACGAAATTCTTCGTGGCGCACAGATCGGTATCTGGACGCTTGAGATGGATGGCGTTAAAGCTCCCCGGCTGCACCCAAATCCTACAATGTGTACTCTTCTTGGTGTGTCACAAGAGATGTCTCCTGAAGAAGTTTATCAGTTCTGGTATCACCGGCTTCCTCCCAAATACGTAACCCCGGTGCTTGATTATATACAGAAGGTCATTCACGAAAGTTATTCAGAAATCACATACCCATGGAATCATCCGTTACTTGGACAGATCTGGATACGATGCGGCGGTATCCTCTATCCGGATTATCAGGGAAATGGAATATGCATCCGTGGATACCATCAGGATGTCACCCGTAATATCGAAAATGAACGTAAATATCAGAATCTGACCGCTGCAACCAGTCAGATTTATCATGCAATTTACCATATCGATCTGATTCAAGACCGGATTGAAAAGCTTGCCGGTGCCAACCAGAACTATACACCGACCGGAGTTGTCACTTCCGCCACTGCGCAGTTAAATGATATCCTTGAGAAACTGGTTGCACCGTCACATCACGAAATCATGCAGTATTTCTTTGATCTGACAACGGTAAATGACCGGCTGCACGGAAAGCTTTTTATAAGCCGGGAGTATCCATCTCCACAGGGGATCTGGCGCCGTGCCACCTTTATCGTCCAGAACCGCGACACTGATGACGATGTTACAGAAATTCTTTATGTAACCCAGATCATCGATGATTACAAGCAGAAAGAACTGGCGTTACCAGCAGGAGCTGGTTAAGGCGGTCGAATCCGCAAATCAGGCAAATACAGCCAAGACCGACTTTCTCAACCGGATGTCACATGATATCCGTCACCCCTCTTAACGGAATCTTGGAATGCTTGATATTGCACAGAAAAATGAAACAAATCCCAAAGCACTGCTGGAGTGTCATGAGAAAATGCGTACTGCTGCTTTTCACTTAAAAGCTCTTGTCAACGATGTCCTGGATATGCAGCGGATGGAAACAGACCGATTCTTCCTTGAACAGATACCATTCGACATCCGCGAGATCCTTGACAATTGCTGGAGTATGCTGGAGGCACAGGCTTCCCGGCTTGATATCACTCTGAAAAAAATAAAACCGGGCAGTTTAAAATATCCTTAATCTGATCGGAAGTCCATTACATATCCGTCAGATTTCATGAATCTTTTAAGCAATGCAATTAAATACAATAAGCCCGGTGGTTCGATCTCTGTACACGCAAAGATCATCAGGCAGGTACATCAGAATGTTATTTACAAATTTATAATTTCTGATACCGGTATCGGTATCAGTCCGGAATTTCAGAAGCATATTTTTGAACCTTTTGCCCAGGAAGATACCGGTGCCCGGACGATTTACAAAGGGACCGGGCTCGGTATGGCGATCGTTCACAGACTGGTACAGGAAATGGGCGGTACGATCCAGTTGAAAAGTGAAAAAAATGTCGGCTCAACTTTTACTCTGATCCTGCCATTTACCATTGACGAGCATCAACCTTCCGCCTCTGCGGAAACTGCCACTGATACTCCGCCAGATCTTACGGATCTTCATATTCTTGTTGTAGAGGATAATGAACTGAACCTTGAGATTGCTGTTTTCTCTCTGGAAGCCGCAGGACTTAATGTATCCACAGCCATTAACGGACTGGAAGCCGTCCGGCTTTTTGAAAAATCAAAGCCATATGAATACGACATCATTCTTATGGATATTATGATGCCGGTTATGAATGGTCTGGATGCCGCAAAAGCGATCCGCGGACTTTCCCGCCCTGATGCCACAACGGTTCCAATCATTGCCCTCAGCGCCAATGCTTTTGCGGAAGATATCCAGAAGTCAAAGAATGCCGGAATCAATGAGCATCTCGCAAAGCCACTGGAAATGGATAAGGTGTTGAAAGTGATTGCATCATATTGCAAATAACAGAAAGAAACAGATACTCGCTATGTATTGCATATTTTTTCAGAGTTTCTGTTTTATAAAAAATCGGATTATCAGGCGATCTGCCATTTCCCCGATAATCCGATTTTTATTTTACTTACATCTCAAATGCTTTCTTTATACTGTCATAATGCAGAAACTTTCCTTCTGCGCAAATGCCTTAATCTCATCTAATGTTGCAAACATATAACCATCTGTCTCTGCCTCCTGAAGATGGAGATCTTTTTCATCAATATCCATCACAAAACGATACACATCTACGAAATAATTATCTCCTTCCCCCGGATTCTCTCTCTTGTAAGTGAAAAGATAACCTCCGTCTGCCCGGCTTACATCCAGTCCTGTTTCTTCTCTGACTTCTCTTAATACAGCATCGTAAGACGCTTCTCCCGCCTGTGCAGCACCGCCGGATACCTCCCACCAGCCCGGTGCCCAGGCTTTCGTCATTACCCTTTTAGTGATCAGAAATTCCCCGTCCGGTCTTGCTACAACGCCAAGAACAGTAAGGTGATACTCCCCGTTCTTCAGACACCAGTCATTGCGCTTCATCGTTCTTCCTGTTGGTTTCTTATCTGCATCATAAATATCCCATAATTCCATTGTCTGCATCTCCTGTTCTTCTTGTCTGTAGTTTCTTATGTCATTATAATATGTCTTTCAGAACTTCACAATCCTTTATCGTCAGTTTCTCTCTGCCTTCCAGTTCTTCCTTACACTCCTTCTCTCTGTAAATCCTACAATATCTTTCAGCAGTATAATCAGTTCAAATCCGCTCCGGTACGGATAATCTCTTCCCCAGATATGCACTATCCCCTGAAAAGATGCGAACTCCCGTCCCATTACTTTTAACCAGAAAACAGCTGCATGCTCCGATTTTTTTACCAGCTCCAGTTCCTTTCCCGCTTCCAGATACCGTCTTCTTTTCTGATTTCTTCTGACCTGTGCTTTCCGCAGTAATACGCCATTCTGCTCGCAAGTTTCATCCAGATACAGCAAAAGCCCGTCAAATCCTGTGAAATTGATCTGTGCATCCTCTCTTTTGGCATCCTTCCAGTACAGAATATTTCCAGACGGAATCCTCCCTTTTTCCCAGTACATCCGGATAAAGAAAAGCTCCCCGATATGTCTGTTATCATCCAGCGACCGGTCTTCTGTTTTTTCAGCAAATACTGTCTGCATTTTTATCCCCCTCATTTATATTTATCCTCTTCTTTTTTTCTTCCTTTTCCAGCACAAGATCACGCCTGCCACAAACAGATTCAGTCCGATCACAGCGTACCATCCCCGATACGTCTTCTCGCCTGTCCGGATCGACTCCGCTCTCTCCGTCAGCTCACAGCGTACGCCCCGCACCAGAAGCCGTTTGGTATTGATACCGTAAGGCGTACATGTCAGTAATGTGCAGTAATCCTTCTCCTTATCCAGGGCAAGCAGTCCCGTTTCCTCCGGTTCTACAATATCGATCCGATCGATTTGATAGAAAATCGTCTGCCGGAGCACTGTAATTGTAAAATAGTCTCCCACCTTCAGCTTGTCCAGATCCGAGAAAAGTTTTGCCCCCGGCAGTCCTCTGTGGGAAGAAAGCACCGCATGTGTTCCCTTTCCGCCTATCGGGAAACTGCTTCCTTCCACATGTCCTGCGCCATTGCAGATTGCAAAATCACCTGTTCCATGGTAAATCGGAAGTTTCACCCGGATTTCCGGAATTTCCAGATATCCCATCACACCGTCAGATGTCATATTCAAATGTGCTCCATAACTATCAGCATTTTTGTCATTCGGCACTGGGTTATTCTGTTCCAGAAGCATCACATTATACGCTCTTGTCTGTGCGATTATTTCCTCTTCCTTCCTGGCATCCAGCTTCTCCACTGACCTTTCATATCCATCCACTACCCTGCTTTGCCGACCGGCATTCCAGAGCTTTCCGACTTTTGGATAGAGCATGACCGCAATTCCCACAAAAAGGATTCCTGTCCATATAAAAAAGAAAATTCTTCCCCTTCGTTCCGGCTCATTCACTATCATACAATTCGTTTTCGTCTTTTTGCATTCAACAGGACACTCCTGCAACAATTGCAATCAGTACTCCACTGACCGTAAAGATCATTTCACCTGTTCCACCTGTCCCCGGAAGAAGTTTTCCTGATTTATTTACAACAACTTTTACCTTGCTGCAAAATCTTCATTTGTATAAGTTACCTTTGTCTCAGTCTCGCTTTCTGTAACATTTCCGTTTCATCAAGATATGTGCTGGCATCCGTCCTTGTCGCCCTGATCTTTTCGGCACTTACCAGAAATGACTCCGTCAGCTTGTTATATCCTTCTGGTGCTTTTGTTTCTGTAACTCTGTAATCACCCATCTTCAGACCTTTGATCACCACAGCTCCATCACTTCCGACTTTCACCTTTCCGGTTCCGGTCTGTCCGCCTTTTACAGTATACACACCGCTTTCTTCTTCTGCCTGAACCGGGAACGGCACTTCAATTCCACTCCGGAAGTGCCTCTCCTTTTCATTTGACCTTCTGGGATCACAACCGCATAGGTATCTGTTGTTGTAGAATCCTCTATCGAGCTTTTTCCCGGTTCCTCTGTCGTATAATTCCATGAAAATCTGGCACTGTTCTTATTTCCTTCACCGTCGATCACTGCTTTATCGTTTAACGCAGCCGTATAATCAATGGTAATTCTTGCCCCGGTATCATAAAGATTTTTCCAGCCATTTTCTCCTTCATCCGCTGCCCAAGGATCGTAACCGGGAAAGTTGTATTTTCAAACTGTTCCAGCGGTTCTTCTTCAATCATCACAGATGTGATCTTTGCTGCATCAAATCCGGTCGGAAGAGTATCTTCAATAATGAATTCCTTGATCTGCTTGTCTGCAACATAATTCGAGGTGTTGATCTGTAAACGGAAATGAACCGTTTCACCGATACTGACATTATTTTCCTTTACCTGTTTACCATCGTCAAGTACAATACTTTTCCCTCCGGCATTCCCGTCATTCCCCGGAGTCCACTGCGGCTCCTTACTGTTTTTGTCCACGATCTGCGCGTCTTTTGCAACACTCGTTACCATGATCATACCGCCATCTTTTAAAGTGCTGGTGACATAATAGTAGCCGTATGGAAGACCGGTGATTTTTAATATAGAGCCATCGGAAGTTTTACTGCATATCTTTGTTCCATTCTCCTTAATCCATTCAATTGCACCTTCTGAAAGCTGTTCGTTAGAATCTGTTTTATATGCTTCTTTTTTCGCCGATATGTTTCCTACCGAATCTTTCTCAAAATACGGATTATCTACAAAATTTTTTGTACTATACGCTACCGAAGTCCCTTCCGCATTCACTTTTGCATCAAATACTTTATAGATAGAATATACAATCCCTTTTGATGCATTCTCAATCGTAATACTGCCATTACCTCCTGCCCCCGATACACTTTCCTGTGCAAATGCCGTCATCGACATCCCCACGATCGTTACTGCCATTACCAAAACGGATAACAGCCTTCTCAATTGTCTCATTCTTTTTCCTCTCTTTCTTTTTATTTTCGGATCCTTTCCCCATTCTACACATCTATACAACCGATTTCCGTTTCTTTTCCGTCCAAAAACCGTTTCTTTTTCATCCTTTTTTCGTTTCTTTTACAAAATCTTTTGAACCATTCATTTTTTATTCCTTTTACAGCAGACATTCACAATCAAAAAACTGTACAAAGAATGTGTAGTCCAATAAAATCTCTTCAAAAAAATCGGGAGGCTGTCTGATAACAGTCTCCCGATTTTTGCTATATTTCCCATTATTCTTTTTGATTCAACAACGTTCCCAAAGTGTTTTCCGCCCAGCTGTAATTCGTCATATACACTCCTTTGAACAGCTTTTTATGTTTTTCCTCATCCTCCAGGTAGTCATACAGATCACACTCCACATGCTCTGTGCGGATACGGCTCTCCTGATTTACCCGGTGCAGGACTCTTTCGATTCCGTATGCATTTAACGTTTTCCGAAGTTCTTTTACCACTTTGCGGAATTTATCTTTTGTTCTTTTTTCTGTACATTCATCCTCCCATAAATAACTGATTGCATCCCCCGTCGTCACAAATCCTCCTCTTCTGTCAACCAAAAGTGCCAACAGTTCTTTGGCTTTCTTACATGAAAAAGGAATCGTTTCCCCATCCACAAAAATATCAAAATAACCGAATGTGCGGATTACAATCCTTTTCCCTTCCATCTTTGTCAACTCACTATACATTCTCTTTTCCCCCTTCATTTAATGAGAATCTTTATCATCATACACTATCCAAATGAGCAGACTCAACATTCCATGCCAAAACATTACTTCGTAACTTTTCCACACTATTCGACATTCCACTTTAACATTCTCTTCTTCTGAAATCTTTCATCTCTTTTCCATCTAACGCTGCATATTCCAGAACATCATCTGTGTTATATACAAGCTTTAATGAGAAAAAACGGCTGCTCATTTTCAAGGAGTTCAAAAAAGATCCGATCCCCTTCCCACAATTCCAGTTCTCCGATCTTAGACTTTTCTACCCATTCCAGTTCTCCTTCATCACACGCAATCGGCGTTCCTGTAAAACCATCTGCCGTATAAAGCGACATATATTCTACTACATCTTCGCCATATACAAAGGTTACAATCCCACGATATCTCCAGGATGTCAGCGTGTACTCCCGTCTCTTCCCATACCTCACGAAGAAGACATTCCTCCGGGCTTTCCCCTTTTTCAAAATGACCGCCTACTCCGATCCACTTGTCTTTATTGATATCATTTTCTTTGACAGTCCGGTGAAGCATCAGATATTTTCCATCCTGTTCAATATAACAAAGTGTGCTTAATTTTACCATTTTACGTTCCCTTTCATACACAAAATATTTTATGAAATTATAATCTATCTTCTGGTATTTCTCAACTTCCATGACCTGTCTTTTTCCACCATTCCTCCTTCTCTTTAATTGCAAATATTGTCCGCAAATAGTATAATGATGTTTAAGGATTGTGGGAATTGCGTAGCAATAGAGCAATCCGGTTACATCAGTAAGTGGCAAAATTCACTTTTGACACTCACATCGTATAATATCTTCAAATAGACCAAAATTGTAGATAAGGAGTCTCTGTTTTGACAAAAGAAAACTATAAAATAAGCAAAATCCAGATCGGATTTTACTATCTTCTGATGTTCCTGATACTTATCTGGTTTCTGGTAATACAATTCACAGGAATTAACAATCACAATGCCAGAATCCAATCCAGCGACATCACATATCGTGGTACTTTTACCTGGATTCACTCCGATGGAAGCAAAGAACAGATTGCCGTCCCCGGACATTACAATGTTCCTGCGAAAGAGACTATGGTCATTACCACAACACTTCCTGAAAATTATACGCAAAGTTCACTTGCTATACGTTCCTCTCTGCAGGATATCCGTTTCTATATTGACGGAGTGCTTCGCACTGAATACTCAACCAAAGACCATCGACTGACTGGGAAAAATTCTGCCAGCTGTTATGTTTTCTGTCCTACTTCAGCAGCAGATGCAGGAAAAGAACTCCGTATTGAGCTGACTACCAATACCTCTAACTATTCCGGTGTAGTCAATGAGATCTATTCCGGAGACAAGAGTGATATCTGGGAATATATTTTTGAATCTTACGGGCTTGAGACTTATTATTGCTTTCTTTATCTTGTTCGCCGGTATCATTACCATCCTTTTCAGTATCGCACTCGGAATTGTCTATGACAGAAAATTCGATATGGAATATCTTGGATGGTGCATGACCATGGGAGCTACATGGATGCTCGGCGAATCCAAGCTCAGACAGCTTATAGTTCCGAATCCATCTGCACTGGGGACTTTATGCTTTGTGATGATCATGCTCGTTCCGATCCCGGTACTTTTTTATGCAGATCTCATTCAACAGGGGCGTTATAAAAAGCCTTACTTTTACCTTGGCTGTGCGGCATTTGGTAACTTTTTGATCTGTCTGGTTCTTCATCTGACTGGCATTGCTGATTTTATTGAAACTCTGCCGGGCGCCCACGTGATTCTTGCAGTCACCTTCTTTCTGATTTTCCTGACTTTCTGTCTGGATATGCGAAAGAAAGAATACCGAAAAAACAAATTGGTGCTGATTGGTCTGATCATTGCAATGCTTGCCATCGCCATCGAATCCATTTCTACATATTTTGTAGTTTTGATTTCCGGTCTTTTTATTGGTGTCGGTATGTTGATCCTTCTTTTCATTAACATTATCCGTACAATAAAGAATGTGCATACCATTGAAATGCATCGTCAAAAAGAGGAGCTTTTGAAACGTAAACGGCAGATGGAAAAATTTCCTTACAGATGATGCAGACTCTCTCTACAACCATTGAGGCCAAGGACGAATACACCAGAGGGCACTCCCATCGTGTTGCGGAATACTCTGCACTGATTGCGCAGGAAATGGGTTGGAATCGCTCTGAAATCGTCAATCTCCGACATGCAGCTCATCTGCATGATATCGCAAAGTCGGCATCCCTGATATTATTTTAAACAAGCCATCCAGACTGACAAACGAAGAGTACGATGTTATTAAGGAACATACGGTTATTGGCGCTGAGATTTTGAAAAATGTTTCGATCATCAATCATGTAACCGAAGTCGCCCGATCTCATCATGAGCGTTATGATGGCCATGGTTATCCGGACGGTCTAAAAGGTGAAGAAATTCCGATCCATGCGCGAATCGTTGCTGTTGCTGAAGCTATGACGCAATGAATTCCCGCCGTATTTACCGTAATTCTCTTCCAAAAGAAACAATTTATGAAGAAATACGCAAAAACAGAGGAACTCAGTTCGATCCGGAAATCGCAGATATTTTTCTCAGACTGATGGATGAGAATCGTCTGACGATCACAGATACTTATCTGGAAATTGATGACGAGCCAGCTCTTCCTGGCATGGAATTTGAAATCAGCAACTTCATTTCCAATGTTATGAATACGATGAAGAACCAGGAAGAAGCAGAAAATTTTGATCTTCTTACCGGACTCCCTATGCGAAATACCGGTCAGAAAATGATTGCACGGCTGATGCAGGAGCACAATGGCTGTCTGATCTTTATGGATATGGATAATCTGAAAAAGATCAATGATATCTACGGTCATAAAGCCGGCGACCGTGCACTGAAAGCACTTGGAACTCTCCTCTCCGAACATATCGGAAATTCGGTTGGCTGCAGGCTTGGTGGCGATGAATTCCTTCTTTTTGTACCGGATGCCGGTAAAAATGAAATAACCGAGCTTATGGAAACTCTGTTTTCCCGCTTTGATTCCGAAAAGAAAAAAGATCTTGAGATCCGTGTTGCATCCATTTCTGCCGGACTTTGCATGTGTACCAAAGGAGATTCCTTTGACGAGTGTTCTTCCAAAGCAGATAAAGCACTCTATTATGTCAAGCGAAACGGAAAACACAACTTCTTTTTCTATCAGCAGATGGGCAATACCGTATTCCCGGTTTCCAGCGTGGCAAAAGATCTTTCCCTTGTGGCAAAAGTACTTCGCAACAGCGGAAACTATTCCGGAGCACTTAATCTTAATTACCGTGAATTTTCTAAGATTTATGAGTACATCAACCAACTTGGAGAACGACATAAATACCATTGTTTCCTGGTCATGGTCACAATGGAAACCGCTCCGGATTCTATGATGTATATTGAAAATATTGAACAGGCACTGGAATACATGGAGGAAGCGATCCGTCACAAGATCCGTAAGATTGACGTGTGTACACGGTATAGTGCCATGCAGTATCTGATCATTTTATTTGAACCAGATGAAAGTCAGATTCCAAAAGTTATGGACCGTATTTTTATTCAGTATTATAAACTGTACGATAAACGGAATTTCATTCCGAAGTATGAATATCTTCCGATGAATGAACACTCGGAGGAAATAAATCCTCAAAACACTTCAGATCACCTTAACCAAGATATCCATCCAGTATAGAAATTTTACCACCTGAGACAAGAGATCCTTGTACCATTTCCGGCACAGGGATCTCTTTAATCTCTTTCAGTTCCATTCCAAGCTCTTTCATATACTGGATCATATCCAGACAGGCATTCTGCTTAATGTCATAATAGCGGTAGTGCGTCTGCTCATACACATAGCACAGCTTCAGAAAACCCAGTGAATCAATATCATCTTTTAGCTATTGTCCTTAGAAGCACTCCAGAAATATTTCCAGAATCTCCTCATGTGTCATCTTCTTATAACTTCCATCCACCAGATAACAAGAATCCGCAATTTCTTTCAGATCCTCTTTTTTCTCCACGCCTACTTCCCGAAGTGTTGTCGGAAGTCCGATCTCTCTGATAAATCAGCCAATGCCTCTACGCCAGCTTCAGCCATCTCTTCATCGGTACGTCCATTTCTCGGAATTCTCCATACATTTTCCGCAAACCGGGTAAATTTCTTTGCGCCTGCCTGACAGATATGCCGATAATAAACCGGATGCAGCACAGCAAGTCCACATCCATGACTGCAGTTGGTATAAGCACTGATCTGATGCTCCATCTGATGGCATTCAAAATCACATTTTTTGCCGAGCTTGATGATCCGGTTCTCCGCCATGGTAGACAGCCACATCAGATTACTTCTTGCTGTATAATCCTCCGGATTTACCAATGCCGCACGAAGACTTGTTATCACGCCGCGCATCAGAGCTTCCGAAATATCATCTGATACGTTATCCTCGTCCGGCTCACTGAAATAAGTCTCCATAACGTGAGACAGGATATCAAAGCTTCCTGCCACCATCTGTTTTGTCGGAACAGTATAAGTGTAAGTCGGATCCATTAATGCAAATTCCGGATTGCATTTCGGGTAATCCCGATCTGTCTTGATCATGACCTCTTCATTAGTAATGACTGCTCCCCCGTTGCACTCGCTACCCGTTCCGGACGCTGTTACGATCACGCCAAGCGGCATCGGTTCAAAATCCACAATACCCTTCTTCGCCCAGTACTCATCCCACACATCTTTCTCGCTGACCGCTGCCATGGAAATTGCCTTGCTACAGTCCATAACCGAACCGCCGCCGACTGCAAGGATCCAGTCCACCTGTTTTTCCTTTACCAGCTTTGTGCCTTCAAGCACCTTCTTATAAGTCGGATTTTCCATGATCCCCGGAAATTCAATGATCGTTTTCCCGGCTTTTTCAAGTGCCGCTATGACTTCCTCATAAACTCCATTTTTCTTGATCGAGCCGCCGCCATAGGCAAGCAGAACCTTATTCCCATGCACCGCAGCGATTTTCGGCAAATACTCGCCGACACATCCTTTCCCGAAATATACTTTCGTTTTATTTTCAAAAATAAAGTTATTCATCCTTTTTCTCCTTTATGCAATTTAAGCAAAATATGTTTCGGCAGATTTTCTTTTTTCAATGATCTATTCCGAAACATCCCTCTTTTGCCACAGATACTTATATTATAGTCCCTGAAAAAATTTATCGTCAACATCTTTCCGGTTTGCACACATTCCAAAATGGAACCCGCAATTTTCCCGACTAACTTCTTTACATGGTTTTCCATACCATCATGTAGTTTATACAGGTTTCTCTCCTACAATTTTTTAATCAATTATAAAAAAGAATGCAAAATAAACAGATATATGGTATGATAAAAAGCAAAAAACAGAAAGTACAGGAGGGTTAACATATGTATATTACATGTCTGGATGTCGAAGGAGTACTTGTAACCGGAAATCTGGGTTGCATTTGCAGAAGCAAGTGGAATTCCGGAACTGAAAAGAACCACAAGAGATGAACCTGATTATAACAAACTGATGCGTTGGAGACTGGATACTTAAAAGCGCATAGTCTCGGAATCAAAGAAATTCAGGAAACAATTTCCAAGATTGATCCGCTTCCGGGCGCAAAAGACTTCCTGGATGAGCTACGTTCCTTCACCCAGGTAATCCTTCTCAGTGATACCTTCACCGAATTTGCAATGCCGCTCATGGAAAAGCTTGATCATCCGACACTTTTCTGCAACAGTCTGGAAATTGCGGAAATGGTGAGATCACAGACTTCAAGATGCGTGTGGAAAATTCCAAACTAACAACCGTGAAGGCACTGCAGTCCATCGGATTTGAA
>ENA-OQHY01001038-OQHY01001038.1-human-gut-metagenome-genome-assembly--contig:-NODE-1038-length-13195-cov-2.514539_pt1 | contig 13195 bp, 16 predicted proteins | sample MGYA00242570_ERZ504733 | MGnify/ENA primary metagenome ERZ504733 (study PRJEB26092, sample SAMD00036219) | human gut metagenome | host: Homo sapiens | study: EMG produced TPA metagenomics assembly of...
GCGCATTGTGCACGCCAGGAACCTTCAGGGCAACGCTCTGAGACACCGGCTCCCCCGCCGTCACCGCGGCCGGCAGATGCAGGGTGAGCTGTTCGACGCCGCTGCCTGCGGTCTCGCTTTCCGAAGCGATCCAGACATACGCGGCACCGCCCAAATCGGGCAGGGATTCACGCGCGGTAGTGCCGTAGGCAACGGTATGGGATTTCACGTCGGCGGGCATGGCCTCCAGCACGGCAAGTCCGTCGGGGTCGTCGATACTGATGATCACGTGACCGGTGGCCCGGCCGGCGTGGGCAACGAACGCGGCACGGTAGTGGCTTCGTCGCCGTAATGGTCGAGATGATCGGCTTCACAGTTGGTGATAATGGCGATGGTCGGATGGTATTTGGCGAAGCTGCCGTCCGATTCGTCGGCTTCGGCCACCAGAATATCGCCTTTGCCCGCGTGTCCACCGTCCAGCGTGGTGCCGTCCGGGCCTTGGATAAAGCCGCCGATGGCGTAGCTTGGATCAGCACCGGCGTTCACCAGAATGTGGGACAGCATGGAGCTGGTGGTGGTTTTGCCATGCGCTCCGGCCACGGTGACGGCTCGTTTGCCGTTCATGAGCAGAGCGAGGATGTCACTGCGATGTACAATGCGCTTGCCTGCCGCGTGCGCTGCGACGATTTCCGGATTGTCCGGTTTGATGGCGCTGGAGTAGACCACGGTCTCGGCCTGGGCGACATTTTCGGCTCGCTGCCCGAATTCAACGGTGATGCCCAGCGTTTCAAGTCGGTCGGTTTTGGCGCTGTGTGCGCGATCGGAGCCGTCCACCGCGACTCCTCGGCGTGCAGCATTTCGGCCAGAACGCTCATACCGGCGCCGCCTGATACCGATGAAATGGGTGGCGCCGAGATCCGCGGGGCGGGCCGCAGCATCGAACGAGGCATACGTGGGGTCAAGCACGATGGGCTGATCTTGAGACAATTCAAAACTCCTTTGGGGATTCCAGCACCCTATATTATGACCGTATCTCGTGTTGCGGGACGGGATTGGTCTGTATCGCGCACGGGATGATATCTGAATACTATTTGGATGGTTCGGCTAATTGCAGAACGTGCCGGGCCATGATTTCGGCAGCGTTTCTGATGCCGTATTCCCATGCCTTGCGGCCGAATTCGGCAAGTCGTTCGTGATCGGCGAGCAGATCGGGCACATGCTCATGCACCCACTGCGGGGTCAGGTCCTTGTCTGCGACCAGAAGGCCGCCGCCGGCGTTCACCACTGGCTCGGCATTGAAACGCTGCTCGCCGTTGCCGATTGGCAGCGGCACGTAAATGGCCGGCAGACCCAGTGCAGCCAGCTCGGATACCGATCCGGCTCCGGCGCGGCAAATCACCAAGTCGGCACAGGCGAAGGCCAGATCGATTCGTTCCAGATATTCGGCGGTATGGTAGTCACCTTGTCCGGCCGATTCGGGGCCGATGCCGGTAAGCACGTCCGCGCCGGCCGAGGCCGTGACCAGTTCGCGTACTTCGCTGATTTTGCCTCGCCCGGTCAAGTGGATGATTTGTGCGTGGGCCAACAGGTCTGCGGCGGAGGAGGCGATGGCGCGGTTCAGGCTTTGCGCCTCCCAGCGATCCGCCAGTGACCAGCACCAGCGGACGGTTCGGATCGACGCCAAGCTGCGCGCGATTCACGGCGTACGGCGGCACGGTCGTCACCGATGCGTTTGGTCAGGGAGCGATGGCCGGGCGCAACGGCAGACCGACGCGCTCGACGTCGCTCCGGCACGCGGTTTGAGACCGGTGCCCTCGTACACGGTACCGATGAAATCGGCCAACGAGCGCCCAGTTTATTGGCCATGCCGGCACGCGCATTCTGCTCATGGATGGCAATCGGAATGCCCATCTTGTGTGCGGTGGCGTAGACGGGGGCGGAAGCATACCCGCCGAATCCGGCCACGACATCCGCATGCCGCGTTTCAAGAATGGAGCGCACCTTGGCGGTTTCTCGCTTCCATTTTGCCGGGAAGCGCAGCATGTACAGGTTAGGGCGACGCGGGAACGGCACTTTTTCGATGGTGTCGAGCTCGTAGCCGGCCTCCGGCACCAAATCCTTCTCCAAACCCACCGCAGTGCCGATGACGGTGACCTGTGCCGTGGATTCGATGTCGCGAATCGCCCCGGCGACCGCGAGCAGCGGATTGACATGTCCGGCGGTACCGCCGCCAGCAAGAACGATATGTGGTGTGCCTTGATTCATGATTACCGAGTCTACTTACGCGCTCTGACGCGACTGTTTTATCTGCGGTTGAGAGCGCATAAGTCCCACAACCAGTCCGGCCGCCGTCAAGCACATAATCATGGATGAGCCACCTGCGGAGACGAACGGCATAGGCACGCCCAATACCGGGAACACACCCACGACCACGCCGATGTTGACCATGGCCTGGCCCACGATCCAAATGGTGACGCACATCAGCACCATGGCAACATAACGATCGGTGACCTGCAATGCGATGACGATCATGCACCAGGCGAGAATCGCGAAGAACAGCAATACGATGGCGCAACCGACGAATCCGGTCTCCTCGCCGATGATCGCGAAAATGAAATCGTTATGGGCGGCCGGCAGGTAATTCCATTTCTCCCGCGAATTGCCGATGCCCAATCCCAGAAAACCTCCGGAGGCGATGGCGTACTTGGCGTGAATGGACTGGTAGCATACGCTCTGCGCGTCAGCGGCCGAGCAATCGCCATATGTGGCCAGAATACGACGCAAGCGGTTCGGGCTGGAAACCGCCAATGCACCGACCATAACCACCGCGCCCAATACGCCGACTCCCATCCATTTGCCGGGGAACCCGACGATCAGAAAGGCCACGCCTCCGATGAAGACCAGAATCATGGCCGTGCCGAGGTCCCTGCCGCCCATCACCAGTGCCACGCCTATCGCATACAACACCAACGGCGCGGCATATGCTTTGATTCCCTTCTTGTGGTACATCTTGCTGCAGGCATGCAACGACGAGGGAAGCCATATGCACATCGCGAACTTCATGAATTCGGCCGGCTGGATAGTGGTGAAGCCGAGGTCCAGCCAACCTCTGTTGCCGTAGACGTCGTGACCCAAAGGAGTAAAGGTCAGCGCCTGCAACAGGCAGGCACCCACCACAAAGAACACGCCGGTCCGTTTCCAGAACGTCACCGGCATCATCAATGCCACGAAGCCCAGCACCAAGCCGATCAGGCAAAACGCGCCCTGGTTCAGAAGCTGAAGGAACGGCGACTTGCCCAGTGCGGCCATGGTGACCGTGGAGCTGGAGAACACCATGATCAGGCCGAAGCATGTCAGCCCCACCACGGCCATGCGGAAGCGTGGTAGCACCATAGCGGGTTGAGCAAGCTTCGCCAACCCGTGTAGTCGGCGATTTCGAGTGAGGGCTTGTCAGGGGCTCTGTATGCCTTACGCTTATGGGTATCAGTGGAGGCCATGCACCTCGCTCCACGTCTTGGCTGCGGCGGCGAATCGATTGCTCGATCCGCATAGGACTTGAACTGGTCCATGGAGGCGCAGGCCGGAGCCATAAGCACGATGTCGCCGGCGGCGGCATACGTGCCGCAGGCTTCGACGGCACGGTCCATGACGGTATCGTTGTCTTCGGGATCGATGATGGTCACCGGGATGTCCGGAGCTTGGCTGGCAAACGCTTCGATCATCGGCTGCTGGTCTTTGCCGATGATGACGGCCGCTTTGATGGTGTGTGCCTGGTCCTTGACCAGGTCCTCGAATCGACTGCCCTTGGCCAGACCTCCGGCGATCCAGATCACAGACTTGGCCGGGAAGCTGGACAGCGAGGCGCGTGCCGCATGACCGTTGGTGGCTTTGGAATCGTCCACAAAACGAACAGAGCCGCCCTCGACTGCGGCCTCAGCCACGGTTTCGATGCGATGGCCGCCCGGCTTGAACGAGGTAAGCGCCTTCAGCGCGGTATCGCGATCAGCGCCAAGTCCCAGCACCAACGCCAATGCCGTCAATGCATCGGCCACCAGATGCGGGTACAGTGAGCCGTCCGGCTCTGCCAGATGCGTGAAATCGGTGATGGCGGCCAGTCTGACCGACTCTCCCACTGCGCCGCCGGCCACGCCGCTCCTGTCCACGATCCAGCCATCTTCAATGCCGATCTGGCCGGCCTGAGGGGCCTCGAGCGTGAATCCTACCTTGCGGCATCCTTCGGCAGTCTGAGCCTCGGCCGCCAGTTCGCTGACTTTGGCGTCCTGCGCATTGTAGACGATGGCGCGTTTGGCGTTGTGGAACACCTTGGATTTGTCGGCGGCGTAATTCTCGCGCCCGCCATGCCAGTCGAGGTGATCGTCGGCGATATTGGTGATCGCCGCGCAGTCAAGTGCCAGCGAATCGGTGAAGTGCAATTGGAAGGAGCTCAGTTCCACGCACAGTACGTCGTGCTGAGGATTGGTGGCGCAACGAGACAGGCTCATGCTCATGTCTCCGGAGGCGATATTGCCGGCGGTCGGCGCGTCGAGTCCGCAGGCGGTGAGCATTTCCGAGGTCATCTCGGTGGTGGAGGTTTTGCCGTTGGTGCCGGTGATGCCGATCCATGGAGCCGGAGTACCGGTGCGCTCGTTATTCACACGCAGCTGCCATGCGAATTCCACCTCGCTCATCACGGGGATGCCACGGCGTTGGGCTTCCAGCACGAACGGGGTGCGGGGGTTGAACACCGGGGACGACATGACGTAGTCCACATGGTCCCAGTCCACGTCATCAAAGGAGTGGAGATCGGCCTCGGGCTTCCTCTCGTCGACGCCAATCACGTGGCACCGCGTTCCCTCAATACCTCCGCCAACGAGGTGCCGGACACCCCCAGTCCGGCGATCACCACTGTCTTATCCGCTACTTGCATTGTTCCTCCTGATATAGGAATTCCGTGGGTGAGCATAATCCACCCAGATTTCCGCTAGCTGAACAGCAGGCCGGAGCGGGTGACCCAGTCGCCGTAGAAAATCGTCAGGGCGAGCAGCACGAAGATGAGTTCGATCATCCAGAACCGCACCACCACCTTGGTTTCGGTCCAACCCTTCAGTTCGAAATGATGGTGAATCGGCGCCATTTTGAATACACGTTTGTGGGTCATCTTGAAGTACCCGACCTGGATGACGTCGCTCATGGCTTCCATGACGTACAGTCCGCCCAGAACCACCGCCAGGAATTCGGTGTGCGTGGCGATGGACAGGGCTGCGAACAGACCGCCCAAGGCCAGGGAACCGGTATCACCCATGAAAATCGATGCGGGGTTCGAGTTGTACCACAGGAAGCCGAAGCAGGCGACGGCCGCGCATACGGCGATGACGGTCAGATCGAGAGGATCGGACACGGCATAGGAATATCCGCCATGCTGCCGCCCTTGATGTGGTAGCTTTCCCAGAATGCGATGACGCCAAAACCAGTGAAGGCGATCATCGACGAACCTGCCGCCAGACCGTCAAGTCCATCCGTCAGATTCACTGCGTTGGTCCATGCGGTCATCAGGAAGTTCACCCAGATGACGAACAGGATGATGGCTACGGCACGGCCGGCGAAGTCGAAGTTGAAGAACGGCTGTTCGATGAAGCTGATGCCTGCCTGCGCACTGGGGAATCCCGATTTGGTGGGAATCAGCAGCGCAAGTACCGCGTAGATGGTGGCGAAGATGAACTGGCCAATGAACTTGCCGCCCACCGATAGGCCTTCGTTCTGCTTCTTACGCACCTTGGCGAAGTCGTCGATAAAGCCAGCAGACCCATCGACAGCATGGCGAACAGTACGAGCGCCGCGGACCAGGAGGGCACGTCGCCCGAACGCAGGTATCGGTACAGTGCGGAGGATGCCCAACCGAGCAGAATCGCGAAGTTGATGACCACGCCGCCCAACGTGGGGGTGCCGCGCTTGACCAGATGCGACTGCGGCCCATCCTGGCGGATGTACTGGCCATAGTGCAGCTTGTGGACCAGCCGAATCAGCAGCGGGGTGCCGACTAAGGTGACGATGAGCGACACCAGCATTCCAATGATCAGAGCAATCACGTGCAGCTTCTCTTTCTTGTCGGTTTCTTGGGGTGGTTATCAGGTCAGTTCTTTGCCCAGCGTTCAGCCAAAGCGCTCAGGCCTGACGCGTGCGATCCCTTGAGCAGTACCACAGCGTCGGGATGGTTGCGAGCCAAGTCGATGACCAGCTGTTCGGCCGCATCGATGTCGTGTACGCAATCCACCGACGCGGATTGCTCTGACGGGCACCGTCCGCCAGAGCCTGTGCCAGTGCATCGAGATGTTGGTCTTGGGCGGAACCGACCGCGATGATCGCGTCGATGCCCAATTCGTCCGCATACGTGCCGATCGAGGTGTGCAATGCCGTTTCATCGGCGCCGAGTTCCAGCATGGCACCCAGCAGCGCCACGCGGAACGGCTCCTTGCCGTCATTTGAGTTCCAGGCCTTCAACCGTTCAGGCCGGCTTTCATGGAGTCGGGATTGGCGTTGAAGGAATCATCGATCAGCGTGAAGGAAGTCCCCTCGCGATTCACCGTGGACAATGCCATGCGATGAGGCTGATGGTGTGCTGCGAGGCCAGAATCCGTGCCACCGTTTCGGGTGCCATACCGTAACGCATCGCCACGGTTGCGGCGGCCAACGCGTTCATCACATTGTGACGTCCAGGAATGCCCAGATGCACCGGCGTATGGTTGCCGTCCGCATCGACCAACGTGAATTCAGCATGATCGGACCGGTCGGCAGTGACATCAATGGCCCGCACCTCGCTCCTGCGACGATCCCAAGCCGAACCACAGCACGTCGCCGTTGGCCAGGCCGGCCATGGGAACCACGTGTTCGTCATCGGCGTTCAGTACCGCGGTGCCTCCGGGAAGCAATCCCTGCACGATTTCGCTTTTCGCCTGTGCGATGCGTTCGCGGGAGCCGAATTCTCCAAGGTGAGCGACGCCGACCTTCAAATACGATTGCCGTGTTCGGCGGTGCGATACGGGTCAGTCGCGCGATTTCGCCGATATGGCTGGCACCCATCTCAGCCACGAAGAACCGGGTGTGCTCATCGACCCGCAACGCAGTGAGCGGCAGGCCGATCTCATTGTTGAACGATCCCACCGGAGCCACGGTCGGTCCTACGGTGGCAAGCAGGGAGGAGAGCAGATCCTTGGTGGTGGTCTTGCCCACCGAACCGGTCAATCCGATGATGTCGAAGTCGCCGTCCAGCTCGCGGCGGCGAACGATGTTGTATCGGGCGAGTTCGCCAAGGGCGTCGACCGTGTCTTTCACTACGATCTGCGGAAGGCCATCGGACTTCACCTCATGGTCGACGATGGCCACCGTGGCTCCCTGTCCAGCGGTTTTCGCCACAAAGTCATGCCCATCGACACGCTCGCCTCGGATGGCCACAAACACCGATCCGGGGCCGGCCTGCCGCGAGTCGCTGACCGTATTGGTGGCTCGAGACTCGGAACCGGCGTCTCCGATCAATCGACCATCGACGGCCTTGGCGATCTCCTCCACGCTCATCGGAACCATGGTGTTTCAAACTCCTTTACGATTACGCTTCGTCCCGTATCCACGGACTTAATTGAGATTATTGGCCACATGCAGGGCACTGCGTATGTTGTTTTTCCTCACGCCGGCGGCCAGCACCATGGCGATGGCCAAGGACATGTGCCCGAGTCGGACGCGGTCATACATTGCCGGTGAATCCGCAGCCATTTCATCCGATTCGGGTGTCGACGAGGTCATGGACATGTCATGTTCCGCAACGAATGCGTAGCGTGTCTTCAATTCGTTCAAGCTTGCGCTTGCGTTGACATCCTCCGTGCCCAGTACATCCACGTTCACCGATTCCAACGCATGCTCGGCCAACGTGCGGTCATCCATGGCGATGATCACGGCCGCCACACCGTCTTCGGCGCACACGGACAGCGCGCGCTGCATATCGAGGATGCCCAGAGGATAGTTCAGGTTCATGGTACGTGTCATCGACGTGGACCCGGATGCGGTGATTACCGCCACCGGATTGCCCAGCATGTGCAGGAATTCGGAGAGCTGGGACACGCCTGCGTCGACGGCCTGCTCATCCGCACCGGTCACCGCGAACACCGCCATGGCATTGGACGGTCCGCCGGCCAGACCGCTGGCCAGATCGCCGAGTACGCGATCGTCGAAATCGCCGTAGAGCAACGGTATATCGGCATTGGCGATCTGCTTTGGACGCGCGTGGCAGCAACGCCGCATAGGCACCGGCCTGTGCGGCATGCAGTACATCGGGTTCCTGCTCATGCGTGCAGATGAACAGCGAGCCGGGAATCACGGTGTCCACGGCATCGCTGAGTGAGGTAATGGTGACATTGGTGGCGAAGGGTGGATCGACTTCAAAACCGTACCGTTCGACCAGCATTCCCAGGGTCACCCGCTGGGCGATGGATTCGCTCACTGCACTCATGGGCTATCGCCTTTCTCCCCTGATCCTTACCACGTGACTGGAATAGCATTTTTGCGTGGACTGGAGACAGGCACCTCGTATTTCTGCATAAGGAACTCACAAATCTGTGCGGAAACAGGGCCGGCCGTCAGACCGCCGAACACACCATTCGGATCCTTCATCACCACGGTGACCGCATAGCGCGGGTTGTCCGCGGGAATCACCACGGAATAATCGGAGATAATGGACGAGAGCGTGCCATCCGAGCCCTGCACCTCTGCGGTACCGGACTTGGCGGCCATGCGGTAACCATCGACCTTGACGAACTTGTTGTAGCCTTCCGCCACTGATTCCATCGCATTCATCATGTCCGATGCGACCTTTTCATCCACCACGCGGGTGGCTTCGCCCTTCTTGGTCTCAGTGGTCTTGCCATTGGCATCGGTGGTTGATTTGATGATCGACTGCTGCTGCTTGACACCCTTGTTCGCGATGGTGGCCACCACGTTGTTGAACTGCAGGGCGTTGACGGTGTAGCCCTGACCAAACAGGATGGTGTTGCGCGTACGCAGATCCCACGCCGAAGTTGGTGAGCAGACCGCTCGATTCACCGGGCAGGTTCAGTCCGGTCGGTTGTCCGATGCCGAATTTGGTCAGGTACTCGTAGCGTTGCTCATCCGGATAGTTCTCCCCGGCCATAATCATGCCGACGTTCGATGAGTTCTGCAGAATGCCGGCGAGCGTCCAGCGCTCAGTGCCATGGTCGAATGAGTCCTTGTAGGTCTGGCCCTCCTGTGTAATGTGGTCCGGGACCGACAATTGATCGCTCATCTTATGCAGTCCCATCTGCAGATAGCCGGACATGGAGATGACCTTGCCCACCGAACCAGGCTCGAAGGTTTCGGACACGGCCCGAGACGGCTCATCTTCGCCGCATCGGTACCAGCCTGTACTTCATCGCTATCGGCCAGTGCGAGAATCTCCCCGCTCTGGACATCCTGCACCACGGCGATCGCCCACGCTGCACCATACTTGGATTCGGCCTCCTTCAAGACCTTTTTGACATACCATTGCACATCACGGTCAATGGTCAGGGTGACATCGTCGCCATTTTTGGCCGCCACCGATTCGGTCATGGTGCCGGGAATCTCTTCGCCGCCATTACCACGCTGGTAGGTTTCATGGCCATCGGTTCCGGTAAGCGTCTTGTTCTCGACCTGCTCGATGCCGGCGACGCCATCGCCGTTGTCGTTCACGCCGCCAAGCAGCGCGCCCATGAGATCGCCATCCGCATACAGTCGTTCACTGCTCAGCTCACCCCAGACAATACCGCCCAGGTGCAACGCCTCGATGCTGCGCTTGACCTGCGGAGTCACATCTTTCTTCAGAATCACATACTGCCCGGTACCGGACAGATCAGCGCCCAGTTCCATGGCGTTCATATCCAGGACTTTGGCCAGCAGCGGCCCACGGCCGCCGCTCCGGTAGCGCCCACGGGTTTGCCGTCAATTTCGTGGCAGTAATCACGGGTGTTGTCATTGCAAGTAATCGGCTCGAACTCCTGTGCAGCCTCCGGATTGGCGACGATAGTATAACGCTCCACGCTTTGAGCGAGCACGGAGCCGTTGGCGTCGAGGATACGCCCACGTTTGGCGCTCAACGTCACGGTCAGGGTGCGGTTAGCCGTGGCCGCTTGTGCGGTTTGACGGCCGCCGATGAGCTGGGTGGAGGCCAGCTGAATCACGCATGCCGACGCACCAACGCCAATGCGGCGCCGATGGCGATGCGTTTGAACGCGAAGGTCTTGACCTTGGCGAACTCTACGATGCGACGAATGGTGTTCACTGGGTTCCGCCTTTGTTGGACTGGTATCCGCTTAAGTCGATGGACACTGATCCCTGCTGCGGGACCATGCCCATGTCGCTGGCCTTGTCAGGCAGGTTCGCGACCAATTGATCGAGTTTGGCCTGATCGTCTTCGATATCTTGGGTAAGTCTGTTGATGTTGGTTTCGATCTGTGCCGCCTCAAACGAGTTCTGCACCATCTGGTACGCAGCATCAGCGCGCCGAACAAGGTGCCGACGAGGAAGATCACTGCGATGGCCACGTGCACCAGCGGTGCGCTTCTTGTTCTGGTCCATTCGATGACCCGTCCGACGACATTGCCCTGCTCGTTTCCACGCGGGTTGGAGACCACCCGCAGCTCAGGTCGGGAGGAGGACTGATGCTTGGTGTGCGGTCGGTTCGAGGCTGGAGCCGCGTTCGATCGAATGCTACGTGCAGTTGCCATATGCTGTTATCCCCTCCTTGTACGAATTCGTGCCGTGTTTTTGGCTCTGCCCGGAGACGCGGAGCCTTGTATCTTGACGTCATTCAGGCCCTGCGCGGTTTGCGTAAAGCGTTTCCTCCATCGTGACGGAATCTCACGGCTGACTTCCACCGCCCGCAACCGCACCGAAGCCGATCTCGGGTTGGCTGCGATTTCATGTTCGTCGGCCTTGATGGCACCTCGCGTGAGATCCGTGAAAAACGGTTGGGCATCCGGCGGTATGACAGGCAGGCCAGCCGGAACATCCACTCGCAGCCCTTGTGCCATGAACGATTTGACGGTTTTGTCTTCGAGCGAATGATAGGACTCCACCACCAGTCGTCCCCCGACATGCAGTCGGTTCGCGGCCTGCGGCAATGTGGAGGCGAGCTTGTCCAATTCGCCGTTGACTTCAATGCGCAACGCCTGGAAGACGCGTTTGGCGGGATTGCCCGCCGGGCGGTGGGCTTGCGGCACCACTTCATCGACCAGACGGTTGAGCTGTGCGGTGGTGGTAAACGGCTCCTTGTCTCGACGCGCCACGATGGCGCGGGCGATCTGACGCGAGAAACGCTCTTCACCGTATTCCTTGAATATGCGGACCAGTTCCGCCGCATCATAGGTGGCAAGAATCCGTTCGGCCGTCAACGGCTGGCTGACGTCCATGCGCATATCCAGCGGCGCATCATGCGAATAGGAGAAGCCACGATCGGTTTCGTCGATCTGCAGGCTGGATAATCCCAGATCCATGAATACGGCGTCCACGCGTTCGATGTCTTGGTCCGCCAACACCTGATCGAGCTGATCGAAGGCGGCATGCACCGGAATGAATCGATCGGCGAGCCCCTCCCGTTCCATACGTTCGGTGGCCAGCCCCAGCGCTTCACTGTCACGGTCAATGCCGATGAGCCGAGCCTGAGGCGCGGCCTTGAGGAAGGCGATGGAATGGCCGGCAAGGCCCAGGGTGCAATCCACTGCGATGGCGTTCTCATGTTCCAGGGCAGGTGCCATCAGGTTCACGCAATCGTCAAGCAATACCGGCAGATGAATATTCGCCACATCAACCATCAGAATTCCACCTCCGGCAACACATCGTCAGCAATATCGGAATATCCCTCTTCCTTCTCGGCGAGGTAGGACTCCCACGTGTCCTTATTCCACAGTTCGGCACGGGTGCAACGCCGATCACCACGACGTCGGAACCCAGATTGGCGTAATCGCGCAGCATCTGCGGCACCAGCACGCGGCCCTGCTTGTCCGGCTGCTGGTCGACGGCACCGGAAAGGAACACACGCAGGTATTCGCGGGCGGCTTTGTTTCCCACCGACACACGCTGAATCTGCGAGGCGATACGTCGAAATTCGTCGAACGGCAGCAGGTACACGCACCGTTCCTGGCCTCGGGCCATGACCAGGCCCTGCCCCAGCTGGGAGCGGAATTTGGCCGGAAGCGCCATACGGCCCTTGGCATCGATCTTCGGCGTATATGTGCCGAGAAGCAATGGCGGCAGACCAGCCATGAGATCGGCCATAGTGGTGGAGCCTTGTGCGTTGGCATCAGCGTCGCGAATCGTCTGATCGGCAACCATGGCTCCACCTCCTTCATCGTTACGTGGGATACACTTCGGCCAACTGGCTCACCACTCTACCCCACGATTCCCCATTTCTCCCCACTCATGCACGATTTGCTCACCCTTTTAGGGCAATTACCGATGGATTGCGCGTGTCGGCCACGACTGTCGCACGAATGGACGCTCCGCACATCAATCCACGTCGCGCACCCCACCGACCGAGCAGCATGGTGAATTCACGCTGAATTCACCTATTCCGAGTTGTCCGCATCACTGACGTAGGGGGTGTGCGGTAAATTTGAATGCCTTAAGTTTTTCTGCCCCACGGAAATGGAACGAAGAGAACAGCATGTCGAGTTACGCCTCCCAGCTGCATGAAGAGCAGCAGGCCGTCGATCGCGCCTATGGACGATTGGATGATCTGCGAGCCGAAATGTGGCAACGCCTGGACACCGTACGCGCCGCCGGCTCCCACGGATCCCCCACGCAACGCAGCGAACGAGACTCCTTTGCCACAATGTACGAAAACCGCCTCACGCAATTGCGCAGCGTTGAGGATCGGCTGGTGTTTGGCCGTCTCGATGCCAAGAACGGCGACCGTCATTACATCGGCCGCATCGGCCTGTCGAGCCCGGACCATGAGCCGATTCTGACCGACTGGCGTGCCGAAGCCGCACGTCCTTTCTATGAGGCGACCCCTTCCAATCACGGCGACATCGTGATGCGCAGGCATATCACCTTGAGTTTCCGCGAAGTCGTGGGCGTTGAGGATGAGGTGCTCGACGTGCATTCAGACCAGGTCGGCCAGGCGTCTTCCGCCGGCACATTGACCGGCGAGGGTGCGCTGCTGGCTTCGTTGAGC
>ENA-OQHY01001039-OQHY01001039.1-human-gut-metagenome-genome-assembly--contig:-NODE-1039-length-13195-cov-1.876875_pt1 | contig 13195 bp, 18 predicted proteins | sample MGYA00242570_ERZ504733 | MGnify/ENA primary metagenome ERZ504733 (study PRJEB26092, sample SAMD00036219) | human gut metagenome | host: Homo sapiens | study: EMG produced TPA metagenomics assembly of...
AGAACAAACCAAGTCCGATGACAGCTCCTGGATTCTGCATGCTTCTGCGCAAGCATATCGGAGGCGGACGGATTACCGCAGTCTCCCAGCCGTCACTCGAGCGTATCATCCACCTGGATATTGAGCATCTGGATGAGATGGGTGACTTGTGCAGGAAAAAACTGATCATCGAGATCATGGGAAAACACAGCAACATTATTTTCTGTGATCTGAACGGACGCATCATCGACAGTATCAAGCACGTCTCTGCACAGATGAGTTCGGTACGTGAAGTATTGCCGGGACGCGATTACTTTATTCCGGATACGATGTCGAAAAAGAATCCGATGACGGCTACGCAGGAAGAATTCATTTCGGCAATCCTTGCAAAACCGATGACGATATCCAAAGCAATCTATTCCAGCATGACAGGTATCAGCCCGGTCATTGCCGAAGAGATCTGTTATCTTGCAGGTGTGGACTCTTCCATGACGGCGCATGATCTTTCCGAAGATGTACTGACACATCTGTACCGTCAGTTTACCTATTATATGGAGGACGTAAGACAGGGAAATTTCCATCCTTCTATTTATTATAATGGAAATGCACCAAAGGAATTCAGTGCCCTTCCGGTCACACATTTTAACGAATATACAAAAAAAAGAGTTCTTTTCCATCTCGGAAGTCCTCTATACGTATTATTCCACACGTAACACACTGACCAGAATCCATCAGAAAAGTGCAGATCTCCGGCATGTTGTCCAGACAGCACTGGAACGGAACCGCAAAAAATACGATCTTCAGTCCAAGCAGTTAAAGGGAACGGAAAAGCGTGACAAATATAAAGTTTACGGAGAACTGATCAATACTTACGGCTATAATCTGGAACCGGGATCAAAAGAACTGACTGCCTGAATTATTATACCAACGAAGAGATTACTATCCCGCTTGATCCGACACAGACTCCGGGCGAGAATGCACAACGTTATTTTGCAAAATACAACAAACAGAAGCGTACATTTGAAGCATTGACGGAGCTGATCCAGGAAACTGCCGATGATATCCAGTATCTGGAATCTATCAGCAACGCACTTGACATTGCTCTGAACGAAGCGGATCTTGCTCAGATCAAAGAGGAACTGATGCAGAGCGGCTATATCCGCAGAAAACATACGAAGAAAAAAGTTAAACTGACCAGCAAACCAATGCATTACATTTCCAGTGATGGTTATGATATGTACGTTGGAAAGAACAACCTTCAAAATGAAGAACTTACTTTTTCTTTTGCCAATGGCAATGACTGGTGGTTCCATGCAAAAAGGTGCTCCGGAGTCTCACGTTATCGTCGAAAGCGACGGGGATGAACTTCCGGACCGTACCTTTGAAGAAGCAGGTCGTCTGGCCGCTTACTACTCTAAAAACCGTGGAGCAGACAAAGTGGAGATCGACTATATCCAGAAAAAACATGTCAAGAAGCCGAACGGGGCAAAGCCGGGATTCGTTGTTTACTATACAAACTATTCTCTGGTCATTGACTCCGATATTTCAAATATAAAAATGTGCAGGATTAATTTCTGCACATTTTTTTACAATACATTACATTTTATCTGGTTCCGGCCAGATAATCGATAAACTGCTGGGCAGTTCTTCCGGATAATCCACCGTGACTTAATTCCCATTTATTTGCTTCCAGGAATAATTCATCGTCTGACATGTCAATTCCGTTTTTCTTTGCCAGTTCACGCACAATCTCCTGGAACTGTTTCTTATCCGGCTTTCCAAAGTATATAGTAACACCGAATCTTGCCACCAGAGACAGTTTTTCCTGAACGGTATCATTTGTATGAAGTTCTTCATCTCTGTCTTCTTTATCTTTGAATGTCTCGCGGATCAGATGTCTTCTGTTTGAAGTTGCATAGATCAATACATTATCAGGCTTCTTTTCAAGTCCGCCTTCGATCACAGCTTTCAGATATTTATATTCAATCTCGAATTCTTCAAAAGAAAGATCATCCATGTAAATGATAAATTTGTAATTGCGATTCTTAATCTGTGCGATCACATCATTCAGATCCTGGAACTGATGTTTGTATACTTCGATCATACGCAGTCCCTGGTCATAGTACTGGTTCAGGATTGCTTTGATAGAAGAAGATTTTCCTGTTCCCGCATCACCGAACAGCAGACAGTTATTTGCTTTCTTTCCCTCAACAAATGCTTTTGTATTATCGATCAGTTTTTTCTTGGCGATCTCGTATCCTACCAGATCATCCAGATGTACGTGCGCAATCTTTGTGATCGGTTCGATCAATGCACCCTCTTCTGTGTGCGCAATACGAAATGCTTTGTGAAGTCCAAGTTTTCCGACACCGAATTCCTTGTAAAACTGTGTTATAACAGCCTTAAATTCTTCTGCCGTCTCTGCTTTTGCAAGTGATTTGCTCAGATCGCAGATACGATCCCGGATTCTTTGGTTGAACACACTTCCGTGTCCGCTTGTTCCCACATAATCATGCAGCATGGAAATACAGTCAACGCCCATCACACTTTCCATATCTGCAAAGTCATAATCAAATAATTCTTTGAATATTTCGAAATCGTGCAGTGCAACCTGATTGATGCTTCCATCTACCGACCCGACAATTTCGCAGGATGTACTGTAAGCATTCTCATGGCTTGCCATCAGGTAAGTCAGATAATTATGCCAGAGATCACCCTCGAATCCATGGCTGACTGCCATCTCCAGGATCTCGTTGACTGCATCATATAACAGTCCTTTCATATCTTCCATATTATAATAGTCATTCTGATAATTCTCGATCAAGAATGTGATATCCTGCAGAATCTGTCCGTTCTCCATATGTTTATATAACATCAGTTCATTTGTTCTCATCGTCTTTCCTCCAATATATATCCATTCTGCCTCTGCCTGATGACTTCGACGTTGTGTTTTTTCTTTTAATAATTTCCAAGAATTCTCAAGTTTCTGCTTTCCTCACGCAAACCACGGATTGCATTCTTTACTGCCGGATCTGCAAGATTTCCCTCAAAATCAATGAAGAAGCGGTATTCCCAGCTTTTTCCTTCCATTGGTCTTGATTCAATCTTAGTCATATTCAGATCATTGTATGCAAAATGCGACAGCAGATGATAAAGAGAACTGCTTTCATGTGGAAGTTCCAGGCAGATACTGATCTTTGTTGCATCCTTCAGGAATACTTTCTGATTGGTGATCACGATAAATCTGGTAGAATTGTTCTTTTCATCATTGATATTATCTGCAAGCACGGACAGACCATACACAGATGCCGCATATGCACTGCACACTGCCGCATGACGCTTATCCTGATCTTCCAGGATCTTCTTTGCCGCCAGTGCGGTATTTGCCACACTGATCTGCTGCCAGTCACCATGATCTCCCAGAAAATGTGATGCCTGCATCAATGCTTCTGCCTTGGAATATACTCGTTCAATCTCTGAAATGTCTGTCCCCGGTAATCCGGACAGCGTATTTTTAATCGGAATGATCGTCTCTCCGACAATATAATTTTCAAATTCTACCAGCAGATCATAAATCTCATTGACTGCACCTGCTGTCGAATTTTCAATCGGAAGCACCGCATAGTCGGCTGCACCTTCTTCGATTGCTTCCATTGCTTCCCGGAACGTATGTACATGATAATTATTACAGTCTTTTCCGAAATAATGCTCCATAGCAGCCTGACTGTAAGCACCTTCCGTCCCCTGAAAGACAACTCTGGCTGTATCTTTATCCAAAAGATCAATTCCTATAAATGGCAGTCTTCCAAGTGCTCCAGCCTCAACCAGCTGCTTATACTGCAGCTTTCTGCTGATTGCAAGAAGCTGCTCATACACTTCCCCGATGCCCTTTTTATTAATATCGGATGATACCTTGTTCATCACGTCTGTTATAGTATTTTTTTCACGCTGACGGTCAAACGTCTTATAGCCATTTTCAATCTTACAGATTCCGATCTCTTCACAGAGTTTCATCCGCTCTTCGTAAAGTTCTACGATCTTGTCATCTACACTGCCAAGCTGTGCCCTAAGCTCTTCCAATGATGCCATATACTCTCTCCTTTATGTATATTATGCAGAAAATCTGCAAATCTATTAAATTATAATACATTCTTTCCATAAAATCTACCCATCCGTATCATAGCATTTCAAAAATTACATAGATTAAATTTCTTTAAAAATTATTTCAAGACATTGAAAATCCATGTTAAATATTATATGATGTATGAAAGATTTGAAAACGGAGGTAAAACCATGAATACAATTGAATGTATGAAAACAAGACGCAGTATTCGCAAATTCAAACCTGATCCTGTAAATCATGCCACATTAGAATCTGTGATCGAGGCGGCATCTTATTCTCCATCTTGGAAAAACACCCAGATCACACGTTATACAGCAATTGAAGATTCTTCTGTTCTTGATAAAATCGTTACCGATTATACCCCAGATTTCAATGCAAAAATTATAAAGCAGGCACCGATGCTGATAGCAGTTACTTTCAAAAAAGGCTGTTGCGGCTTTGAACGTGACGGTTCTTACAGTACCAAAAAAGAAGACCGCTGGCAGATGTTCGATGTAGCGCCGCCTGCCAGACATTTTGTCTCGCCGCACATGATGCCGGTCTCGGAACTGTTATTATGGGAATCTGGGATGAAGACGGTATCACAGATCTGCTGCAGATTCCGGAAGACCAGGAACTTGCCGCTCTCATCGCGATCGGACATCCGGATATCGATCCGGACACACCTAAGAGAAAATCCGTAAGTGATTTATTAACTTATTTATAAAACAGGAGGTTTTTACATGAAACACTTATTAAGTCCACTAGATTTTTCCGTGGAAGAACTGGACAACCTGATGGATATTGCGAAAGACATTGAAGCCAATCCAGAAAAATATGCACATGCATGCGAGGGCAAAAAACTTGCCACTCTTTTCTACGAACCAAGTACACGTACCAGATTAAGCCACGAAGCAGCCATGATCAATCTTGGCGGCAGCGTTCTTGGTTTCTCATCTGCCGATTCAAGTTCTGCTTCCAAGGGGGAAAGTGTAGCAGATACAATCCGTGTAATTTCCTGCTTCGCAGACATCTGTGCAATGCGCCACCCAAAAGAAGGAGCTGCTATGGTTGCAAGCCAGCACGCCACGATTCCGGTGATCAATGCAGGGGATGGAGGACATCAGCATCCGACACAGACCCTTACTGATATGCTCACGATCCGTTCTTTAAAAGGCCGTCTTGACAATATGACAATCGGATTATGCGGGGATCTGAAATTCGGCCGTACCGTACACTCTCTGATTCATGCGCTGGTACGTTATCCGGGTATTCGTTTTGTTTTGATCTCACCGGAAGAATTAAAACTTCCAAGCTATATCAAGAATGATGTATTAGATCGTCAGAACATTCCTTACGAAGAGGTTGTACGGCTGGAAGATGCCCTTCCTGATCTGGACATTCTTTACATGACCCGTGTTCAGAAAGAACGTTTCTTCAACGAAGAAGATTATGTACGCATGAAAGACTTCTACATCCTGGATAACAAAAAGATGGAACTGGCAAAAGAAGACATGTATATTCTCCATCCGCTTCCAAGAGTAAATGAAATTGCCACAGAGGTAGATAATGATCCGAGAGCTGCTTACTTCAAGCAGGTACAATATGGTGTTTACATCCGTATGGCACTGATACTTACACTTTTGGGAATTGAAGTTTAGGAGGATAATAACAATGGTAAAAAATACATTAACTGTCGGTCGTATCGAAGAAGGATTTGTTCTGGATCATATTCAGGCAGGGCGAAGCATGGATATCTATAAATATCTGCATCTGGACAAACTTGACTGCTGTGTTGCGATCAATTAAAAATGCAAAAAGTAATAAAATGGGAAAGAAAGATATCATGAAGATTGAATGCCCTATCGACTTTATGGATCTGGACATTCTCGGTTTTATTGATCATAACATCACCGTAAATATTATTAAGAATTCCGCGATTGTAGATAAGAAAGCGCTTCATCTGCCTCACGAGATCCGCAATGTGATCCACTGCAAAAACCCGCGCTGCATCACCTCGATCGAACAGGGACTGGATCATATATTTGTACTTACCGATCCTGAAAAGGAAGTCTACCGCTGTAAATACTGTGAAGAAAAATACGACGGAAGACGTAAATAATTTCTTTGGGACAAAAAAGAGAACCTGTCAGCTGACAAGTTCTCTTTTTTATACAAGCAAGACGATAAGCCGGGTTATGTCATTGGATGATCATCTATCTAGACCCGCCGTTGCCAGCGGTTCAAGCGACCTACCTAAGACGTGACGGGCCGCCACATCGTCTTTATCCGGTCTTGCTTCGGATGGGGTTTACATATGCCCCTGCTGTTACCAGCAAGGCGGTAGTCTCTTACACTGCCCTTCCAACCTTACCAGGATCAGATCCTGGCGGTACATTTCTGTTGCACTATCCTTGGAGTCACCTCCACCGGACGTTATCCGGCATCCTGCCCTGTGAAGCCCGGACTTTCCTCACCTGCTGCCTTTCGGCAATTACAGCTGCGATCATCTGTCTTACTTGCATTTTTTCAAAAGCGTTTATTATTATAACATTATTTTATTAAAATAACAAATCTTTTTTATTCTGATTCTTTGCATTACACATTCACTTCAAATACCTGCCCCGGTTCTTTTACCTCTATTACACGTTCTTTGTATGGCTCTGCCTCAGGGTTCTCCATCAGACGGTCATAAATTTCGTAATCTCCCCACATATGCATCGGAAACACATATTTTGTATGGGTATGTTTCATAAAATAATCCATTCCCCACGCATACTGATTTTCCTGTCTGGATCCAGCGGAACAAACGCTATATCAATTACAATATCTTTCAGCTTGTCAATCTCCCTCTGATAATCCTGACGCATCTGTTCATTATAGCTTTTCTGTTTCTTCTTCCCAGTGCCACCAGTTCAGATCCCCCGCATGATAGATTACCTTGTCTTCCATATACACAATAAATGCAACCCCCTCATCGGTAGAATGAAGTGTCTGTACCTTTATACCATCAAAATCATATTTCTTATTTGCAGTTACATATACAGTCCGCTCTAACTGTTCCTCTGACTGCTCTTTTCCTGCAATATCTGCTGAAAGGATGTACCGAACATCTGGATATTGCTCACTCCACCCGAAGATTTTTTTATTAAAATGATCATAATGCGAGTGACTGGCAAATACATAAATCTTTTTCTGCTGATCAAATTCCGGAAGGCTGCCCCTGTACCAGTCAAAAATCAGCACATATTCTTTATATTCTGCTGCAAACCCACTATGTTCCAGGTATGTAACCTTCATATCTCCTATACTTCTCCTTTGATGACCTTAACAGCATGTACAAGCTCCGGAAGTAAGTATCTTAAACTCTCCTTCACTGCCTGTGCTTTTCCCGGAAGATTAACAATCAGAGTCTCTCCACAGATTCCTGCCGCACTTCTATTCAGCATACTGCGTCTGGTGAGCTTCATTGTATGTGCCCGCATTGCTTCCGGGATTCCCGGAACCGGTCTTTCTACAATATCCATCGTTGCTTCCGGTGTACAATCGTCCGGATTGCACCCTGCTCCACCTGTGGTAAGGATCAGTCTGCTGCTTTTCCATCTGCCAAACGTTTCATAATTGCGGACAATACTTCTCTGTCCAGCGGCAGTGCTCTCATAAATACAACTTCCAGTCCGGCTTCTTCCGCTACAAGCTTTACTGCCTCTCCGCTTTCATTCGCTTTTGTCCCTTTGTATATATCTGTATTTGCTGTAATAATTGCTACTTTCATATTGTACCTCCAACATTTATCTGTGATAGTCATATACCTTTATATTTTAACTCTTTTGTCATGATAATGCAATCTTATAGCTTATTTCCGACACTTACGGATGCCAAAAAACTTATTCCACGGCTTTCCGCATGTTCCCACAAAAAGATTCACATTTTCCATTTTCTAAAATATTGGTCAAAATGTGAATCTTTTTCTATTATCTTTTTTCGCTATTTTATTTACAGTGCTTTGCGGTACAACATCTCCACATCCTTTAATGTTGTCTGTCTTGGATTAGCCGCAATATTTCCACTCTTCATCGCATCTACAGCCATCTGTGGAATCTTGTCTTCTGTTACACCGACTTCGGAAAGAGTCTTTGGAATACCAAGAGATGCATTTAATTTCTTGATCTCTGCCACCAGCATCTCTGGTTTGAAATCTTTTACCGGCTCTTTTATCTTCACTGATATAATTGTAGATTTTTTCATAGCGTCCGTTGATCTGCCAGCGCATTATACTCTACGATCACAGGAAGCAGAATAGAGTTCGCCACTCCATGCTGTACACCAAAGAATGCGCTGACCGGATGTGACATAGCATGTACATCTCCCAGTCTTGCCCATGCAAATGCAATTCCGGCAAACATACTTCCTGACATCATTGCACATGCAGCTTCCTCGTCCTTTCTGTTTGCCACAAATCTACGGATATTACCACCGATCAGTTCCATTGCTTTTTCTGCCATTGCATCAGAAAACGGTGAAGCGCCAAGTGATGTATATGCTTCCCATGCATGGATCAGTGCATCAATTCCGCAGGAAGCCGCAACCATCGGTGGTACAGACATGATCATCTCCGGATCTAACAGTGCATATTTTGGAAGTAATTCGTAACTGAATACTGTCAGTTTATAATTTCTGGAGGTATCTGTAATAACGGAGAACGCCGTCACTTCACTTCCCGTACCGGCTGTTGTCGGAATTGCAATGATTGGTTCGATCGGTCCCGGAACAAGATGTGCACCTTCATACTCTGTAATGGATCCGCCGTATCTTGCCAGAACACCTACCGCCTTGGCAACATCCATCGGGCTTCCGCCTCCAAGTGCTACGATACTTGTCGCTCCTGATTCCTTATATACCTTTGTCGCCGCATTTACCATATCCACTGTAGGGTTTGGAAGAATATCAAGAAAACTTACTGTTTCTATACCTTCTGTCTCCACAATATCCAGCACTTTCTGTACGACTCCTAATTTCTCCAGCCCTCTGTCTGATACTACCATCATCTTTTTAGAACCGCTTTTTTCAAGAAGCTCCGGCAGTCTTTTTAAAGAACCTACACCAAATACAATATCCTGCGGTACTTTGAACGTGTAATCTTTCATTTTTATCATCCTCCAGATTCTTATTATCTATTATGGTAAAAAAGAGACCACACCCTGACGAGTATGGCCCCTTTACCAATTTCTAATTCATATTATAGACACGGTCATTCACAGATTTCAAGTATTTTTTCATATTTATTTACTTTTTTTCTAAATGATAATGCATACCATGCCTCCATTACTGTCATTTACGATTTTCTGCATACTATCCTGAAGTTTTTCCTGGCTTTCTTCATTGATGACCGCCATCTTATTTTTCAGACCGTCCATAACCAGTTCTTCCACTGTTTTTCCGAATATACTGGTTTTCCAGATACCTCCTTCCATTTTTTCTTCATTTTAATATACTGGATCAAATCTTCCGCCTGCTGCTCATTTCCAACAATCGGGCTATCTCCGTCTCTATATTTGCACGGATCAAATGAATGGAAGGCGCCTGCGAATGAATTTTCACCCCATATTTATTTCCCTGCCTGATGATCTCCGGTTCATCCAGAATAATCTCTTCTTTGTCGGACTGACTACTCCATACCCTTCATCCGACTGCTGTAAATGCATCTTCTACATTTTCATATTCATTCTTTAACATTGAAAGCTTCTTCATCGTCTTTATCAGATCATACTGACCTGAAATTGTAGTTCCTGTCATCTCACTCAACATTTCATAATAATACTTTTCATACATATGGATCCGAATGATAACACAGCCTGTATCCATCTGTATCTGTTCTACATACCAGTCTTTTATGTAAGAACTGTCCGGTCTTCCGGTCAAAGATACCGCATCCTTAATTTCTTCAAGATTTCCAAGAATTTCTTGTATATGTTCCAGCAGATCCTGTTTGATCTTATGCGTAACCGGAAGCATTTCCACCCATTTCGGTATATAAAACTGTACCTCCGATACCGGAAATTCATACAAAACGGCCTCCAGAATCTGGTAAATATCTTCTTCTTTTACCTGTTCACAATTTACAGTCATCGCTCTGACCTGATAGGTATCTTCCAGCTTTTTAACCTTTTCTTTAGCTTCCTGTCCATGCGGTTTTTTTGAATTTACCAATACTACAAACGGTTTCCGGATCGACTGAAGTTCCCTTATCGTACGTGTCTCCGCATCTTCATAATTATCTGACGGGATATCTGTGATCGTTCCGTCTGTTGTGACCACGATTCCTATCGTTGCATGCTCACGTATCACTTTCTGGGTACCTGTCACTGCCGCTTTGGTAAATGGTATTTCTTCCTGGTACCACGGGGTTTTTACCATACGTTCATGCCCGGCCTCCTCGTATCCCGAAGCACCCTTCACCAAATATCCGACACAGTCTATCAGACGGACCTTCACTTCAACGTCCCGGTTCAGATGTATTACTGCCGCATCTTTCGGTACAAATTTTGGTTCTGTTGTCATAATCGTTTTGCCTGCGGCAGACTGCGGAAGTTCGTCTCTTGTCTGCTCTTTCATATGTTCATCTTCCATTCTCGCAATACCATTACATCCATAAAACGCTTAATAAATGTCGATTTTCCCGTTCTTACCGGTCCTACAACACCGATATAGATTTCTCCGTGCGTTCTTGCTTTTATATCTTTATATAACTGTTCTGTGTCCACTTTCCCTGCTCCTTCCTGCTGTGCTGTTAAAGTATATGCACTTCTTCGCTCTTTATAGAACTTGCACTACAGATCAATAGTCATTTTCTATCGTTTCCGTATCTGTTTAGCATTTGATTATACATCTGCATTTTGTTAAAATATAGGCAAACATAAAGATAATTTTTATTACAAAAAGGAGATTCTTATTATGGAAAGACATCAGATTACCGGACACACCGAATTAATCGGTCTTCTGGCTTATCCTATCCGTCACTCACAGTCACCGGCAACACATAATGCAGCTTACGAAAAGCTTGGTGTTGACATTGTAAATCTAGCATTTGAAGTAGATGCACCTGAGCTTGAGGATGCAATTAAGGCTTACGCGCGCTGAAACTCCGTGGTGCCAATGTTTCTATGCCAAACAAAACGATCGTACATCAGTATCTGGATGAAATCTCTCCGGCTGCCAAACTCTGTGGCGCAGTAAATACTATCGTCAATAAAGATGGCTACCTGGTCGGACACATCACAGACGGTATCGGTTATGTACAGTCTTTAAAAGACAATGATATTGATCCTACCGGAAAGAAACTGACAATTGTAGGTTCCGGTGGAGCTGCTACTGCTGTTGAAATTCAGGCTGCACTGGATGGTGTTGCTGAGATGTCTATTTTCGCAAGAGACGACAAATTCAAGCAGAATGCACTGGATACAGTAAAGAAAATTAACGAAAACACCAATTGTAAAGCAACATTCTACCTCTGGAAGATCTGGACAAATTAAAAGAAGAGATGCATTCATCTTATCTCTTCACAAATGCCACAGGTGTTGGAATGAAACCGCTCGAAGGAATTACCTATATTCCTGATCCTTCTTTCTTCCGTCCTGATCTTATCGTAACAGATGTTGTCTACGCACCACACGAAACAGCAATGCTGAAAATGGCAAGACACGCCGGATGTAAAACAATGAACGGTCAGGGCATGATGCTCTTCCAGGCAATTGCTGCTATCGAACTGATCCTCGGCAAACGTGTGGACAGTGAATATATGAAAGAAAAACTGGGAATTTCCTACGTTTATGAAGATTAAGGAGAATTTTTCTATGAACACTGTAAAAGTAAGAAATTTGGAACTCGGAAACGGAATTCCGGCAATCTGTATTCCTAATGTTGGAAAGACAAAAGAAGACATTCTTTCTCTTACCCGTACCTACCTTGACATGCATATGGATCTGATGGAATGGCGGATGGACTGGTACGAAGATGTCGAAGATATTGCAAAAGTCACAGAGCTCGTAAAAGAACTTCGCGATGTAATGGGCAATACTCCTCTTCTCTGTACATTCCGTACAGACAAAGAAGGGGGCGTACATCCAATGCCCACTGAAAAATACGCCGAACTTAACAAAGCAGTTGCTGCAACCGGCAATGCTGATATTATTGACGTAGAGATCTTTACAGGCGATGACATTGTACGGGAGATGATTGATGCAATCCACGTTTCCGGCACAAAGGTTATTGCTTCTAACCATGATTTTGACAAAACACCTGCCAAATCTGATCTCATTTACCGCCTCCGCAAAATGCAGGATATGGGAGCCGATATTCCTAAAATGGCGGTTATGCCACAAACCAAAAAAGATGTCCTGACTCTTCTTTCCGCTACTGAAGAGATGGCATCCGATTATGCCGACAGACCAATCATCACCATGTCTATGGCAGGGCTTGGAAGCATCAGTCGTATTGCCTGCGAGGCATTTGGTTCCTGTCTGACATTTGGTTCCGGAGCACAGGCTTCTGCACCTGGACAGATCGGAGCAGCAAAATTACATCAGGCACTCCAGATTGTGCATGATGCACTGTAAAAAATCAAATAGAGAGAGGGCCCATGGATATTCCCACAGGCCCTCATTTTATGTTTCTGACATTTTTTTCATTATGCTATTCTCCTGCCTTCTCCAGCAGGACAAAGATGTCTTTTTTATCCCTGCTTTTTCAGTGCAAGAAGTCTCTGTGCTTCCTCATCTTTTTTTGCTTCTACCTGATCCAGTTCTTCCGTTGTAAGCGCTCCCAGTTTTTTCTTCTGAAAATCCATATTTGAAAGTAACAGGTTCATTACAAAACCGACAAGCAATGCCCATCCGGATCCTTTGAATGCCAATACCGCTGCCATAACACCTGCAATACTCTTATCTGTGTTAGATTGACAGTATTCCATACCTATTCTGGCACAGACATAAGCCTGGAACAATAATGTGATTGCCGATCCGACTCCCATGATTGGTTTCATGAAAGATACGATCGGTACCAGAATAACACTGATAAATGTCGCCATACGGAAAGAACTCATTCCACCGATCAATG
>ENA-OQHY01001040-OQHY01001040.1-human-gut-metagenome-genome-assembly--contig:-NODE-1040-length-13187-cov-1.584533_pt1 | contig 13187 bp, 19 predicted proteins | sample MGYA00242570_ERZ504733 | MGnify/ENA primary metagenome ERZ504733 (study PRJEB26092, sample SAMD00036219) | human gut metagenome | host: Homo sapiens | study: EMG produced TPA metagenomics assembly of...
TATTTTTTATCGCTTGTTGTTTGATGCGATTATGATCTGCAAGCAGCGTGCAAAGGAACTGCAAGCGGAATCAACTGCGTCGTATATGGCAGGTCTTTACTAGAAAAGATTCGTTCTTCTTGCAATATTTTCTCTGCTTCCACAAATCCTTCCGTCAAATCATCTGCATACTGCTGGTATTCCGCCAGCGTCAGATTTAACACATCCTTCTTTTTGCAACTCACGGTCCCACCTTTTTCATACGAAGACAACAGAGTACAAGCCGTAAGGAAATCCGTTGCAGAGGTCACCGAAAGAATGTCGTCACTGAAATATTTTTTCTGTCTTTCTTCCCAGTCCTTGCGTAGTTCAAAATTATCCCATTGCAAAAATCGCAGTGACTAATTCAAAAACTGTAAGTGATACTCCACCAGTATTTACATTCTCAAAGACCTGGCAAACTGCCTCCTTGGGTGTATCTTTATCCAATGTAATCACTGGAATTGTATACTGCCCCAATGGAACAATTACTTTAGACAGAAAATCCATATACAACTTTGCCGCATTCGGATCATACTGATGATATTGCATATAATCCATCTGCCACTTGCTGTATTTACTGGGATCTAAAATAATGTTCAGAGGAAACATGTTCTGTGCATACTCCTGCGAAGCAGAAGAAAGATCCAACTCAATTTTTCTGCCAAATCTGAAGTTATTTTTCGATCTTTCGGAACAGAGACAATAGAATCCAACTCGATCAATCGTACTGTTAACCGCTTTGACCATATCAATATAATAAAATCGCTCTATTTCCTGTCCTTTGTCTGTCTTTGTCCTAACAGCCTTCTCACTAAAAAGCGAAGAGTAAACGGATGTCAATCGTTGCTGTCCATCAAGAATCAGCTCATCTGGTGTTACTTTGTCTGCAGAAGGTGCCCCTTCAACGACTCGTGATTTGAAATGAATACTCTCATTACCGTATTCCAGAAACATTGTCCGCGCCAACAGGATATCCATTTGTGATACTTGCAATCAGTGCTTTTATTCTACTGTCGTCCCATACCCATCCCCTTTGAAAGTCAGGAAGTTGCGTTTTCCCAGTATGGATCGTAGACATCAAATTCTGTAATTTTTCTATCGTTTGTTTTCATAGCACGTTCCCTTCTCACTCTACACCCAATGCTTTGAACACCGCATCCTCTGCGCTACTATAGAAGATCAAATTAAAACTTCCTACCAATTCGGGTGGCACCGTTCCAAGATCAGCGGCGCTTGTAATCGGCAGCAGAACTTTCTTCGCTCCACTATCAAGGCAAACCTGCAAGCTGTTCGCAAGCTCATCTACCTTCAAGATTGTTCCACTGATGCTGATCTCGCCCAGAACAGCAAGGTACTGACTGTTGGCCGTCCAAGCGCAATACTGCACAGCGCAATCAGCGTAGGCAATGCTAATTTTCCTGTCATGCCAATACCTTGCAGATCCTGATAATTGATGATGTAGTCTTTAGATGCAGTGCTGATGCCGCCGCTGATGCGTTTTCCATTTGCTTTTAGGAAATTGAACGCCGTATTCGTTGACTCTTTGCAGTCACGGTCACTGCCAAGACCTGTGCGCTCAAACTTTCCGCTGCCCGGCAACATCTGACTTTCCAACCGAAACACACCGATCATGCCGCTTTTTCCACGCGAAACAGTGTAGATCTGTCCCGGATTGCACATTCCATCCGGGATCAGCTTACCGCCACCCTGTTCGGGAACCGACACAAACTTTTCTTCAAAGGTATCCAGATCAATGTAGCTGAAATTCACATCATAGAACTCCATGCCACCCAGCTTTTTCAGTTGCTCTTTCACACGACGGCGCATTTCCAGTGCAAAGACAAGGATCTCCTCCAGTTGCTCTTTGGTAAACTCACCATCCGGGTACAGCAGCTTTACATAGCCGCCTACGATTTACGCACTGCGATCGTATCACGCTGATTCAGATTTTTACCAAGGCGGAAATACTTATCTAGTGCATCGCCGTACTGCTCCTTACGCAGTTCCCGGATAAACTCAGCAAGATAATCCGTGATGAAGCCGTAGTCGTTGGTGAAATGCTCCGGGCGGAATTTTGGGATCTCCCAGCCGGGAATGTAACAATGCAAGCGATCCAAAAATGCAGTGTCTGTTCCCATTTCAGGCGGGAACGGGTCAAACAGGCTGGAGGTTTTTAGCAGCACATCCACGCTCTGGTTAATATTTCCCACAAAGACCATCGAAGCCGAGGCTGCCTTTTCCTCTTTGCCGCGGGCAAAGGAGCCGGAAGCCATATAGTCCTTCATGATCTGGATGCCGTCTTTGTCCTTGAACTTGATACCAGCAACCTCATCAAAAGCCACACAGTCCCACAGACCCACCAGGCCAACAGTCTTTCGTCCCATGTTGTAGAACAGGTTTGCCACAGTCGTCTGTCCACCGGACACCAGAATGCTGTTGGGGCTGATTTCCTTATAGATATGGGACTTACCGGTGCTGCGAGGTCCAAGCTCGCAGAGGTTGAAGTTGTTCTCCACCAGCGGCAACATACGAGCCAAAAGGAGCCATTTCCTCCCGCTGGTTCAACTCTCCGGCTCATAACCGCAAGAGCGCAGCATAACATCCATCCACTCGTCCTGTGTGAAAGCTTTACGCCCGGTGCGTACTTCCTCAATATCGATATGAGGCATCTGGATGGGGGTCAGTTTGCGGATGCTGATAGGCGAAATATCCTTCTGCTTTTTCTGCCGGGGTTCGCTATCAAAGTCCTCTATTCCAAAGCTGCTGTCACCTTCGGATTCATATTCCAGTTGAACGATACACCAGATACCGCCACAAAGCAAACGGTCAAATTTTTCCGGGTAGTCGTCCGTAATGGGCACATTGGAGAGCCCCAGGTTGGAAAACTCCGCAAAGAAGCAGTCTTTCTTGATATCCAGATGCACGGTCACCATATCAATAATGGTGTGACTGCCGTTCCGACGCAACTGAGAAAGCACCTTCTGCGCCTCGTCTGGGCGCACAAAGTTGTCCGCCAGAATATGCTTTACGTTCTGCACGCCCTGCTCGATGATCTCCTCATCGTCCGAGCTGCAATACTGCCCCAGCAGAAACTCCAGCACATAGACCGGTACGTTGGCACCTTCCTTGATCTTTTTGGTCAGATCCTTGCGGACGATGCGACCATCAAAGTTTTCCCGCAGTTTCCGGCGCAGTTCTTCCCGGTTTCCCTCTGCTGCCTGATCCATCATTAGCATACGGTGTCCCCGCCTTCCTTTTTGTTAGAATCCAAAGCCAAAATCGTCTGCAAAGGCAATATCCATCATCACCGGATGGTGCCACTGTTCCAGACCTGTATCCTCATCGTAGACCACAAGATAATACTGCTTATCCTTGTCGTACTTCTTGTTCTTAAAGGTAAAACGCAGCCGGAAAATGCGCTTTTGTGCGCTGAGCTCCCGGTTGTCTGCTACATAGGTGTTTTCGTTGGATATCTTCTCGTTGTCCTCCGAGATAAAGAACACCCGATACTTTGCCGGTTTCACAGTATCGCTGACGGCTTCCGACTGGACAAAATCCATAGAGGTGATCAAGTTCGTGATCTTATGGAGAATGCTGACCAGTGCGATCTCTGCGTTCTTGGTCTCCTGATGTCCACGCTCCATCTTGATATCCAGCACTGGCACCAGCATCTCCTGCGGCGAGGAACCGCCGTGGACGTAGTTGGCACCACCGCCAGCAACCTTGAACACGTTGCTGCTGACCGGGTAGGAAACCACCTTGGCATCCTGATTGCCCAGTACTGCACCCATGCTCATGTGCCCAATGCCGTCATCCTGAAGCGGAGCAGCGGACACCACAAAGCGGCGATTGACAAAAGCATTTTCCATGCTCTTGCCTGCGATCTTCTCGCTCTCGGACAGCTTATCCCGCTTGTAGATAAAGCCATGGTCTGCCGTTACGATAAAGTGATGGGTGTTTCCGCTGCCATTGATGCGGCGGATCAGATCCATGATCTCCTGCACGGCTTCCTGGCAGGCATTGAACACCTCATCCTCGGTGTTGGGCTTGTCACCACGGGCATCGATCTGGTTGTGGTACACATAGATGACCTGCCGCTTGGTAAGGACATCCCGCAGGTCTGCCACCTTCATGCTCTTGATCTCGTCAAACTGGATGCAGACGCTGTCCGGCACATAGCTTTGTAGCACCTGCTGACGCCCTGCCAGCGTATCGCAGAGGGTGCCATCCACCAGAACCTGAAAGTCATCGGTCATTTCCAGCGTGCGGTGCGGGAGAAGCGCAGCCATGCCCAGCCGGGTGTAGGAGGCAGCACGCCCAACTGCACGTTCAACTGCGCCGAGCACTTGGGGTCATCCTGCATCCGGGCAAAAAGTTCCTGCCCTACCTCATACCGCATGGCATCGGAGATGATCACCACAGTACGCTCCTTGGCGTAGCGCAGGTTGGCGTTGTAGAAATCCCGCTGCAAGGGCAGCACTGCCAGAGCTTCCTCCTGCCGGAGCCCCTCGTTCCATGCCGGGAGAAGGGTGGCAAGATATTCGTTGGTGTAGATGTTCTCCACCAGCTCCCGCAGCGGCTCAAAGGTTTCGGTGTTTTCCAGCTTGTCGTAATAGAAGTAGAACTTCCGGTACTGCTGGTCTATCTGATGATCTGCGGACAGATACCGGTCCACAATGGCTTTGAAGTCCTCGGCGCTGCGATAGTTTGCCGCCTGCACCATGCAGTAGGCGCTTTGCAGCAACTGGTAGGTCTTGTCAGTCTTTCTGCCAAAGTGCATCTTGGCACGCTTTTCGCACACCTCCGGATGGTCAGCTCGTTGAGCTTTGCCCCCGGTATCCTCGGCAAGAAGCCGCCCCATCAGCCACTTGACCAGCACCTGATCCACTGCAAGGAAGGTATCGCACTCCACCAGATCATCAGCACGGCAGCCGGAGAACGCCTGATAGACGTTCCAGCCCCTTTGCCACATGATCCGAAGTTCATCGTACTTATCCCGGTAGAGGACGCTGTTCATCAGGCTGTCGAGGAAGGCAATGATGTTGCCTGCCTTGTAGGAGACAAAGGACTTCCACGCCGCAGGCAGCTCCGCCTGCACATAGCGGGCGGTATAGGTGACGAAAAGGGTCACCAGCAGCCGTTCCAGCGTAGGCTTTACGTCCGTATAGCCAAAATGCTGCTCGCACAGCCGCCAGAAGGACGGCAGCAGGTCGTACTGTTCAAACTGCTGCAAGTAGCATTCTCCGCAAGGCTGCTCTCAGTGAGCACGATCCGCACCACCTCTTCAAAGGAGCAGGTGCGTGCTTTGCAGATGGCACTGAGCAGTCCGGTGAGGATGTTCCCCTCGTTGAAATTCTCGATCTCCAGATCGTAGAACCGCTGGGTGCGCTTTTTATCGGCAAAGAACTTGATGTGCTTTTCGAGGATAGGCTTATACTTCTCCTCAATGCCAAGGTCTACCGACAGCAGCGAGGCACGGTCGGCAAAGAACCGCCGGGAGTACAGCAGGGTGTCCTCCAAGTGGTTTTCCCGCACATCGGGCTTGGGGAACGGGGCGTAGACAAGGTAATTGGTGGTGGTGTCCACCCGTTCCAGAAAGTATTTGGTATAGAACTGGTTATCGGGCTGGAGGCGGTAAATCTTTGCATTTTCCAGCTCCACGTTTTCCAGATCCTCGGCAAAGTCATGCCTTGTCATCGTACCAGAACACCAGCTTGCGGGTATCGCCCACAAATCCGCATTCAGGCGGTTCAATGATTTGTTTTAAGTTCAAACTCAGCCTATTGGCTTTTTATTCACTCCGCTTAATTGTGTATATTAGATCAATTGGCAAATATGCGGCACGGTTTAATGTTTATATTCGATGCCATAGCATTAAATTCCTTCCGCAGTTGTTCTTTCCAGCCACCATATTTATCAGCTTCAGTATAGATACAACCACCCAAATCGCCCGGCATTTCAACGCCATTATCATACAGCATAATAACCCGCTTTGCACCAAGCCGTCCAACAAACAAACCTGCTTCAAATACAACATTTTGTCTTGCACGCAGTTTTCGTTCTTTTTGGCTTTCCTTTTTCATATCCTTCGTCGTCCGCTGTAAAAAGAACGATTGCACAGTCTACATCAGAATATCTCTCTAATTTTCCCAGTATAGACGTGACTCCTCCGTTTGCCTGCTCATGAAGAATAATTGGTTCTAGCTCAATCTCTCTCAGCCAATTAGAAAGCTGGTACTTCAATGCCTCATCATGTCCGTGAACTATAAAAATCTTATTCTTCACAACGTCCTCCCCTGTATGTTCTTCTGCATCTGCACTCATATCTAAGAAATCAATGGCTTCATCCAAAAGATTCAACAATGCTTCATGAATATTTCTCATGAATTCTTCATGGCTGATTTCACCACACATTATTTCTGCACAGCCTTTGACTCCATAACCTGATGATGTATTATTTGCTGCAGTTGTAAAATGATTTCCTTGCCCAAAAACCGCTTCAAAAACAGAAACGTACTTCGGCTTATACTTTATTTCTGAAAAATCATTATATGTAGAGATGTCCGCTTTTAATTTCTGTAAGACTGCTTTTTTATCCATATTTTACCCTCTTCTTACTGTAGAATCTGATACTTATTTCTTCTCTTTCGCCACGATGTTCTTGCTATCGGCCAGCACCTCGTAGAACTTGCCATCGGCGGCGGTCTGGAGCTTGCGGTAGTTCACCTTTACGCCGTCGTCGAGGTCCAGCGCGATGCGGGAGAGAGCCAGATGGCCGATCTTTTCATCGTAGTCCCGGCACTCCTTCAACTGCTTGGTCAGCTTGTCCTTGCGCTTGGAGGCGGCAGCGGCTTCCCGGGCGTGGTGGCGTGGTCCATCATGTCCTGCATCCGGTTGATCTCGGATTCGTACACACGCTGCATCTTGTGCAGGTAGTCCACACGCAGGGTGCCGATGGTATCCGGGGTGTAACGGTGGAGGTAGACCAGCGCCTTAAAGCCGTTCTGCTTGCCGCTGTCGAACAGCCAGTAGATGGGGCGCTTGCCGGAGCCGGTGACCGAGTAGGTCTGGCAGTGATCCTTGAAAAAGTCGTTCACAAAGTAATTGCGGATGGCCTCCCGGCTGGTGGTGCCCTTGTTGCCCAGTGCTTGGCAATGTAATCCAAGTTTGCTTCCAGCGTATCCGCACCGTACACCACCTTCAGCCAGTCGCACAGGCGGGCGACAATATCATCGTCCAGATATTCTTCCTCGGTGATGGGGATGACATTATCTTCGTCCGGGAAGAACATCTCATCTACACAACCCCTTCATTACGGTATGCACGCTCCAGTTCCTCTGCTGAAACCGTTCCGGGACGGTCGTTCAGCTTGTCCACAAACGCCTGCAAAGAATACGGCTCTCCTGCAAAAAGCAAACCCTCCTTATAAATAGAGTAGCGCCCAAACATACAGCCCACGGCATAGCTGAGCAGGCTCTTGATGTCTCGCTGCAAATCTGCCTTGCGCACGGTCACATCTTTCTCTTCCACTTCCGGGGTCAGTTCATCCTGCAAGCCGTAAATGTCAATAAAAATGCGGTTCAGCTCTTCCTCGTTGGCTTTCAGCTTCTGAAAGCGTTGCTCACATTCTTCCTGCCATGCGGCAAATTTATCTGCAATGAGTTTTCCCATCTCTGGTCTCCTTTTTTACAACAATATCTTCCCAATGTTTCTCTAGCTCATCATGATGTTCTTTTACATATTTTATAGCTTTCCGTTTTAGGGAAGATTTCATATTGCCTTTGGTCGTATAATCACCAAGACTTATCCTTAGGTTTTCCTGTTGAGCTTGTGCGTGTATATGCGGGTCATTTCTGTGGTTATCCTCATTTGCATGAATTATATACTTTATGCCATCTTCATACCCAACCTCAACAGCATTTTGCGGAAAAACAATCGTCGAATAGCAAATAACACTGTCTTCTTCTAACTGTTTGTTATTATCAAAACGTATGAACTTTTTATCCTCTATTATATAAAGTTTTTCAGGATCATTCGCTTTTTCGTATCCGAATTTTTGAAACAGTTCAAGAATTTGTTCTTTCAAATTTTCTGTTTTTATAAAGTCCAAGCTTTCTACTTCAGTAACAGTTGCCCTATATGTATTGCTGAGGTAATATAGTCTAATCATATTTCACCATCAATGCCTTAATTGTTCTGTCAATGGCCCGACATACTCCTTCAAACCGCTGGTCAACTTCCCTGTTTGTGAAACGTATCACTTGCAGATCATGCTTTTCAATGGCTTCCGTGCGCTCTTTATCGTAGGCCAGCTCTTCTTCTGTATAGTGCTGCCCACCGTCAATTTCAATTACCAAATGCGCACGACTGCAATAAAATCCGCAATAAAGTAATCAATGCTCCGCTGGCGATAGATTTTGACCGGGTAATTGCTCAAAAAATCATACCAGAGATGTTTTTCCTGCCTTGTCATATTGTGGCGCAATTCGCGCGCACGTCCGGTTAGCTTGCGGTTGAAACCGGTGTAAAGATCTTGTTGGTTCATAATTCACCTCTAAAGCCACTCCTGAAAGGAGAGGGGGACCGCATTAGCGGTGGAACGGGTTCTTGCCCAGAATTACCCTCTCCGTCACGCTATCGCCGTGCCACCTCCCCCTTTCAGGAGGAGGTGGCACCGAAGGTGACTGAGGGGTAGGTATCACACCAGCGGGTGCACCTTAAAGTCCCAGCTCGTTTCAAAAGAGTCCCAGTCCTCTTTGGATATGCTAATATTATCTTCTACCAAATTCTCAATATCTTGTTTGTTGTTTTTCTTTTCCGGAACAGGTATACGAGCAACATCACCTGCCTGAACAACAATTGTCGGATTTTGAATTTGTAACATTTGATTAACAATATTTGTTGATAACCAACCCAAAAGAAACATTCTATCTTTTTCAACAAATAAACCAGCTCCAGCAGTATCACACAAATATCCTTTTGGATAATATCGAATGCAAAAATTCCCAGAAGTCACTCTTGTCCATGAAAGACATTCCCGAAAAATGTACTCCAAATTGTAATTGTGTGAACGAATTCTTCCGGTCTTTTCATCCTTGAAATTGCGAATTCTCCATCCGTCATCTTGCCAATCGACAACGTACCAGCTATTTCCATACCATTTTCTGAAATCGCCACCCTTTGCATATGGAAACCAACGTCTATTTGTTTTTTGGGCTTCAAAAGAAGTTGTGCATCCAAATGCAATATGCTCAGAATTCACTTCTTCCCATAGACGCACAAATTGATCATTATCAGCCGTTGTCATTCCTTCACGAGTTGTTGCAATTTGTGCAATAGAGGTTTGTTTATACATATTCGTGAATTTCTCACTTACCCAATACGCCACCGGACTTCCCGGAATCTTTGCAAAATTATCACTGTATTGCTCAAAATAGTAACCACAATTATGATTGTTGATTGCTTCCAGTGTTTTTTGACGCTGAACTTCCATACCGCCACGGAAATCTGTCAGTCGTAGATAACAGCCTTTTTTCGCAATATAGCCTTTTCTGAATGCAAATGTACAAATTGGAACAGTTGCTTCTTCAAAAGCCGAGTACTCGAACTGAATCAGCGTTTCAATCGTTGTGTTTGCATACAGATAGTTGCGCATTTTCTCGTAACTCTGAATGAACATCCATACATACGGAGTGAGGAAAGCGCAATATCCGTTTGTTCTTGTCATGGTAGAACATTTGACCACAAAAGCCGAGAACATATCACTCTTATAGTCTGCATAATTATCCTGCACAAAACTATTGAGTTTGGCATTCATCTTACTCATGCCGGCATACGGCGGATTCGTAACCGTAACCCAATACTTTTGTGCCATCACCTCGCCCTGTTCTACCAGTTGCTTCAACTGCTCTGCGGTCTCCTCCACACCGGCGCTTTCCAACGAAATCTGCACCTCATCGTCAATGCCGCCCACAAACCGGCGCAGCAGATCCAGTTGTAGCTCTCCACATTCAGGATAGAGCCATACTCCTTGGCATCGGTGAGGATGTCCAGCAAGCCCTCCAACTGCATTTTGGCGGTGTTCTTTTCCAAGTCCGAAAGGCCCGCCCCAAAGAACTTGAGGTGAGCCCGGTTGATGTTGTTGCTCTCCTGAATGGCGTGGACGTGGCAGGTATTTTCGCCGTTGAGGATGCGGCGGTTATACTGTCGTGCCTTCATCATCACGGCAAAGTAGGCAAGCTGATAGGCACGGTCGTCAATGTCCAGACCGTAGAGGTTGTGTTCCAGAATGCTCTTGGCGGCATCCCGCTGGCTGTAACCTACGCTTTCGTAGATCTGCATCAGCACATCAAAGGCATAGACCAGAATATGCCCGGAACCCATGCAGGGATCGATAAGGGTCAGGTCTTCCGGGCTCAGGGCAGCGTACTCTTTACGAATTTCTGCCAGCTTTGCCTGCACCTTCGGCTCCTGCGGGGCTTCGTCCAGATAATACTTCCAGTTTTTCCGCAGGTCGCTGTCCGGGTGACCCTCCAGCCACAAGCGTCCAAGGCTGTTTTCCACCATGTAGCGGACGATCCAATCCGGGGTGAACAACTGGGTCACCGCCGGGATCTCCTCTTTGGTGATCTTTCCGCTCTTTTCAAAAGCAGCCTTTTTAGGTTCAGTGTTGTAATACTGATACAGCCAGCCAATGATCTCCACCTGACCGCCCTGCTCGATGTTGAAGTCCTTTTCCGGGATATCGTGGGTCAGCTTGTACACCACGCCCTCCTGATCCACCACCGAAAGGTTCAGCAGGACTTCGGTGTAGTCGGTGGTCTTTTCAAACAGACCGGGCAGGATCTCATTCAGCGCATTGCACTGCTTGATGAACAAAAAGCGGAACAGCTCGTCCAGCTTGTTGTCCTGCTTCCACTGGATGATCTGGGCTTCTTCCTCGGCGGTAAAGGGCAACTCGGCATCAAAGGGGGTGGTGACCAGATCCGGCTCCACCTTGCCGCTCTCTGAGCTAAGCACCCGCAGGTGGGAGGGCAAATAGTCGTTGACCTCCATGAACCGCACAGCGATCAGGCGGTTGAACCATGTGTAGGCCACTTCCTCCATGATGTACTGGTAGGCAGTGGCGTAATCGGTGTCGGCCTCCTTCTCCCGGATGGCGCTCACAAGCTGCCGCCGCTGCTTGATGGCATCGCATCCAGCATATAAGGCTCCGTTGCACCAAAATCGTAGAATTCAGCTTCCCGCGTACTCTGCGGCAGTGCATCCGCAATCCCTTTTTCGGTAATGCCCATCAGACCGGCCCGGTAGCAGATATCGGCGATCAGCTTATTCCGTGCCAGATGGCAAAGTTTTTAATGGCTGTTTTGTTCATGGCTGGCTCCCACTTTCCTTTATTCCGTATCTTTCAGAAGTTCTTTTTCGATCTCGTCGATAGAGGGCAGTGAACTCTTGAAATTTTCCGGCATCAGATTCGATAACTCATAGGCAGAAACGCCAAGTGGCTGGCTGCTGGACTCCAACGCATACTGCTCTTTTACGTTATCTTTCGATTTGCAGACAAGCAGCCTAGTAGGGGCATCGGTATCCGTTTTCACTGATGATTTACCGCCACTACATATGTGCCAAGCTGCCCGGTATAAGATGCCTCAAATTCAGTGATTTTCACTTCAACGACCACATAGCAATGCAGCCTGATGTGATAGAACAACTATCAATAAAATTTTCTGTATCGCCAATCTCAATTCGGTATTCACGCCCGACAAACGCAAATCCATTGCCCAGTTCCAACAGAAACTTTTGAATGTTATCCATCAAGGCATCTTTCAATTCTTTTTCATTGTAGCTCTGCGTCAAGGTGATAAAATCAAACTTATACGGATCTTTCGTGATTTCCTGTGCAAGATCACTCTGCACAGCCGGAAGTGTTGCTTTGAAATTGGTGATGGCTTTTCCTTGGCGTTCATAAAGGTCTGTATCCAGAAAATTCAACAGTACCGCACGAGACCAGTTGTTTTGAATCACCTGTTCAACAAAGAATAGCGCTTTCTGCGGATCATTTTTGCACTTGTCCATGATAAGCTTATGATGTCCCCATGGAATTGCAAAAAGCGTTGTAGGGATCTGCCGCTCCAAATCTTCCCCAAGCTGGGGAAGATTTGAGGGCATCGCATACAGCTCCGCAAACTTCTGCATATAGCGAAGATTTGTTTCCGAGAAAGACTTCACATCCGGCAGCATTCTTTTAAGATCACGGCTGACCGTTTTATAAAAGCCATCCCCATAAGAAAAATCGTTTTTCTTATCGTGGAGTTCGTTGCCAAGCTGCCAATAAAACCGCAGCATTTCATCGTTTACCTTAACCGCAGCTTTGATTTGGCTCTGCTTAAAGCGGCTGCTTATGTCAGAAATCCATTTTTTATATTCTAAGTCCATTTCCGATAAATTTTCCATTGCTCTCTCCAACGCCATTCTATTACAGTTCCACATTCACGATCGAATCATCGGCAAGTTCCTTCAGCAGGCTCTGCCGCAGGGCATCCAGATATTTATCCACATCCTCTGCGCTTTCCAGCCGCCAGGAGCTGCCCGCGCCACCGTTTTGATGGAGAGATTTTGGTAGTACGCACCTTGATGGCAGGCTGCTGGACCTTCGGCTGCGGCACGGTGACGGTCTCGCCACGCTTGCGGGCTTCCTCTGCAAGACGCTTCTGTTCCGCTTCTGCCTGTGCAATGGCCTGCTGTGCCAAGCGGTTATCCTCGTCTACCATCTCGTTCAGCAGACGGATCTTCAGCGCATCGGACTTATCCTGATAGCTGCGCAGCACCGACACATTGTTGCAGTGCACGGCACCGTCCAGCAGCTCCTCGAACCGCTCCATGTAACCACTGTGCTTTGCGTCCTTGTAGGGCTTGTCGTTCAGCACCTCCAGCACACGGTTGCGGTCGTCCTTAATGGCCTTTACCACCGGTGCAGACTGTTCTTCCAGAATTTCGTTGTACAGAGTCATGAACTTTTCCCGCAGCTCCGGCAGCTTGGAACTGGAGATACAAGATATAGCGGATTATGTATCTATTTTGGATGTGTCCGATATTAAATATTCCACGTTTAACCGATATATAACTCATATACATACATTTCTACAGTTTTTTGAAAATGAAAAATA
>ENA-OQHY01001041-OQHY01001041.1-human-gut-metagenome-genome-assembly--contig:-NODE-1041-length-13186-cov-2.942032_pt1 | contig 13186 bp, 18 predicted proteins | sample MGYA00242570_ERZ504733 | MGnify/ENA primary metagenome ERZ504733 (study PRJEB26092, sample SAMD00036219) | human gut metagenome | host: Homo sapiens | study: EMG produced TPA metagenomics assembly of...
CAGCCAGCGGAGTGGTGGTCACTTCGCGACCATCAGGCATACGGTAGCCTACGCAGAGTTTCACCTCTTTCAGACCGTCCAGCACGTCCAGTTTGGTCAGGCAGAAGCCAGACAGGGAGTTAATCTGTACTGCGCGACGCACGGCTACCACGTCCAGCCAGCCGGTACGACGACGACGACCGGTGGTCGCGCCAAACTCGTTACCCTGCTTGCACAGGAACTCGCCGGTTTCATCAAACAGCTCAGTCGGGAATGGACCCGCACCCACGCGAGTGGAGTAAGCTTTGATGATGCCCAGAACGTAATCCACATAACGTGGACCCAGACCAGAACCGGTCGCAACGCCACCCGCGGTGGTGTTAGAGGAGGTGACGTACGGATAGGTACCGTGGTCGATGTCCAGCAGCGTACCCTGCGCACCTTCGAACATGACGAAATCGCCACGCTTGCGCGCCTGGTCCAGCAGATCGGACACATCAACAACCATACCGGTCAGAATGTCAGCAATCGCCATGACGTCATCCAGCACTTTCTGGTAGTCAACAGCGTCAGCTTTATAGAAGTTCACCAGCTGGAAGTTGTGATATTCCATCACTTCTTTCAGTTTTTCAGCGAACGTTCTCTTTATCAAACAGATCGCCCACGCGCAGACCGCGACGAGCAACTTTGTCTTCATAAGCCGGACCGATACCACGACCGGTCGTGCCGATCGCTTTCGCGCCACGCGCTTTTTCACGCGCTACGTCCAGCGCCACGTGATAATCAAGGATCAGCGGGCAGGCTTCGGAGAGCAGCAGACGCTCGCGAACGGGGATACCACGGTCTTCCAGACCTTTCATCTCTTTCATCAGAGCAGCCGGAGACAGCACAACGCCGTTACCGATGATGCTGGTGACGTTTTCGCGAAGAATGCCTGATGGAATAAGATGGAGGACGGTTTTTTCACCGTTGATTACGAGAGTATGGCCTGCGTTGTGACCGCCTGGTAGCGTACAACATATTTAGCCCGTTCAGTCAGAAGATCAACAATCTTCCCTTTACCTTCGTCACCCCATTGGGTGCCCAGTACGACGACGTTGTTACCCATTTTTTTCAAAATCACCGTTTGCTTAAAAATGGATTCTACCATCGCTTTTTCAGATATACAGCACTTTTTGACCTCAAAATACGCCAAACCAGATTACTTTTTGATCAGCCAATCGTTTTCCTCAACATGTAGTAGATAACGATGCCGGCAACCACAAGTCCGCCCCCAAATCGACGCAAAATATTATCCGGCAACTGGCTCAGAGAGGCTATCATCCGACGCCATGCACGCGGATAAAGCATCGGTCCAAGGCCTTCCAGCACCAGAACCAGGGCCAGCGCAAGCCAAATCGTTGAATTCATTTTTCATCCTTATAAAAGAAAACCACCGCTCCGTTGAGAGCGGTGGTTTGAATACTCAAACTGGCCTGAGTTTATCGCGTTGCGTTAGCCGGCGTCTTCATGTAACGGAAGAAATCGCTGTCCGGGCTGAGCACCATCACATCCTGGTTGCTCTGGAAGCTGTTCTCGTAAGCACGCAGGCTACGGATAAAGGCGTAGAAGTCGGGATCCTGGCTGAAGGCATCGGCAAACAGTTTTGCCGCTTCGGCATCCCCTTCACCGCGCAGAATACGGCCCTGACGCTCAGATTCTGCCAGCGTCTTGGTCACTTCGTAATCCGCTGCCGCACGCAGTTTCTCCGCCTCTTCCTGACCTTGTGAACGATGACGACGGGCTACCGCTTCACGCTCGGCGCGCATACGGTTGTAAATCGCCTCGGACACTTCCGCTGGCAGGTTGATCTGCTTGATACGGACGTCGACCACTTCGATACCCAGAGCAGCCATACTGTTCGGGTTGATCACCGGCACTTTGCCGTTGGTTTCAGCCTGAACGCGTTCTGCCGCTTTGGCAATGGCATCATCCGCTGCGGGGTGGTGACTTCGTCTTCGGTTCCTGCAGAACCGGAGTTCAGCGCATCACGCACTTCCAGCGTCAGACGACCACGGGAGTCGGTGACGATGTCTTTCACATCCAGACGACCAATCTCAGAGCGCAGACGGTCAGAGAACTTACGTTTCAACAGCACTTCCGCCTGAGAAACGTCGCCACCGCCCGTTGCCAGGTAGTAGCGGCTGAAATCACTGATACGCCATTTGATGTAGGAATCAACGATCAGGTCTTTCTTCTCTTTAGTCACGAAACGGTCGGCCTGGTTATCCATGGTCTGGATACGGGCGTCGAGCGTTTTCACCGATTCAATCAGTGGCATTTTAAAGTGCAGGCCCGGCTCAAACACCAGCGGCTTGTTCTCGCTGTCGCGCAGAACTTTACCAAAACGCAGGGTAATTCCACGCTCGCCCTCTTTCACCACAAAGATAGAGGTATAAAGCACGACCAATACGATGATGATGATCGCAATAACTGACTTACGCATCCTTATTCCCCCTGACGCTGGTAGTCGTTACGCTGCGCGTTAGCACGGCGTTGGTCCATAATGTCACCATCGTTCGAAGAAGGCGTGGTTGTGGCGCTTGAGCTACCGGATGCCGCAGGTGGCAGACGCAGCAGGTTGTTGGCACCGCTGGTATCCGCCTTTGCCGCCGGCGCCGAACCGCCTTTCAGCATCTGATCCAACGGCAGTACCATCAGGTTTCCACCTTTGCTGTCGTTAACCAGTACCTTACGCGTATGGCTCAGCACTTTTTCCATGGTCTCAATATAAAGACGTTCACGGGTAATCTCCGGAGCCGCTTTATATTCTGGCAAAATCTTCGCGAAACGCGCCACTTCACCCTGAGCTTCCAGGACGGTCTGAGTTTTATACGCACGCGCTTCTTCAAGAATACGCTGCGCCTGACCGTTAGCACGTGGCTGAACTTCGTTGGTGTACGCTTCCGCTTCACGGATGTACTGTTGTTCGTTTTCACGGGCGGCAATCGCGTCATCAAACGCGGCCTTCACCTCTTCCGGCGGACGAGCAGCCTGGAAGTTGACGTCCAGCAGGGTGATACCCATGTTGTACGGGCGAATGGTCTCTTCCAGCTCACGCTGGGTATCGCTACGAATAACGGTACGACCTTCGGTCAGAATGCGGTCCATGGTGTATTTACCGATCACACCGCGCAGCGCACTGTCTGTGGCCTGGCGCAGACTGTCATCTGCACTGGTCACGCTAAACAGGTAGTGCTGCGGATCGGTGACGCGGTACTGGACGTTCATCTCAACGCGCACAACGTTCTCGTCGGAGGTCAGCATCACGCCGGAGGCCGCCAGTTCACGCACAGACTCCACGTTCACCGCGGTCACGTCGTCAATGAAAGTCGGTTTCCAGTTCAGACCTGGCTCAACCAGATGGCTGAACTTCCCGAAACGGGTGACCACACCGCGTTCCGCTTCTTTAATGGTGTAGAACCCGCTGGCAGCCAGATGATCACCACGGCAGCGGCAACAATGCCCACCACGCCGGCCCCCTAACTGCGGGCGCGGCCCCTGAGTGGAACCCCCACCAGAGCCAGAACCTTTACCTCCGCCAAGGCCACCAAGCTTCTTGCTTAGCTTGCGGAAGATATCATCCAGATCCGGCGGCCCTGCTCGCGACCACCTTTGTTGCCATTTCCCCCAGAGTTGCCGCCTTGATTATTGCTGCTTCCCACGGGTCGCGGTCTTGTCCGTTATTACCGGCTGATTCCACGCCATGTATATGCTCCATATTTGTTATGCAAGGGCGAATTATTCAGGCATCCCCTTTCTGATCAGACGATATAGTCGACCAGCGCAGGTTCTTGTTTACAGAGGCGACGCCAGTCAACGATCGGCAAACGCACCTGCATCCCCACGCTGCCGTCATCCTCCATCCACTCTTTTTCTATCGCCTGAAGCTGATAAAACCGGCTGCGCAGCCTGCCTTCCTGTGGCGGCAATCGCAGCGTGTGCTGGGCTACCTCACCGGAAAGACGTTCTGTCAAAGCCTGGAAAAGCAGTGGCACACCAATACCGGTCTGAGCGGAAAGCCAGACCCGAATCGGTTTGTTCTCTTCATCTCGATCGATACGCGGCTCAAAATCCTCCAGCATATCGATCTTGTTCATCACCAACAGCGTTGGGATGTCGTCGGCGTCGATCTCGTCGAGCACCACGTTTACCGCGTCGATGTTCTCCTGCAAGCGAACGTCTGCAGCATCAATGACGTGCAGCAGCAGGGTCGCCTGACGCGTCTCCTGCAGGGTGGCTTTAAACGCAGCCACCAGGTCATGCGGCAGGTGACGGATAAACCCTACGGTATCCGCCAGCACCGTTTCACCGACGTCAGCGACGTCAATACGACGCAATGTGGGGTCCAGGGTCGCAAACAGCTGTCTGCGGCATAAACCTGGGCTCAGTAATCTGGTTAAACAGGGTGGATTTACCGGCGTTGGTATACCCCACCAGCGACACCGTCGGGATGTCAGCTTTTGATCGCGCCCGACGTCCTTGCTCACGCTGTTTTTCAACGCGTTCCAGACGTGAAAGGATCTGGGTAATACGGCCACGCAACAGACGGCGGTCGGTTTCAAGCTGGGTCTCACCCGGACCGCGCAAACCAATCCCGCCCTTTTGTCTTTCAAGGTGGGTCCAGCCACGCACAAGCCGCGTTGCCAGATGGCGCAACTGCGCCAGCTCAACCTGCAGCTTACCTTCGTGAGTACGCGCACGTTGAGCGAAAATATCTAAAATCAAACCCGTGCGATCGATAACACGGCATTCGCAAAGACGTTCCAGGTTACGTTCCTGAGCCGGAGACAGCGCATGATCAAACAACACGACTGACGCGCCGGTTGCTTTTACGGCATCCGCAATTTCAACTGCTTTACCTTCACCAACAAAATACTTTGGGTGCGGCGCTTTACGGCTACCGGTAATCACCTGCATTGCTTCGACACCGGCGGAAGAGACCAGAGATTCAAACTCCTGGAGGTCTTCCATATCTTTGTCTTGCGTAAAATAGATGTGTACCAGCACCGCCTGCTCACCGGCATCATAACGGTCAAACAAGCGTAAATTCCTCAAAAAAGATCAGCGGGGAACGCAGGATCCCTGGCTCCCCGTGTGGATAACAGCCCGAAACCTTATTCGGTATCTTCGCTGTCCTGCGCAGGAGAAGAAGAACCCTGCGCGCTGCTGCCATGATGGTAGTTACTACCCGTGCCGCCGCCAGTGTTATTGCTGTGATGGGATACCGGACGAGACGGAACAACTGTAGAAATAGCGTGCTTATAGACCATCTGGCTGACCGTGTTTTTCAACAGGATCACGAACTGATCGAAAGATTCAATCTGACCTTGCAGCTTAATACCATTCACCAAATAAATAGAAACTGGAACACGTTCCCGACGCAATGCGTTCAGGAACGGATCTTGTAAAGATTGCCCCTTAGCCATTCTATCTTTTCCTTATATGCTTGTTTTGTACTTAGAACCTTGCGATTCTGAAAAATTGCGCACGATACGACTCAATTGTACACATTCAGTGAGCGATATCACCAACAACCTCAATCACTTCGTTTAACGCCTGTTGCGGTTTTTCACTGTCTAACCAGTGAACACCGTCCCAACCGCGCAACCAGGTGATCTGGCGCTTCGCTAACTGTCTCGTGGCGCAAACACCTCGATAAACCATTTCATCATATGAAATCTCGCCTTCAAGATATGACCACATCTGGCGGTATCCCACACAACGAACGGAAGGCATATCCGTATGCAAATCTCCACGGGCAAATAGCGCCCGCACTTCTGCTTCAAAATCTGAAGCTAACATCTGATGAAAACGCTGCTCAATTCGTTGATGGAGCAGTTCACGGCTCGCCGGGGCGATGGCGAACTGATGCACCTGATACGGCAGAGCGTCTCCTGACGTTTGCGTCAGTTCCGTTAAAGTTTTACCCGAAATGAAAAAAACTTCCAGTGCCCGGGAAAGCCTTTGCGGATCATTTGGATGGATCCGTGCTGCGGCAACCGGGTCAATCTCGGCCAGTTGCTTATGCAAAACGTCCCATCCCTGCTCTGCCGCCTGCTGCTCAATTTTTGCTCTTACTTCTGGATCCGCTGATGGCAGAGGTGAAAGCCCCTCCAGCAACGCCTTGAAATAAAGCATGGTTCCGCCAACCAACAGCGGTATACGTCCCGCCGCCGTTATCTCGGCCATCTCGGCTAACGCATCGCGGCGGAAATCCGCTGCGGAGTATGCCTGAGCCGGGTCGAGAATATCCAGCAAACGATGCGGTGCCGCACGCAGTTCGTCTGCGTCAGGCTTCGCCGTGCCGATGTCCATCCCTCGGTAGATAAGCAGAATCGACACTAATCAACTCTACAGGCAAAACTTTACGCAACTCAATGGCCAGTGCCGTTTTGCCGGAGGCCGTGGGGCCCATTAAAAAAATCGCCTTTGGCAGGCTCGCCTTGCTTACGTCAATCATGTTTCAGGGCATTCATCGCCGTTTGTAAATCAACAGGTTGTAATAACCCACCTGGCGGTGTCTTCACCAGATGCGGACAAAGGCGTTCAACCTCCGCCAGCACGCTAATGGCCTGCGCCATACTCCACGGCGTATGTTCGCTTGCCAGATGGCGGGCGATCCACTGCGCGGTGTTGGCGGCATCAAACGACGTTTGCTGCGCCAGGTAGCCTATCAGTTCAGGAATCAAGTTTTGTAAATTTTGTTGGCGTAAGGGTAAAGGCACTGCGCGAATGGTCACATGTTGTGGTTCGAGCACCATTTCAATGCCCATCTGCGCCAACAGGGCCTCTGCGCGACGCAGTACCCCTGTTTCTTCAGGGGATATTTTAGCCGAACGGGGATCAGCAGCGGTTGTGCACAGGCCGCGTTTTCACCCGGAGTAGTTGCACTTGTTTAAGCCAGCGTTCCGCCACCGGCAATGCCAGAAGCATCACGTGGCCTTCGCGCTCCAGCAACGCCATATCCGGTGCGATAATCGTCAGAACCCGGCCAAAACTCTGGCTGTGGCCGTCCAGCGAAGGCGCTGGCACCGCGACAGGCGCTTTGCGCTCCACCGCGGGGGTTTCCAGCAATTTGCGGTACAACGCGCCCTGCTGTTTTTGATAGCCAGGTTGGGCGTTTGGATAGTTCGCTCCCGTTGGGCGCGGTGTGCTACCCGCAGCAGAGAAACGCGGGGCATCCGGCTCACGCGCCACGCAGGTTCAGCAAAATGGTTCCGGCCCGCTGCCACACGGTTTTCCGGAAACGCGCGCGGGGCGGGTTCTTCTTTTTCCAACGGCAGCGTCGGTTCAGCCTGCTGTTGCAATACGCTCAGCACGCCCTGATAGATAAAATCATGCACCAGACGTGACTGGTGGAACCGCACTTCATGCTTGGCAGGATGGACGTTAACGTCCACCTGGTGTGGATCGATTTCTAGATAGAGCACAAAGGCCGGTTGCTGATCTGCACCCAGTTTATCTTCACAGGCCTGACGAATGGCGTGGTTGATGAGGCGGTCACGCATCATGCGGCCGTTCACGTAGCAATACTGGATCTCAGCGAAGGCGGCGCTGCTCGCGTTGGGGTCAGCCACCCAGCCGCGCATGGCCAGATCGCCATGCTGCCACTCAATGGCCAGCGCGTGCTCGAGGAAGGGTACGCCGCAGATAGCGCCCAAGCGGCGCTCTTTCTGCCCACCTTCTGCCACGGCACGGTACTGGCGCATGACTTTGCCGTTATGGCTAAGGTTAATGGTCACGTCAAACCGCGCCAGGGCAATGCGACGAATGATCTCATCGATATGCCCAAACTCGGTTTTTCGGTACGCATAAACTTGCGTCGGGCGGGGGTGTTATAAAACAGATCTAGCACTTCCAGCGTCGTACCGACCGGATGCGCCGCTGGTTTAATCGTCACGTCCATATCACGCCCTTCGGCGTACGCCTGCCAGGCTTCCTGCTGTTCAGCGGTACGGGAGGTGAGCGTGAGACGGGAAACGGAGCTGATACTGGCCAGCGCTTCCCCGCGAAAACCGAGGCTGATGATCGCTTCCAGGTCATCAAGAGAGGCAATTTTACTGGTGGCATGACGCGCCAGCGCTAACGCCAGCTCGTCTTTTTTAATTCCACAGCCGTTGTCACGAATGCGAATCAGCTTTGCGCCGCCGCGTTCGATATCAATATCAATGCGGGTGGCCCCCGCATCAAGGCTGTTTTCTACCAGCTCCTTCACCACCGATGCAGGGCGCTCCACCACCTCACCGGCGGCGATTTGGTTCGCGAGCTGCGGCGGTAGAACCTGAATCGGCATGAATTCTCCTTAGTTGGTCGCGGTCATCTCACCTGGCTGCGCTGCGCTGGCCGTCTGGGCGGCACCGCCCTGTGGCGCGGACTGCAGCGGATGCGCATCAAAGTATTTACGCAGACCGTTATAGATCGCTTCGGCAATTTGCTGCTGATAGCTGTCGCTGCCCAGCAGGCGTTCTTCAGCGTTATTACTGATAAAGCCTGTTTCCACCAGAATCGATGGAATATCCGGCGATCGTAGAACGCCAAGGCTCGCATGCTCCGGACGGCGCTTGTGCAATGACCCGATGCCCTGCAGCTGATTCAATACATTTGTGGCGACATCATACCCGACGCGCTGGGAATGACCGAATTGTAAATCCAGCACCGCCTGGCTGAGATAGGGATCGGCCTGGCTGTTTGCCAGCACATCACCCGCGCCACCTAACAGTTCGGACTGTTTCTCGTGCTCTTCAAGCCAGTTTGCCATTTCACTGTTCGCCCGACGGTTTGACAGCACCCACACTGAGGCTCCCGTGGCGTTACGGTTTGGCGCGGCATCCGCATGAATGGACACCAGGAAATTGGCATTTTGCTTACGTGCCACATCCGAGCGGCCCATCACCGAGATAAAGTAATCGCCGTCGCGCGTCAGCACGCCTTTAAACATAGGGTCGTCATTTAGCAGCGTCCGCAGCTTACGGGCAACCGCGATGGTGACATTTTTCTCCCGCGTACCGCCCGGGCCAATTGCGCCGGGATCCTGACCGCCGTGCCCCGCATCAATGGCGATAATCACTTTATCACCGCTGACCGCGCGACGTGCGCTGGCCGCCGGCCGCGTCACGGTATTGCTGCTGGTAACGCTGGTAATGCGGTCGCTGTCCGTTTTAAACGGATTACGTGCCGGTTCGGATGGGCGCGGGGTATAAACCGGCTCTTCCACGCGTTTCGCCACCACCGGTGGAGGCGGAGGCGGCGGAGGGGCGTCAGCGTTGATGGTAAAGACCACCGTATAATTCGCACCGTTTTGCTGCTTAACCGCTCTGGTTTTACCCTTTTCGGTTAGGTCGACCACCAGACGCAATGACTGGTTATCTTTTGGCGAGCCGGAACGAATACTTTTAACCAGATTATTGCCGCTGAACTGGAGCGGTAACCCCTGGATAACCCCGGTTTGTTTGATATCCAGCGCCACGCTGTGGCTGTCTGGCTGTGAAAAAGCATATTCCGGATCGCCCATAAAGCTGAACGTGATCCTGGCCTGGCTTTCGCCGTTCGACACCTGAATATCCGACAGGCTTGCCGCCCCGGCCTGCGCGCACAGCAGCACCGTGGCAGCCAATAACCAACCTTTAACGCGACTAATCATCCCGTCATCCCTACGCTTAACCGGCCAGACGCGCCAGTAAGGAACTACCTGATGAGGAAACAGCACTGATGCGTGCCTCACGCCCTTGTGCCTGGTAATCTAAGTGAATTTCGACATCCGGGTCAGGCAACACACCCGCACCTTGTTGCGGCCACTCCACCAGGCAGATGGCATCATTGGCAAAATAATCACGGATCCCCATAAATTCCAGCTCCTCGGGATCCGCAAGGCGGTATAAATCAAAGTGGTACACCATGAGATTTTCAAGGGTGTACGGTTCTACCAGCGTGTAGGTTGGGCTTTTCACATTGCCTTTATGGCCTAACGCCTGCAGAAAACCCCGGCTGAAGGTGGTTTTACCCGCACCTAAATCACCATACAGATAAATGACGGTTGCCCCCTGACAGGCCTGTGCCACGCGTTTGCCAAGATCTAAAGTGGCTTGTTCATCAGGTAAAGAAATCGCTCGATTAGTCATTTTCTACGTCAATCACATCCGGGTTAACAACACGCCGTAGCGTGCAAAAAAGATCGGTGGCCAGCATTCCGCGTGTACCGTAACGTGCCGCCAGCTTATCCGCCGCGACACCATGGGCCACACAGCCAGCGCAGGCTGCATCATAAAGGGGAAGTTTCTGTCCAAGCAATGCGCCAATGATGCCGGAAAGCACATCGCCCATTCCGCCGCTCGCCATGCCCGCATTTCCGGCATCGACAATGCCCAGTGCCTCGTCGCTGGCGACAACGGTTCCTGCCCCTTTCAGAACGGCAACACCTCCGTAACGTTTTACCAGACGCCGGGCAGAAAGTAAGCGATCGCTTTCAATTTCTGCCACGCTGCAGTTAAGCAGCCGCGCGGCTTCGCCGGGGTGCGGCGTCAGAATGCGATTGTGACGCTTATCAGGATTGATTGCCAGAAGGTTCAGCGCGTCGGCATCCCACAGCATCGGTTTACGAAAATTCTCGACCTTCTGCAGGGCCTGTTTCCCCCAGGCCTGCTGCCCAAGCCCCGGCCAATGACCACGATATCCGCCCATTCGAGACTCTCTTCAAGCGACTGCGGCGTCAATTCATGCACCATCAGCTCCGGACGGGCCGTAATAATTGGCGCACTATTTTCGATGCGCGTCAGCACCCGCACTAAACCGGCACCGCAACGCAATGCCGCTTCCCCCGTCATGCGGATAGCCCCCGCCGTACCGTGGTCACCTCCAATGATCACCAGCCTGCCGTGATCGCCTTTATGGGACGTCGGGCGGCGCGGCGGTAGCCACTGTGCCAGCAGCGAAGCATCAACGCGCGAAACGTGGGTTTCCTGCCCGGCAAGCCAGCTCTCCAGCCCAGTGCGTTATGGTGCAACGTTCCCGTGACATCCCGCGCTTTACCAGTGAGCAGCCCCGGTTTCAGGGCGATAAAGGCAACGGTGTGCGCGGCCTGAATCACCGCGCCCGGCGTCGTGCCGGTTTGCGCCATCAGTCCAGAAGGTATATCCAGGGCCACCACCGGCGCGCTGTGGGCATTGGCACGTGCAATCAGGGTGGCAACCGGGTCGCGCGGCGCACTTGGCGAAGCCCGGTGCCCAGCGGCCATCAATAATCACATCAATCTCTTCCGGCCAGACGATATCGGTGGCATGAATAACACCGCCCGCGTTCAGCCAGGCTTCCCGCGCCGCACTGGCCTCTTCTGGCAGCGGTTTATCGCTCTCCAGCGCCAGCAACGTCACGTGGATCCCGGCGGCAACCGCCAGGCGGGCAACAACATAACCGTCACCGCCGTTATTGCCGTGTCCGCATAAAATCAGCCAGTGCGACGATTCAGGGTAAGCCCGTGCGGGCAACGTTAAACGCCGCTTCACCCGCGCGTTGCATCAGTTCATACAGGGTAATGCCGAGGCTGTCTGCGGCCTCTTTTTCGGCGTGCCGGAGGTCATCCGCATGCCAGATGGAATGTGGTATACTTTCGGGGTTTTTCTTCACAGTATGGTCCGTCATGTCACAGCCCCTCGATCTCAATGAATTAGCGCAAAAAATTAAACAGTGGGGTGCTGAGCTTGGCTTCCAGAAGGTGGGTATCACCGATACCGACCTCTCCGCCAGCGAGCCGAAACTGCAGGCATGGCTGGATAAACAATACCATGGCGAAATGGAGTGATGGCGCGTCATGGCATGATGCGTGCCCGCCCACACGAGCTGTTGCCCGGTACATTACGCGTCATCAGCGTACGCATGAACTACCTGCCCGCCAACGCGGCGTTTGCTCGCACGTTAAAAAATCCCGCTCTCGGTTACGTCAGCCGGTACGCCCTGGGCCGCGATTACCATAAGCTTCTGCGTAACCGTTTAAAAAAACTCGGGGAAACTATTCAGCAGCACTGTGTGTCGCTGAATTTTAGACCGTTTGTAGACTCTGCGCCTGTTCTTGAGCGCCCGATAGCAGAAAAAGCCGGGCTTGGCTGGACAGGTAAGCACTCACTTATCCTTAGCCGCGACGCCGGATCGTTCTTTTTCCTCGGTGAACTGCTCATAGATTTGCCGCTGCCGGTAGATGGTCCGGTAGAGGAAGGTTGCGGGCGCTGCGTGGCCTGCATGACCATCTGCCCGACGGGTGCCATCGTTGAGCCTTATACGGTGGATGCGCGCCGCTGCATCTCCTATCTCACCATTGAACTCGAAGGGGCGATACCGGAAGAATTCCGTCCGCTTATCGGGAACCGTATCTACGGCTGCGATGACTGCCAGCTGATCTGCCCCTGGAATCGTTACTCGCAGCTTACGGATGAAGACGATTTCAGTCCTCGTAAAGCGCTTCATGCGCCTCAGCTTATCGAGCTCTTCGCCTGGAGTGAGGCCTGGTTCCTGAAAGTCACCGAAGGATCCGCCATTCGGCGTATTGGGCATCTGCGCTGGTTACGAAATGTCGCCGTTGCGCTGGGCAATGCGCCCTGGGATGAAGCCAATATTCAGGCGCTCGAAAGTCGCAGAGGTGAGCACCCACTTCTTGATGAACACATAGAATGGGCGATTGCGCAGCAAATCGAGAAGCGCAATGCCTGCGTTGTCGAGGTGCAGCTGCCGAAGAAACAACGGCTGGTGAGAGTGATTGAAAAAGGGCTTGTACGGGATGCTTGATATATTCACAGCCTGTGAATAAAAATAAAAACTCAAGCGCCATCTGGGCTGGCAATGAGGTCAAGTGATCTAAATAACATTTTGAAATGAAATTTACTTCATTAAATTCAGTATGTTACGAAGATATTATTCACCCTGCTAATTTTCTTCTGGTCTGTAACTGAGTAGGGCTTCTGTGGATAACTCTGTTCACAAGAGTATTTCAGATGCAATAGAAAATGTCCCCAACGAAGCATTCCGCTGTGGATAATCTGGAGATGATAAGAATTTGGAGCGGGAAACGAGACTCGAACTCGCGACCCCGACCTTGGCAAGGTCGTGCTCTACCAACTGAGCTATTCCCGCTTGGGTGGTCTGTGCTTTAGAAGCACCTTCAAATTTTGGAGCGGGAAAC
>ENA-OQHY01001042-OQHY01001042.1-human-gut-metagenome-genome-assembly--contig:-NODE-1042-length-13168-cov-2.010122_pt1 | contig 13168 bp, 19 predicted proteins | sample MGYA00242570_ERZ504733 | MGnify/ENA primary metagenome ERZ504733 (study PRJEB26092, sample SAMD00036219) | human gut metagenome | host: Homo sapiens | study: EMG produced TPA metagenomics assembly of...
GATATGTGTAAGTGGTACAGATTTAGCCATATATGAGGCGGCAGGAACAGACCAGCTTTTTGCTGAAAGAGCAGGTATCGGCGTTTGTTTTTGCCCTAAAAAGTGTCGCCCGGACAGCGACCATATAAAGATGTCGTTCAACTATACTCATATTGTAACAAAGAAAAAGAGCTGCCGGAGCAATCCGGAGATTGGGGGCATATATGTACGGAGCAATTTTAGGAGATATTATAGGAAGTCCATTTGAGTTTGATAGAGGCGATAAAACAAAGGAATTTGATTTGTTTAGTAAAGGTTGTGACTTTACAGATGATTCTGTTATGACAATAGCAGTTGGAGAGGCTCTTCTTGCAGTTGGACCGGAAGCTACAGTAAAGGAAATTGAAGAGGCAGTAGTAACTAACATGCAGGATTGGGGAAAAAGATATCCACATGCAGGTTATGGTGGAAGGTTCAGCCACTGGCTTAAAGAAAAAAGTCCGATGCCATACGGAAGTTATGGGAATGGTTCCGCCATGAGAGTATCAGCGGCGGGATGGCTTTATGATTCGCTGGAAAGAACAAGAGAGGTAGCAAGAGCGACAGCAAATGTGACACATAATCATCCGGAAGGCATTAAGGGGGCAGAGGCAACAGCCAGTGCAATATACATGGCTAGGAATGGATCATTCAAAGAAGAAATTAAAGAATATATCGAGAGGGAATTTTACTATAATCTTGATAGAACACTGGATGAGATTAGACCGGGATATCATATGGATGAGACATGCCAGAAAACAGTACCGGAGGCAATTATCGCATTTCTGGAATCCAAAGATTTTGAGGATGCCATACGGAATGCAGTATCACTTGGCGGAGATACTGACACGCTTGGTGCTATTACAGGCAGTATTGCAGAAGCATTTTATGGAATTCCGGCTGTATTGCTTGCAGAGTGTAGAAGTCGGATTGACGAAGGCTTGATGACGGATATTTTTGATGAGTTTGATCATATACTTGGCAGAGATAAAAATGCTGATTCGGATGAGAAGAATGGGACACAGGCAAATACAGACACCTGCTTCCGGGATTACTTTTTCCCGGAAGCAGGTGTTTTTGGAAGTGTGAATCATACATATTTTCGGAATTCTGTGGGAGTGCACAGGTTTAATTGTTTGAACATCCGTAAAAAGGCGGACAGGCTGGAAAAGCCTGATTGTACTGCCACTTCGGTAACAGCAAGCTCCGGGTCCAGCAAAAGAGATTTTGCGTATTCAATTCTTTTCTGGTTCAGAAATTTGTAGAAGGAGGAATTAGTATATTGTTTAAAAAGGCGGGCAAAGTGATATTTGCTGAACCCTGCCAGACTGGCAACCTCCTCCAGAGTAAGGTTTTCAGAAAAGTGGTTGCTGATATAGTCGGTGATAAACAGAAATTTCTCCATATATTCTTTCTGATGGTGAATATCACGGTCTCCGTCCTGCTGATGAAAAGCTTTGTGATTTCTGCCAATATCCACAAAGATTTCCAGGAATTTTGCAATGATGGAAATTTCAGAATAGGTGGTAAAATTCATATATTCATCCTTGATTTCCAACATAAGACAGTGGATGTGTTCATAGACCTGAGGATATTCTTCCTTGGTGACCAGAATGGCAGGACTGAGGAGTGGTGTGATCAGATCTAGCTCTTTTAGCTTGATGTGGTTCAGGCCGGGCTGAAAAATAATCCTTTCTCCTGTAGCCGGAGCAAAGAGCTCGTGAAGTATACAGGGACATATAACAAGAATTTCTCCTTCTTTGATAAGATAATCGTTATGACCGCAGACAACCCGGTAGTCATTAATAACAGGCATGATCACTTCGAATGAGGGATGCCAGTGAGGCGGATAGTTTTCGGCTTCCTTATTGTAATAAAGACAGATCTGGGTATCTGCTTTGTAATCAACGGTTTCATGAATTCCCTGTAAATTATGGATCATATGGACTCCTTTCACACCTAATTATTGCTTTTGATAGCAAATGTTGCTTTTTAATGTTTGTGTATATAATGTATCAAAAACATGTATAAATGGCAATATATAACATTGGAAAAATTGAAATAATAAAAATATATGTCAAAATACACAAAAAAGAATATAAAAATCTATTAAAATTAACATATTAAAGAGAATAGTAGTAGATAAATAGCAAGAATTGATAGCAACATGACAAGAATTATGGAGCCAATCACAGGACATTCTGATATAGTAGAACCATCAAGAAACGAGGTAATGAATCAAAAGGAGGATTAAAAAAATGAACAAGAAGAGATTACTTTCAGTATTACTTTCAGCAGCTATGGTAGCGGGAACCATGGCAGTAGCAGTGCCTGTATATGCAGATGACACAGAGGAAATCAAATGGATGTTCTGGGATGACCTGGAAGCTACAGAGGATCTGGTTTCCAAAGGATACAAAGATGTTATTGATCGCTTCAATACAGAATATGAAGGGAAATACCATGTAACACCGATCACAACAAATCTGGAAGAATATGACGGAAAATTAAATGCCCTGATCGCAGCAGGACAGACACCGGATGTATACATTTGTAACCCGGGACCCAACATGGATGTATATGTAAATGCAGGAGCAGCAGCAGACCTGACAGATATTCTTGAGAATCAGGAAAAAGACTGGTACGCAACATTTACAGATGGAATCTTTGACAGACTGACTTATGATGGAAAGATTATGGCAGTTCCTACAAACTTCGCAGCTGCCTGTGTATACTATAACACAGAGCTTTTTGAGAAGGCCGGAGTAGAAGTTCCGACTACCTATGATGAACTGATCGATGTATGTAAGAAACTGCAGGATGCTGGTATTACACCAATCTCCTGTTCCGCAGGAACTTCATGGTGCCTGTCAATGATCGCAGGTTATCTTTGTGACCGTTCAGGTGTAGATCTTCAGGCAATCGCAGATCATAAAGCAAACTGGACAGACGATAACTGTATTGCTGCAGGTGAGAAATTAAAAGAGTTATCTCAGTATTTCCAGGAAACAGCAGCTGGTGACTCCAATGATCAGGCTACAGCAAACTTCTACAATGGAGATGCAGCAATGCTGGTACAGGATCATGGGCTATGGCTCAGATCAATGGCAATAATCCTGATTTCCAGAGCAAATGCGGTGTATTCCAGTTCCCTGGAATCGACGGAGCGAATGATCCGAACCGTATGATCGTTAAAACAGACAACTTAATGATGAGCTCTACAACAGAGCATCAGGATGCAGCAATTGCGCTGATGAAGATGTTTACAGATGAAGAAGCACAGAAATATACAGCAGAAATAGGAGGAAAATTCCCGGTCATCAAAGATCTTGACATTGACTATGACAAAGCTCCTGCACAGCTGAAATATGTTCAGGATATTATGGACAAAGCAACTGGTACTTTTGGATTCTACAATGAATCTCTGGCATCTGTAGAAGCAGGTGACTGCTTCGACAATGCAATGGTTGATATATTCCTTGGAAACCAGACTCCGGAAGAAGCCTTCCAGACAGTACAGGATTTCTATGAAGAAAACGTCTGGAAATAATTGTGGATAGATAGTACAGAATTTACATGGCTGCTGCGGAAGAAAAAAGTTCCGTAGCAGTTTTTAAATGGAGGCAATTATGGATAAAATTTTACGTAATAAGAAGGCTATTTTCATATTTATCGCACCGGCACTGATCATGTTTGTCCTGGTACTGGTTATCCCTATGGTGCAGATGGTTTATTATTCTTTATGCGATTATGCGGCATTGACACCGCCCAAATTTACCGGACTTGCAAACTATAAAAATCTATTTTTTAAAGATTCTACATTTAAAATTGCGTTAAAGAACTCTATTTTCTTTATGATCTTTTCTGCTATCACTCAGCAGGTGATCGGCCTTGGTCTTGCAGTTATGCTTACCAATATTAAGAAAGGCAGAAACCTTTTCAAAAATATTTATTATCTTCCATCCGTTCTTTCCTCAGCAGCATTAGGTCTTTTATGGGCATTTATGTTTAACCCAAAGATCGGTATCAATAATCTGCTGGCACAGTTCGGAATCAAAGGCCCTCTTTGGCTGATGGATTCCAAAGGTTTTATTGTACTTCCCATGTGGGTGATTGCGTTTGTTGCCTTATGGCAGTATGTTGGACAGAATATGATGCTTTATATGGCTCAGATCACAGGAATTTCCAGAGACATATATGAAGCTTCTTATATAGACGGCGCATCAAAGACACAGTCATTCCGTTACATTACACTTCCGTTGATTAAACCAATGATGGTAACTTCACTTTCATTGAACTGTATCGGTTCTCTTAAATTCTTTGACCTTGTGTATAACATGACTCAGGGTGGACCAAACCACAGAACCGAGGTGCTTGCGACAGAACTTTATGCGGAAGGTTTTAACTATTTTAAATATGGTTATGCCAGTGCGATTTCTGTAGTCTTACTGGTTATGTGTCTGATCGTAACATTATTGGTTAAAAAAGTAATTAAAGTTGAAACTTACGAGGGCTAGGAGGTAACAGAGATGCAGACAAAAAAATCAAGAAAACCGGTAAAGCCTGTTACAGTAATTCTTTATATATTTCTTATTGCACTTGCTGTGATTTATGTGGCTCCGCTGTTATGGATGTTATGTGTTTCATTAAAAGATAATGCAGGCGTAATGGCAGCTCCATTTGCCCTGCCGGAAGTATTTCACTGGGAAAATTACCAGCAGGCATGGACAATGGGTAAGCTTGGAATTGCACTTGTAAACTCAGTACTGGTCTGTGGGATCACACTTGTAGTCAGTCTGTTTTTTGGAGCAATGGCAGCATTTGCCATTGCAAGAATGCATTGGAAATTATCAGAAGCAGCACACACATTTTTCCTGATCGGAATGATGGTTCCGGTACATTGTATCCTGATTCCGCTGTTCGTACGTTTTGCAGGGCTGGGATTGACTTAACTCAAGAGTAGGTCTGATGATCCCGTATATTACGTTTTCACTTCCGATGACTATTTTCCTTCTGACAGGATTTTTCAAATCTATGCCTGGAGAATTATTTGAGGCAGCAGCCATTGACGGATGTGGAATTTATGGATGCTTTTTCAGAATCGCACTTCCCCTTTGCAGAACAGGATTCTTTGTTTCAGGTCTTATGACATTCGTAGGTAACTGGAATGAGCTGCTGATGGCTATGGTATTTGTCTCAGATCCGGCAAAGAAAACACTGCCTGTAATACTTACATATTTCGTAGGACCATATGCCACAAACTATGTACAGATGTTCGCAGCAATCATTATCGCAATTGCACCTACCGTTATTGTATACTGCCTGTTCAGTAATCAGATTGTAGAAGGTCTGACTACAGGTGCTGTAAAAGGATGATGATATGAAAGGAATGTGTAAAAGGAGGCTTGTATGAACAGAGACGAGGCAAGAAAGAAAGCACAGGAACTGGTAATCAAAATGACACTGGAAGAAAAAGCCGGCATGTGCTCAGGTCTTGATTTCTGGCATCTGAAACATGTGGAACGCTTGGGGATCCCGGAAGTAATGGTCAGCGACGGCCCTCACGGACTTCGTAAGCAGGATGACAAGGGCGATCATCTTGGAATGAATGACAGCATCAAGCTGTCTGCTTCCCACCGGCCGCTTTAAGCGCCTGCTCCTTTGACCGCAAGCTGGTGAAAGAAATGGGCAAAACCATCGGAAAAGAAGCTCAGGCCAACGATGTATCCATAGTTCTCGGACCGGCCGTAAACATCAAACGTTCTCCTCTCTGCGGAAGAAACTTCGAATATTATTCCGAGGATCCATATCTCGCAGGTGAGATCGCAGCCGCTTTTATAAACGGAGTACAGTCCCAGCATGTAGGAACCTCTATCAAGCACTTTGCAGCAAACAACCAGGAATATCACCGCATGAGTAATTCTTCCGAGCTGATGAGCGCACTTTACGTGAGATCTATTTCCCTGCATTCGAAACCGCAGTAAAAAAAGCTCAGCCATACACCTTCATGTGCTCCTACAACCAGATCAATGGCACTTTCGCATCTGAGAATAAATGGCTTCTCACAGATGTTCTCCGCGGCGACTGGGGCTTCAAGGGCTATGTAATGTCCGACTGGGGTGCAGTCAATGACCGCGTCAAAGGTCTTGAGGCAGGTCTTGAGCTGGAAATGCCTTCCTCCAATGGGGTCAACGATGCCCTCATCGTACAGGCCGTAAAAGACGGTTCCCTCAAGGAAGACATTCTTGACCAGGCTGTTGAACGCATTCTACGCATAATTTTTGAATATGCAGACAACCGGACACCGCAGGAATTCACCATGGAAAAAGACCATGAAGAAGCACGCCACATTGCCGAAGAATCTATGGTTCTTCTGAAAAACGATGAGCAGATCCTCCCTCTGAAAGCATCCGAGAAAATTGCTTTCATCGGTGGTTTTGCAAAGAAGCCTCGTTTCCAGGGCGGCGGAAGCTCTCATATCAACTGCTTCAAGATCACAAACGCACTGGATTCCGTTCCTTCCGATGCACAGGTTACTTATGCAGAAGGTTTTCCTGCAGACAAAGATCTCTACGATGACGCACTTGCAGCTGAAGCGATCAAAACTGCTACCGCCGCTGACAAGGTTGTGATCTTCGCCGGACTTCCGGACAGCTTTGAATCTGAAGGATACGACCGTTCCCACATGAGGCTTCCTGAATGCCAGAACCGTCTCATTGCTGAGATCCTTAAAGTACAGCCGAATACCGTGATCGTCCTCCACAACGGTTCCCCCGTGGAGCTGCCATGGCTCAATGATATAAAAGGCCTTCTGGAAGCATACCTCGGCGGTCAGGCAGGCGGTACCGCTGTCGCAAACATCCTTTACGGAAAAGTAAATCCCAGCGGCAAGCTTGCCGAGACAATGCCGCTCAAGCTCTCCGACAATCCATCTTACCTGAACTTCGGCGGTGGTGAAAAGGTTGAATACCATGAAGGCGTATTCGTAGGCTATCGCTACTACGATACAAAAGAGATGGGTGTAGCATATCCGTTTGGCTATGGACTCTCCTACACTACCTTTGCCTGCAGCGACCTGAAGATCTCCAATGAAAATCCGGCAAAGCTGACCTTTTATAAAAGTGATAAGTTCACCGGTTTGGATGCCAACGGCAACCGGGAGTTTACCGGAACCTTCCAGTTCTCCCAGAAAGTATGGGCAGATGATTTTGCAAATGACAAAAACATTACCTTTAAAGATGGCTTTACTCTGACCATCAAGAAGAAAACAGCGGATATAAAGATCAGTAAAGGGTACACTTCCTATTGGAGTGCCTTTGAGAATCATCCGGAAAGTGGCACCTTCATAAACCATTATATGGTGACGGTGGAGACCACCAACGGCACCAAAGACCCGGTGACCCTTACGGATACCCTGAACACGAATCAGAGTGGAATCAGTGCTGGTGATTACCTGAAGGGCGGCCAATACCTGGTAAACACCTTTAAACTCTGCAAAGTGGATGCCTCGGGCAAAGAAACGGAGATCCCCTTCCCTGAGTATAAACTGGGAACCGACAGCAACGGCAACCCCCAGGTGTCTTGATCCGCTGCCGGCGTTGGAGATCGAAGAAAAGTACATCTGGTACTATGACGTTCAGCGGAACTATGCGGACTTTGACGAAATGCCCGACGGTGTCGGTATGATCTTCAATACGGCAACAGCGAAGGCAGGGGACGGGGAGGAAAAGAAGGCTGAAGCATACTACACATGTAAAACCCCTCGCATTGAGAAGAAAGGCGAGTACGACCCCAAAACAGGCCGCATCCAGTGGACGATCACTGTAAAGGTACCCCATTCTTTCCTGGGGTCCTATATGCTGCAGGGCTGCAGGATCACAGATGCCTTGCCAGACGGTGTGAAAATCGTAGGGGATGTAAAGGTAGGCAGCGATACGATATCGGCAGAGGAATTTCTGCAAAACGGCTATACCATCCCGGAGAAGTATAGTGGAACAGAGCTGAAGATCACCTTTGAGACCACCACCCCCCTGGGCGGCGGCTCGGGTGAAAAACGTGGCACAGATCCTGACCAAGAGCGACCATATCTTTGAGGCCTCGGATACTGTGAACATCGGCAGGGGGCTTGGACCCTGAGCAAGGAGCTGTCCAGCAGCAGCAAGGGCCTGGCCAAATGGGATATCTCTGCCGCCAATGCAGCTGGCGAAAGCAGCTTTACCCTGGTGGAGACCCTCAAGGACGCTGTGAACGAAAGCGGCCAGACCCAGCTGGACACCCACTACGCCTACGCCGCAGAGCTGGAGAAGGCTTTGGAAAACGGCCTGACCCTGACCCTCCACGACGGTGGCACCATGAACTATGCTGATGCTAAGCGCCGGGTCATTGCCGTCACCTACTACAGCGGTGCCGACGGCACCGGCAGCACGGTGACTGCCAACGACCCTCCACCTGGGTGCGGAGCTTTACCATCCAGATAGACAAGGCAGATGACAACCCGGTGCGGCGTGTGGAGGTAAAGGACCTCCTACCCACGAGGATCAGCGCAATGTGCCCACCGGAGAGAAATGGACTTACAAAACAGCGTCAGCATCCAAGGCAGCTCTCAGAGGCTGAGGCAGAGGACACCTACCACAGTTACAAGAGCTTTGAAAAACGGGTGTCGGCGAACAGCGATCAGGACGAATCTGGTTACCAAAGCGGAGACCAGACCTACCAATACAGTGACCTCAGCGGCAACAACCTCCACTATCAGCTGGTGGTGCAGACTGCTGCCGAGGATGATGCCGACATCGTTATCACCGATACCCTGCCGGAGAACACTGAGTTCAATGAGAACTGGGTAACGATCGGCATGACGAAGGGCCCCGGATAAGATCAGCGAGTTGAAGGGTGCCGCTGCCACGGTGGCCTACGAGAAAACCACCCGGCAGCTGACCATTACCATCCGCGACTACAACCTGAGCAAGAACAAACAACACAAGTTCCGCATTCTGTACAAGGTGAGCGTGGACGACGATCCCCGCTGGCAGAACCCCTCGGTGGGCCAGGTGATCTACACCAACACGGCCCAGTGGGGCGAGCTGACCGAGACCCTCCACACCACGGTGGAAAAGACTGTGGACCCCCTGAAAAAGACCGGACAGCTGGTGGATGGCAAAACCGACCGCATCGAGTACCAGGTGGTGGTGAACCCGGCCCGGAAGGACCTGTCGGTGGAAGCCAACAAGGCCCCGACCATTGAGCTGTGGGACGACGTAAAGGCCAGAACGGTGCCATTGTCCGGGGAGACCCGGCGTCTGTAAAGCTGTATTACTTCCAGTATGACGAAGCCACCAACACCGTGACCCGAGGGGATGAAGTGCCTCGCAGCCTGTACCAGGTGCTGCCGGCAGATGGCGAGGGCTGGCTCCACATGGTGATCCCCAACCAGACCGCCATGATTCTGGTGTACCAATGTGATGTAAAGCAGGGCAGTGCTGCTGAGGATTACAACGTGGACAACACCGTCAAGCTGGGCAATGGGACTCCACCGAATCGGATTCCATCAAGTTTACCTATGCATCTGCCGCCACAGCCTCCACCGGACAGTTCTTGCTCCACAAGGTGGACGATTACTCCGGCGTGGCATTGCAGGGAGCAGAGTTTACCATCTGGCAGTATGATCCGAAAACCCAGACATGGCAGCCCTGGAGCGGCGGCGTAAATGGCGTCATCACCACCGACGAAAAGGGCCAGGTGAGCCTGACGGTGCTGGAAAACGGCGGGCCCCAGACTCTGAAGCCGGACGTGCTGTATAAGATTGTGGAGACCAAAGCACCCCAGAACTACCAGAAGGACGATACCCCCCACTATGTGCTGTTCCACAAGAGCAGCGAGACCCCCCAGACGGCCTTTGATACCGCTACGGGCAAGGGACGGCGATGGATGGAGAAAAAATCATCCAGTTTGAAGATGTCCAGGTGGGCAGTGCTGCCCAGACCACCACGGCCCAGTATACCAACCGCTACAGCAACCTGACCGTCAGCAAGCTCTGGCTGGATGCCGATACCCGCCAGCCGGTGGAACCGGCGGTGAACAGCATCCACATCAAGGTCTGGCAGTACACCGACAATGACAAGGACAAAACGTTGTTTGCCGAAGCCGACCTCGCCTATGATTGCGATCTTATAGCAGCTCAACACCTTCTCTTTTTCTTCCATACTGGTATTAGCAACGGACTCTGGTGCAGCTTTCTGTCATGCGGTACATTTCTTCTCTTAATTGATTGAGTTCCAAATGCTCCGTTTCCGCTGTTTCCAACCGTTCTGCTGTTTCTGAATTCTTCTTTTTTTCTGCCTCATATAACTCACCAAGATATGCCGCATCCTGTTCTGTTTTTGCAAGCTTTTTCTTTAATTCCTGAATTTCTTCTTCCTGCTCTGTTACCTGATCATGTGATGGTTGTGGCGCATTTTTAGAATTAGAATCTCTTTTTTTCTGTTTGCTGTCGGCATGTGATCCCTTTGCTTTTTCAGAATGTTGATCCGATTCATGTAAAAGGCCATCTGTAATAGAGTCCATTTTACGAATAATTAAGCCAAATTGTATAAGAACAATCTCCAATTCTTTTCTTAGACGTTCCGTATCATCTTCTATTTCAGAAATATCCTTTTCATCAAAATGATCATATAGGGAATCTCCCATACCAAGTGCATTAGTTGCTTCTAAACATTTGTGAATCAATTCACCTTCTGGAATTGCATCCCAATCCGGATAATTCATTTCTTCCCACTCTATACCATCATAGATATGCTTTATCATTTTTAACGAAATCAGCACACTGGTATTCAGTTCTATCTTTAGAACATATTTCGCGATGTATATCAAACGGGAATAGCAAATGCTTGCATAGATATATTCTCCTGTACTCTCACAATCCTGAAACTATATTCCGTTAATGCCTCCAGATCGTTAATATCTAAAGTTTTAAATCTGCGAAGCTGCTTATATTCCTTTTTATAATATGTTTTGTAAAGTTCCAGCATAATGTCATATGACTGCGTTCGATGCAGGTATTCTACATACTTGCAACCCAATACATTAAACCATGGTATCTTATCCGTTGAGAATGCCGATTCTTCCGATTCTTCCAAAACATAGGATCTCCCAATAGACCATGGAAGTATTACATCTATATCAGTAAACATATCCTTTGTAAAGAATCCCATAATGAAGAAATTGACATATTGATCCATCTCCGCAATCAATTCTTCTAATTTTTCATTTTCCATAGAATTTAAAGCAGAAAAAAGATGCTCTTCGTAGATTTTTATGCTTTCTGGTTTTGAAAATTTTTCAAGTCTTGACCAGCTTTTTTGCTGCAATTCTTTCTGCATGCCTTCCATTGCATGATTTATCTTCTGTTCTATTCCCGAATTCATTACATTTTTCCCAGTCATCATTTTGTTCGCCTTTATTCGTTTTCGATTATATGACAATTTTACCGCTTCCCTTCTCTTTTGACTACTATAAATTATTCCTATATATAGTCTGTATGATTTCTTATTTAAAAATAAATTCTGGACAAAATCTGGAATACGGATCAGTCCGCATAAAAAAGAAGCCCCCATGAAAGAGACTTCTTTTAATTGTAATGTTTTGCGATTCTTATAATTTGAATATGACATCATATTCTTCCGGACTTGATTCCCATTTGTATTTCTTTGCAACGTGTTGATCAAAGCATGGATTCTCTCATCGCTTAGAATGTCTGTATCCTTCGAATTTTCTGCATCGCCACATATTTTGTAACCACCATATTCTTTCAGATTTTTGTTTTCAAATTCTAATACATTATAAATATCCTCCATTTTAAGAAATTTTGGTACCCACATCAATAAACCTTGTTACTATTTTTGTGACCAATTGCACCGTTCTTTTTGTAAGCTTCATATCATATAGATAATAGTCAAGGATTTCTGTAAGATCGAATATTCCTTTTTTTGCTTCCAGTGGCTGGATACAGGAAGATAACATTGATATCATAATCTGCATCTGTGTCCGTAAGGCTTCTTTCAATGATCAGGATCGTATCTTCAAATTCTTTTGTTAATTTCAGTGCTAACGCATTCCTAACGGCTTTGTTGTAAGCCAGTGACACATTCGGATTATCAACTCCGTACTCAAAAAACATATGTGGTTCAAAATTCAGATCCAGGTATTCCTGATTGTCAAAAGAAAAACTATTTTCAATGGAAATATATTCTTTTTCCATAAAAGTTACAAGAAATTCATGTCCTCCGGATCCTTCCCTGAATAGTGTTTCCTTTGCAGATTTCAAATTCTGTGGAAGATCTTCTTTGATCAGATCACCTTCCGCATTGCTGTAATAAGTAATCTTTTCTCTTTCAGGAACGTTGTTCCTGTCATGTAGGTAAAAACGCATATTAATTGCTCCTTTTGTGTAATAATATTGAACATTACAGTATTTTTTAACCTCCATTCTTCTGCATCTTTATGTCCTGTAGATAGAATGAAATATTCTCTGTAAAACAAACTGCCAGTATGGAGGTGAAATTATAAACGAGATTGTATTCTACAAAAAATGGACATTATCTTACGTTACAGAAGTGCACCGGCAGACGTAAAAGGCCAGATACAGAAACATTCCGGGAAGAGACTGAAAGGCAGACAGAGAAAGAAAAGCATCCAATTTAATTGATATTATTTTTTTAAAATCGAAAATCAATTTGATATATCAATTTTCAAAAAAGAAGCCATAAATTACGGCTTCTTTAAAAATCTATATCAAATCATAAGTTTCTCAAACATGTACGTTCTTCTTTCGATTGCTGTTTAATGCTTTGTACCTATGTCAAATAATAGGCTTCCAAAACAAAAATGGTTGTGACAATATAACAGCAAGGCTTTGTACCTTATGTCAAATAATAGGCTTCCAAAACAAAATTTATTATTTCATCGATTAATTCTTTTGCTTTGTACCTATGTCAAATAATAGGCTTCCAAAACTGTAAAGATGTGACATAGAAGGATGGAATAGCTTTGCACCTATGTCAAATCATAAGGCTTCCAAAACCTCAAATAACATAGATTTGGTGAGTGGACTAACGGCCTCACCTTTCGGCTGCAAAGTCAGCCGGGCAAGTAAAAT
>ENA-OQHY01001043-OQHY01001043.1-human-gut-metagenome-genome-assembly--contig:-NODE-1043-length-13165-cov-2.682773_pt1 | contig 13165 bp, 20 predicted proteins | sample MGYA00242570_ERZ504733 | MGnify/ENA primary metagenome ERZ504733 (study PRJEB26092, sample SAMD00036219) | human gut metagenome | host: Homo sapiens | study: EMG produced TPA metagenomics assembly of...
CGCGTTAACGTAACCGATGTGCTCCGGGGTAAGACCCGCGTCGCGAATCGCGTTGGCATTGCCTGCGCGGCGCCCGCACCATTTTCTGGTGGTGACGTCATGTGGTATGCATCGCTGCTCATCCCGAAGCCGACAACTTCAGCATAAATCTTCGCGCCACGTTTTTTAGCATGTTCGTACTCTTCAAGTACGATCATACCCGCACCGTCACCCAGCACGAAACCATCACGGTCTTTGTCCCACGGACGCTTGCCGCCTGCGGGTTATCGTTGCGGGTAGACAGCGCACGCGCTGCACCAAAGCCACCCACTCCCAGCGGAGTACTGGCTTTTTCCGCACCGCCCGCAACCATAGCATCTGCATCGCCGTACGCAATCATGCGCGCGGCCTGGCCGATGTTATGCACGCCAGAGGTACATGCGGTAGCGATAGAAATGCTTGGCCCACGCAGGCCGAACATGATGGTCAGATGACCTGCCACCATATTAACAATCGTGGACGGAACGAAGAACGGGCTGATTTTACGCGGGCCGCCATTCATCAGAGATGTATGGTTTTCCTCGATCAGACCCAGACCGCCAATCCCGGAACCGATAGCGGCACCGATACGGGTTGCGTTCTCTTCCGTAATTTCAAGGCCAGAATCCTGCATGGCCTGAACGCCAGCGACAATTCCATATTGAATGAAGGCATCCATCTTGCGCTGTTCTTTGCGCGAGATGATCTCTTCACAGTTAAAATCCTTTACTAAGCCAGCAAATTTCGTTGCATAGGCGCTAGTATCGAAATGGTCGATTAGGCTGATGCCGCTCTGACCGGCAAGGAGAGCTTTCCAGGTGGACTCTACGGTATTGCCGACAGGAGACAACATGCCAAGTCCGGTCACAACTACACGACGCTTAGACACGTTTTGTCCTCCAGGGAGGGATAAAAAAGGGATTCGTGGGACAAAAAAGATAAAACTCAGGCGGTCGAATGACCGCCTGGAGATGTTCACTTACGCCTGGTGACCGTTGATGTAATCAATGGCAGCCTGAACGGTGGTGATCTTCTCAGCTTCTTCGTCCGGAATCTCAGTATCAAACTCTTCTTCCAGAGCCATTACCAGCTCAACGGTGTCAAGAGAATCTGCGCCCAGGTCTTCAACGAAGGAAGCGGAGTTCACAACTTCTTCCTGCTTAACGCCCAGCTGTTCGCCGATAATTTTCTTAACGCGTTCTTCGATAGTGCTCATACTCTTAAATTTCCTATCAAAACTCGCTTTCGCGATGGTTTTCGTAGTGTATAAAATGTTGAAAAATTTGCAACTAAATCCCGGCAGTTCTTACCACGATTTTACGTTATTTTGAGGCCATTCGCCCTAATAACGCAAATATTTTTCATCGTGATTAAACCATGTACATCCCGCCGTTGACGTGGAGGGTCTCACCAGTGATGTAACCCGCTTCGTCAGAGGCTAAAAATGCAACCGCGCTGGCAATTTCTTTAGGGTCGCCTAAGCGGCCCGCTGGAACAGCTGCCAGCGTACCCGCACGCTGCTCATCAGTTAGCGCACGCGTCATGTCCGTTTCAATAAAGCCCGGAGCAACAACGTTTACAGTAATACCGCGGGACGCAACTTCACGTGCCAGCGACTTACTGAAACCGATCAGACCTGCTTTCGCCGCAGCGTAGTTAGCCTGACCAGCATTTCCCATGGTACCAACCACAGAACCGACAGTGATAATACGACCATGACGCTTTTTCATCATAGCGCGCATTACCGCTTTTGACAGACGGAATACAGATGACAGGTTGGTTTCGATGATATCGTTCCACTCGTCGTCTTTCATTCGCATTAACAGGTTATCACGAGTGATCCCGGCATTATTTACCAGAATATCCACTTCGCCAAATTCTGCGCGAATATTTTCCAGAACAGATTCGATAGATGCAGGTTCGGTCACATTCAGAACCAGACCTTTACCGTTCGCACCCAGATACTCGCTGATGGCCTTAGCGCCATTCTCGCTGGTTGCTGTACCAATCACTTTCGCGCCGCGCGCAACCAGTGTTTCAGCAATTGCACGCCCGATACCGCGGCTTGCGCCAGTGACCAGGGCAATTTTTCCTTCAAAACTCATGGTATTCCTCTTTTATTGCGAGAGTGCCGCTGACATCGCGTCCGGCTCGTTAATTGCCGAAGCAGTCAGGGTGTCAACAATACGTTTTGTCAGACCGGTGAGGACTTTACCTGGGCCGACTTCATACAGATGCTCAATGCCCTGAGAGGCCATAAACTCAACGGTTTTGGTCCACTGTACCGGGCTGTAGAGCTGGCGAACCAGCGCATCACGGATAGCGTCCGGCGAGGTTTCGCATTTCACATCGACGTTGTTCACAACGGAAATTGTCGGTGTGTTAAAAGTAATTTTTTCAAGCTCAACGGCCAGTTTATCGGCAGCAGGTTTCATCAGTGCACAGTGGACGGTACGCTGACGGGCAGCGGCAGAGCGCGTTTCGCCCCTGCAGCTTTACAGGCTGCACCAGCACGTTCAACCGCGTCTTTATGACCGGCGATAACCACCTGGCCTGGCGAGTTGAAGTTAACGGGAGACACCACCTGACCTTCAGCGGATTCTTCACACGCTTTTGCAATCGCAGCATCATCAAGGCCGATGATAGCAGACATACCACCGGTGCCTTCAGGTACTGCTTCCTGCATGAACTTACCGCGCAGTTCAACCAGACGCACCGCGTCAGCAAACGCGATAACACCGGCACACACCAGCGCAGAGTATTCACCCAGGCTATGGCCCGCGAGCAGCGCTGGCGCTTTACCGCCCTGCTGCTGCCAGACACGCCACAGCGCAACGGATGCCGTCAACAGCGCTGGCTGAGTCTGCCAGGTTTTGTTCAGCTCTTCGGCTGGTCCCTGTTGGGTCAGCGCCCACAAATCATAACCCAGCGCAGCGGAAGCTTCACGGAAAGTCTCTTCGATAACCGGATACTTTGCTGCCATTTCAGACAACATCCCAACGGCCTGAGAACCCTGGCCCGGGAACACAAAAGCAAATTGCGTCATTATTTAATCCTTATACTAGAAACGAACCAGCGCGGAACCCCAGGTGAACCCGCCACCAAAGGCTTCAAGCAAGACCAACTGGCCCCGTTTGATTCGTCCGTCACGTACCGCTTCATCAAATGCGCACGGTACTGACGCCGCAGAGGTATTGCCGTGACGATCCAGCGTCACCACAACGTTATCCATCGACATGCCCAGCTTTTTAGCGGTCGCGCTGATGATACGCAGGTTTGCCTGATGTGGCACCAGCCAGTCGAGTGCGGAGCGGTCAAGGTTATTCGCTTCCAGCGTTTCATCGACAATGTGCGCAAGCTCAGTCACCGCCACCTTGAACACCTCATTACCCGCCATCGTCAGGTAAATAGCGTTATCCGGATTAACGCGATCGGCGTTAGGCAGGTCAGTAATTCGCCATAGCTGCCATCGGCATGCAGATGCGTAGAGATGATGCCCGGCTCTTCGGACTGACCGAGCAGTACCGCGCCCGCACCATCACCAAAAATAATGATCGTCCCACGATCGGTTGGATCGCAGGTACGTGCCAGCACGTCAGCACCGATGACCAGCGCATATTTCACGGCACCGGATTTAACATACTGATCGGCAACGCTCAGCGCATAGGTGAACCCTGCGCACGCTGCGGCAACGTCAAATGCCGGGCAGCCTTTAATGCCGAGCATGTTTTGCACCTGGCACGCTGCGCTTGGGAAGGCATGCGTGGCAGAGGTCGTGGCAACCACGATCAAGCCAATCTGATCTTTATCAATGCCCGCCATTTCGATAGCACGCTGCGCGGCTTCGTAACCCATGGTCGAAACGGTTTCGTCTGGCGCGGCAATACGACGTTCACGGATACCTGTGCGCGTGACAATCCACTCGTCAGACGTATCTACCATTTTTTCAAGATCGGCGTTGGTACGCACGTGTTTTGGCAGGTAGCTGCCGGTACCTAAAATCTTCGTATACATGTACGCTCAGTCACTTTTAGCTAATACAGATTCCAGGCGAGCGGCAATCCGCTGAGGGACTTGTCGCTGCACCGCCTGCACTGCCTGTTCAATGGCGACAGTAAATGCTCGCTGATTGGCGGCACCATGACTCTTAATCACGATGCCGCGCAATCCTAACAGACAGGCGCCATTATACTGGTCGGGGTTGAGGTGACTGAATCGCCGCGTCAGGCTTTTTTGTAACCAACGCTTTAATAAAATCAACCACCAGGCGCTTTTTTTGCCTTCTCCCTGCGATTTAAGCAATGAGAGAAACATTCGCACGACCCCTTCCATGGTCTTCAACGTTACGTTCCCGGTGAAGCCATCACACACCAGAACATCTGTTTTCCCCGTCAGCAACTCATTGGCTTCGAGATAACCAATATAGTTGATGGAGGGAACCTGTTTGAGCAATTCGGCAGCTTCGCGAATACTGTCCAGGCCTTTGGTCTCTTCTTCACCGATGTTCAATAACGCAACACGGGGATTGTTTATCCCGACCACTTCTTCTGCCAGCACCGACCCCATCACGCAAACTGAGCCAGCATTGTACTATCACAATCGACGTTAGCACCCAAATCGAGCACCACGGTCTTGCCCTTCTGCTGATGCGGTAATACCGTCACCAGCGCCGGACGCTCAATACCTTCAATAGGTTTGAGCAACAATTTCGACAGCCCCATCAGCGCGCCGGTATTTCCCGCACTGACGCAAGCCTCCGCGCGTCCTTCCTTCACCAGCTCCAGCGCCATTCGCATAGAACTGCCCCGGCTATTGCGAATCGCCTGCGATGGACGTGCATCACTGGCAATAACTGACTGCGCAGGAATAATCTGCAGACGTGAACGTTGTTCGAAGTCAGCTTTTGCAAGTAATGGCGTGATTGTGTCGGGATTGCCGACTAAAAGAAGTGTGAGTTGCGAATTAGAATTCAGTGCCTGCAAAGCTGCAGGCACTGTCACGGAAGGGCCAAAATCCCCTCCCATGACATCTAACGCCAGGGTTAGACGTGTCAAGGTATCGTCACAGCCTGGTTCGGTAAATTCCCCGTTTGCACGGGGAAATCCTCACTAAGCCTAATCACGCTGACGCGTGATTACTTAGTGATAACCTTGCGGCCGCGGTAGAAACCGTCAGCGGTGATGTGGTGACGCAGGTGTTTCTCACCAGAAGTCTTGTCTACAGACAGGCTGGTAACTGCAGTCAGCGCGTCATGGGAACGACGCATGCCACGTTTGGAACGGGTTGGTTTATTCTGTTGTACGGCCATGGACCTTACTCCTCAATTACTTACGCTTTAAGCTGGCTAATACGGCAAATGGGTTTGGTTTTTGCGCTTCATCAGGCAGTTCCCCAAAGACCATGTCCGCCTCGGACACTTCACAGTGTTCAGATTCATGCACCGGAACGACTGGCAAGGAGAGGATGATTTCATCTTCAACCAGAGCCAGAAGATCGATTTCACCGAATTCATTAACTTCAATCGGTTCATACGCTTCCGGGAGTGCTTCAGCCTGTTCGTCAGAACGGACCGGACTGAAACAATACGTTGTGTGAACATGCTGTACAAACGGTTTCCCGCAACGCTGACATTCGAGGGTTACCGTCACCTTTGCATCACCGGTTAAAACGGCGAGACGCTGGTTATCGATAGCGAACGACATGGAGCATTCTACATCACTGTCCACACTGACTACGGATTCGGCGACACGCTCAGCCTGATCGGAAGTATAAATACCTTCGTAATCGAGGCGTTTTTGAGCCGTGCGAACCGGATCAAGAGTCAGGGGTAATTTTACCTTTTGCATAGGGCGCGCATATTAACTTTGTAACGTCATATAGTCAAAGAAAAAGGCAACCACAGCTGCCTTTTGCCAATTATTCGCACACATTGCGGCCTGTAGTTTAAAATGGCTGGCATCGATACGCTATATCTGGTGATAAAAATATGCCAAATCTCGTTCTTGCCTCCACCTCACCCTACCGCCGAATGTTGCTGGAAAAGCTCGGGATCCCGTTTGAATGCGCGGCGCCGGAAGTTGACGAGACGCCGCAGCCGGGCGAATCACCGCGTCACCTGGTCACCCGTCTTGCGAAGGAGAAAGCGCAATCACTTGCCGCACGCTACCCTTCGCATTTGATTATAGGCTCCGATCAGGTTTGTGTGCTGGACGGTGTTATCACCGGAAAGCCGCACACTGAAGCGAATGCCTGCCAGCAGCTTATGCAAGCGCGGGGCAATATCGTCACCTTTTATACGGGTCTGGCGCTCTACAACTCCGCCTCGGGTCACCTGCAAACCGAATGCGAACCTTTCGACGTCCATTTTCGCCATCTTAGCGAGCAGGAAATCGCCGACTATGTGCGCCGGGAGCGACCGCTCAATTGCGCCGGAAGCTTCAAAAGCGAAGGTCTGGGGATTGCCCTGTTCGACAAGCTGGACGGACGTGACCCGAACACACTGGTCGGGTTGCCGCTGATAGCATTGTGCCAGATGCTCAGACGCGAGGAGTGTAATCCACTGAAGATGTGAGTATTACGGTTGATGCATCACTTACCGGCCAGGGAGACCTCAGGCCGGTAAGTGCCAGCCAAATCAGCCGCGCAGCACCTTCAGGCAGCGTTTTAACTGCTCATCAAGGGGAGCTTCAATGCGAATTGTTTCGCCGGTATTCGGGTGAGTGAACGTCAGTGCCGCTGCATGCAGGAACAGGCGTGACAACCGGTGCCCGCCAGCTGCTTATCAAACTCCCTGTCACCATAGCGGTCATCAAATGCGATCGGATGACCGGCATACTGCGTATGTACGCGGATCTGGTGGGTACGGCCGGTTACCGGGCTGCAGCGCACCAGCGTGGCGAACGCATAGCGCTCTTCCACTTTGAAACGCGTCTCAGACGGCTTCCCTTCCTGATTCACACGTACAATGCGCTCACCGCTTTGCAAAATATTCTTCAGCAAAGGTGCCTGCACCGCCTTAACATGGGACTGCCAGTGGCCGCGAACCAGCGCCAGATAATCCTTCTGCATCCCTTTTTCACGCAGCTGCTCATGCAGGGAACGCAGGGCAGAACGTTTTTTTGCGACCAGCAGCACGCCGGAGGTATCGCGATCGAGACGGTGAACCAGTTCAAGGAAACGGGCTTCAGGGCGCAGCGCACGCAGACCTTCAATCACGCCAAAGCTCAGACCACTCCCGCCATGGACAGCGGTACCTGACGGTTTATTCAGCACCAGGATATGATCATCCTCATAAAGGATAACGTCACTCAGGGCGGCCACTTTCTGCAACCTGGGTGAAACGACCTCTTCTTCGCGTTCCGCAACACGGACCGGCGGGATACGCACTTCATCACCGGCTTCGAGTTTGTACTCAGGCTTCACGCGTTTTTTGTTAACCCGCACTTCACCCTTACGCAGGATGCGGTAAATCATGCTCTTTGGCACGCCTTTGAGTTGGGTGCGCAAAAAGTTATCGATACGTTGCCCCGCGTCGTCTTCCGCGATGGCAACCATTTTTACGGCTGGAGTCTCTGTTTTCATGGTTGGCGATTCTAAATATCGTCAGCCATTAGCGCCACTCATTTTTCTATGCTTATATTTACTTTTATCCGGCCTGTCCCCTGTTTCACGCAATCGATTTGGTGGTTATTAAACCAATCACCGCCTTGAAGTGAAGAAACTGTGAGTAACCGGGTGATAATTGGTAAAAGTCATCTTGCTATAACCCGGCGAGCAGTGGAATAATGAACTCGTTTTCCGTGTTAAATCCTGGTTAAGTAAGGATCTCGACGGAATGACCAATTTTGTCTGACCGATCATCCACGCAGCAATGGCGTAAGACGTATTGATCTTTCAGGCAGTTAGCGGGCTGCGGGTTGCAGTACTTCCCGGTATAAGGATTGTTCTCTGGAGAGTTCTACCCAGGCAATTCCCCTGATAATTGCGCTGTGTTTCCGTATGAAATACAGGCAACCGACACTCTGCGCCTCTTAAGCGAGCGACAACCGTGAGGTTGGCGACGTGAATAGACACGAGGCCATCGGTTCATACCCCGGAAAGCGTCACCTTGCCCGCAGCTTTGTCGTCAATGTAAGAATAACGAGTAAGTTACGATGAAAAGAATGTTAATCAACGCAACTCAGCAAGAAGAGTTGCGTGTCGCCCTTGTGGATGGGCAGCGCCTGTACGATCTGGATATCGAAAGTCCTGGACACGAACAGAAAAAAGCGAACATTTACAAAGGTAAAATCACCCGCATTGAACCAAGCCTTGAAGCTGCATTTGTCGATTACGGTGCTGAGCGTCACGGTTTCCTCCCTCTGAAAGAAATCGCCCGCGAATATTTCCCTGCAAACTATAACTCCCATGGCCGCCCAAACATCAAAGATGTGCTGCGTGAAGGTCAGGAAGTCATTGTTCAGATTGATAAAGAAGAGCGTGGCAACAAAGGTGCCGCACTGACCACCTTTATCAGTCTTGCGGGAAGTTACCTGGTTCTGATGCCAAACAACCCGCGCGCCGGTGGTATCTCTCGCCGTATCGAAGGTGATGACCGTACCGAGCTGAAAGAAGCGCTGGCAAGTCTTGAGCTGCCTGACGGCATGGGGCTTATCGTGCGTACCGCTGGCGTCGGCAAATCTGCCGAAGCGCTGCAGTGGGACTTAAGCTTCCGTCTGAAGCACTGGGAAGCAATCCAGAAAGCGGCAGAAAGCCGCGCAGCGCCGTTCCTGATTCACCAGGAAAGCAACGTGATTGTGCGTGCCTTCCGTGACTACCTGCGTCAGGACATCGGTGAGATTCTGATCGATAACCCGAAAGTGCTTGAGCTGGCGCGCAGCACATTGCTGCGCTGGGTCGTCCGGATTTCACCAGCAAAATCAAACTGTACACCGGTGAAATCCCGCTGTTCAGCCATTATCAGATCGAATCGCAGATTGAATCCGCTTTCCAGCGTGAAGTGCGTCTGCCATCCGGTGGTTCTATCGTTATTGATACGACCGAAGCGCTGACCGCCATCGACATCAACTCCGCACGTGCTACGCGCGGCGTGATATCGAAGAGACCGCCTTCAACACCAACCTTGAAGCCGCTGATGAAATCGCCCGCCAGCTCCGCCTGCGTGACCTGGGTGGTCTGATTGTTATCGACTTTATCGACATGACCCCTGTTCGCCACCAGCGTGCGGTTGAAAACCGTCTGCGCGAAGCGGTACGTCAGGATCGTGCTCGTATCCAGATTAGCCATATCTCACGCTTCGGCTTGCTGGAGATGTCCCGTCAGCGTCTGAGCCTTCACTCGGTGAATCCAGCCATCACGTCTGTCCGCGCTGCTCCGGTACCGGTACCGTTCGTGATAACGAATCTCTGTCCCTCTCTATCTGCGTCTGATTGAAGAAGAAGCGCTGAAAGAGAACACCAAAGAGGTTCATGCCATTGTTCCCGTGCCAATTGCGTCCTACCTGCTGAACGAAAAACGTGCGGCCGTCAGCGCAATTGAATCACGCCAGGGCGATGTTCGCTGCATCATCGTGCCTAACGATCAGATGGAAACCCCGCACTACCACGTGCTGCGTGTCCGTAAGGGTGAAGAGACCAGCACGCTCAGCTATCTGCTGCCTAAGCTGCATGAAGAAGAGATGGCGCTGCCTTCCGATGAAGAACCTGCCGAGCGCAAACTGCCAGAGCAGCCAGCCTTAGCGACCTTCATCATGCCTGAAGCTCCGCCAGAAACGGCACTGGAAAAACCTGTGACCAAACCGGTTGCGCAAAAACCAGAAGCCGTTGCGGTCAAAGCCCAGCCAGAACAACCGGGTCTGCTGAGCCGCCTCTTCGGTGCGCTGAAAAAGATGTTTGCAGGCGAAGAAGTCCAGCAGCCTGAGCAACCGAAAGAAGCACCGAAAGAAGCGAAACCTGAACGTCAGCAGGACCGTCGTAAACGTCAGAACAACCGCCGTGACCGTAACGATCGTAATGACCGTAACGAACGCCGTGACAACCGTTCGGACAATAATGAGGGTCGTGAGCAACGCGAAGACAACCGTCGCAACCGTCGCGAGAAGCAACCGCAGAATGTTGAAGATCGTGAAATTCGCCAGCAGGCGGGCGATGAGTCTGAGAAGAGCAAACAGCGCGACGAGCAGCAGCCACGCCGTGAGCGTAGCCGTCGTCGTAACGACGAGAAGCGCCAGGCGCAGCAGGAAGTCAAAAACCTGAACCGCGAAGAGCCTGTTGAACAACAGGAAAGCGAGCAGGAAGAACGTACTCAGGTTATGCCGCGTCGTAAGCAGCGTCAGCTGTCACAGAAAGTGCGTGTAGGTGCCCTGCCGGTAGAAGAGACCGTCATCATCCTGCAGAAGCAAGTGACACTGCACCAGCACTCAACTGGCGAAAGTGGATCTGCCAGCCGTCGTCGAAAACAACGCTGAGCAAGACGATAACGGTGAAGGCCGTGATAACGCGGGTATGCCACGTCGTTCACGCCGTTCTCCGCGTCACCTGCGCGTCAGCGGTCAACGTCGTCGTCGTTATCGCGATGAGCGTTACCCGACACAGTCGCCAATGCCATTAACCGTAGCGTGCGCGTCTCCTGAAATGGCATCCGGTAAAGTCTGGATCCGCTACCCGGTTGCTCGTCAGGAGCAGGTTGTGGAAGAACAGGCTGTCACCGAAGAGGTGATTGCCCCGGTAGCCGCAACTGAAGAAGCGGTAAATGAAGCCGCTATCGTGGTTGAGCACAGGCCGTTGAGTCAGAAGCGCCTCATGCAGTAGACGTTGAAACCACGCACCCAGAAGTGATTGCCGCGCCGGTTGACGCCGCACCGCAGCTTATTGCTGAAGAAGACACCGTGGTCGCTGAAGACGTTGTTGCTGAGGTTCAGCCAGCAGCAGCGGTAGAAGAGACCCCGGACGTGGTTGTCGAAACCGTGACTGAAGACGTGGTTCAGGACGTTGAAATTGACGTCGAACCAGTGCGTGAAGCCGCGAAAGCAGAAGAGCCAGAAGTGAAAGCCGAGCCGGTAATCACCGCTCCGGCCCCTGCTCACGTTGCGACAGCCCGATGACTCGCGCACCTGCGCCGGAATATGTGCCGGAAGCGCCGCGTCACAGTGACTGGGTCCGCCCTGCGTTCAACTTTGACGGTAAAGGCTCTGCCGGTGGCCACAGTGCAACGCATCAGGCGACGGCACCGGCTACCCGTCCGCAGTCTGTTGAGTAACGACACATAGCGTAAAAAGCCGACCTTCGGGTCGGCTTTTTTATTGCTCGCGTGCCGGCTTTCTCATACCCGCAATGTCCGGCATCACCCTCTTCATCATCTCCAGAAAACGGCGTAAACGCGCCGGATAATAACGCGACCACGGATAAACCAGATGAACCGGGAGCGCGGCGGGCTGCCACTGTGGAAGCAAATGCACTAAGCGCCCTTCCTGGATATCCTGCTTGACCGTCCAGCTTGAAACCATCGCCACCCCTAATCCTGTCAGGGCGGTATTGCGCGCAACATGCAGGCTATCCGTGCTTAGCCGTGGCGCAATGGAGATGCGTTTTACTTGTGAAAGATCATCCCACAACTCCACATGTCGCTGATAGAACGTGCTGATGGCAATCCAGGGAAGCGCCTGCAGATCCTCCGGTGTGTGAACCGGCGCAAACTGGTCCAGCAGCGCAGGCGAAGCCACCACACAGCGTGGCACTTCCGCCAACAGCACGGAGACGGTTGCCGGATCCACCTCTGCGCCAACTCGAATAGCACAATCCAGATTGTCGCTCAGAAAATCCACCGACTTATCGTTGAGCATCCACTCCACCGACAGCTGAGGATAACGCTGCAAAAACTCCGTTAACGGCCTCAGAAGCTGATCCTGCCCAAAGGCGTGCGGTGCGCGTACCCGTAACACGCCGACCGGCTCGTCCTCCGTCTGGCCGATTTCATCTTCCAGTGCCAGCCAGCTATCAATGACCCGCCGGGCATGTTGATAGCAGCGCTCGCCGTCATCGGTAAGTTTTGTTGCATGGGTGGTTCGCAATAAAAGCCGTACCCCCAGCAGCGTTTCCAGAGACTGAAGGCGGCGGCTCACCGTGGCCTGGCTCGTCGCAAGCAGTCTTGCCGCCCCGGATAGCGATCCGCTTTCCACAATACGAACAAATGTGCGCATGAGTTCAACCCTGTCTATACGCTCAACTCGCTTCATCATTTTCCCTGCTATACGCCAAACGTATAAGCGTTTTACCACCAGGCCCTCTACCGTCGCAAGGCGTAGTGATAAAAATAGCGGCACACTATGAGTGAGGAACGTCTTATGAACACAACAACTGCTCCCCATGCCGCCAGTCGCTGGGTGATTTTTATGCTGGCTTTGGGGGCTGGCTTTAGCGTGGCATCCATTTACTACGCGCAACCGCTGCTGCCGCTGATAGGCGCCGACCTTCATCTTAGTATTGAAGGGATGGGGCTGGTCCCGACGCTGACCCAGGCAGGCTACGCGCTCGGTATTCTTTTTCTGTTGCCACTTGGCGATCGTCACGACCGCAGGACGTTAATCCTGATAAAAAGCGCCGCCCTAGCACTGTTTCTGCTGGGCTGCAGCCTGACCGGGCAGCAGCACTCACTGCTGCTGGCAAGCCTGCTGATTGGCATGGCCGCGACCATGGCACAGGATATCGTTCCCGCAGCGGCTATCCTCGCCCCCGAAGGGAAGCAGGGAAAAACCGTGGGAACCGTGATGACAGGGTTGCTGATGGGCATCTTGCTGTCGCGAACCGTCAGCGGTGTGGTGGGTGAAGCTTTTGGCTGGCGCGTCATGTATCAGCTGGCCGCTGTAAGCATCGCATTTATTGGGGCGGTGATGTGGCGGGTACTCCCGCGCTTTGCCATTCACTCCACGCTGAGTTATCCCGCCTGATGCGCTCAATGGAACATCTGTGGCGTCGTTATCCGGCTCTGCGTCGTGCAGCACTGGCACAAGGTTTTCTGTCGATTGCCTTTAGCGCCTTCTGGTCAACGCTGGCGGTCATGCTACTGGAGCGCTATCACCTGGGGAGCGCCGTCGCGGGTGGTTATGGTATTGCCGGGGCCGCGGGGGCCTTAGCCGCCCCGCTGGCGGGAG
>ENA-OQHY01001044-OQHY01001044.1-human-gut-metagenome-genome-assembly--contig:-NODE-1044-length-13163-cov-5.348880_pt1 | contig 13163 bp, 18 predicted proteins | sample MGYA00242570_ERZ504733 | MGnify/ENA primary metagenome ERZ504733 (study PRJEB26092, sample SAMD00036219) | human gut metagenome | host: Homo sapiens | study: EMG produced TPA metagenomics assembly of...
CGAAAACAAAAAGAAATCTGTCTGTCAGACGATATGAATCTTCGTTACTGTTCACTCCGTTCACAGTAACTTAGCCAAAATTCATTCCAGATTGCTCGCGGCAATGGAATTTTGGCTTGTATGTCTCGGGATTGGCATATTCATGCCAAAACACCTCGCGGGATAGTGGTATGTGAACAGTAACGAATCTTCACTATGGCAATGAAATTTCGACTTGTATGAGCACGGTTTTATGAGCATGACATAAAATATAATGTAAACAGTTTTCAGAGAAGGGAATTATATATGGAAAATTATCGGATGGGATGTTCCGGCAACCGCCCTTATAACCGTACCTGCGGTATGAATATGCCTCAGCCTTCAAATAGAAATATGAACAGTTCCGAATGCTCTGTCAGAAACACGACAGACTGTAGCTGTACTATACCGGGTGTCAAAGGAAAAAAACATGAAATGTTTTCGCATCTTCAGTATCTGGAACCTGCAATGGCATATGTTCCCTGCCAGAAGTTTACAGAGAATTTCCCACTGCAGTATGCATTAAATGCAGGAACCATTTTCCCACAGTTATGCAAACCATTTTGTGGAAAGAGAGGTATTCGAAGATGAAAACAGATTGCTCCCAAAAACAGTTATTAAACCGTATTGATCAGGTCAGTTTCGCAGTCAATGATATGACTCTGTACCTTGACACACATCCCTGTGATGAAAAGGCTCTGACTTACTGTCACGAACTTGTGCAGGAACGAAAAAAGCTATTAAAAGAATACGCCGAAGCATATGGTCCCCTGATTATTGACATTACAGATCAGACCGGAGAATCCATCTGGAAATGGATGGAACAACCATTCCCATGGGAAAAGGAAGGAGCGTGCAGATAATTTATGTGGAATTATGAAAAAAGGCTTCAATATCCGATCAATATCACACAACCCAATGCCAAAATTGCACAGTATATCATGAGCCAGTACGGTGGCCCGGATGGTGAAATCAGCGCTTCCCTGCGTTATCTTTCCCAGCGTTTTACCATGCCGAACCGGACGACTTCTGCTTTGCTCAACGATATAGGAACAGAAGAACTCAGTCATCTGGAAATGGTATCCACTATTGTACATCAGCTTACCCGGGACCTTTCCATGGAGGAAATTGAGAAATCCGGATTCGGACCGTATTATATCGATCACACAGTGGGAGTCTGGCCACAGGCAGCAGGTGGCGTACCATTTAATGCATGTGAATTTCAGAGTAAAGGTGATCCGATCACTGATCTGTTCGAAGATCTTGCTGCAGATGGTGCGATTGTGTAAAGACAACATTTAATGTTTTAAAGATAGTTCCCGAACATCTGGCATACTAGTTGCCAGATGTGAGAACCTTAGAAATTCCAATGTATTTCAATAGGTACATTTTTTGTTACAGGGTCTTTTTTTCCAACCAATATGTAATCAATCAGTATTTCAACAATTTCCCTGTCTAAATGTTCAAGATTTGTATATTGCTCTATTAACTGGCGTCGATTGTCACCAGCCTGCATTTTTCTTTCGATAACGTCAAGCTGTTTTTGTGTATCTGCTACCAGCTTTTCAAGCCTTTCTTTTTCTTTTGAGAAGTCTTTGGATAAATCCAGATAATCCGATTCTGAAAGAACACCTTTTACTTTGTCTAAATACAGTTCACGTATTCCTTTTGTATATTCAGAAATCTTTTTTTCATATATGGATATTTCATTTTCAACAGATTTTTTCTGTTCCTGCAAATTATTGTTAAATTGTACTTTTTGTTCAAGCTCATCTTTGTTAAGATATTCTCTGGATAAGCAATTCAATTCATCAATAACTGCTTTTTCCAATTTTGGTATAGAAATAAATGAACCAATGCAAGAATCTTTTGATACATGTCTGCAAGAGCATTTCAAATATCGTCTGCCATCACTCGTTTTACTGGAACGCATTGTATATCCACAATTCATACAACGGGCTTTTCTGGCAAACAATCCAACTGTACCAACAGTAAATGGCTTTGCTTTTTCAGTCACCATAGATTGCACTCTGTCCCATAATTCCCGTTCAATAATTGGTTCGTGTGTTCCCTCAACTCTAATCCACTGGTCTTTTGGTATTGGCTTATTTTGTTTCGTCTTGTACGAAACACTTCCATATTTTCCTTGAACCATATTACCAATATATATTTCATTGACCAACATATCTGATATAGCAAAATATCTCCATAAAGTACTATTCTGGGTTTTAGGTTGCTTATAGCGTAATCCATGAAGTCGTTTATATTCTGTTGGATTTGGGATTCCTCTGTCATTTAATATACGTGCAATCGCTGTCTTTCCATATCCCTGTGAAAATAATGTAAAAACTTCTCTGACGACTTTGGCGGCTTCTTCATCAATAATCAAATGTCCTTTTTGATCGGGGTCTTTTTTGTATCCATATAAAGCAAAAGCTCCGATATGATATCCGTTTTTTCTCCTGTCAGTAAGAACACTTTTAATATTCTCTGACATATCCTCTAAATACCATTCATTTACCAGACCGTTAATCTGTCTTGATTTTTTATTTCCTTTATTTGCGGTATCTGCATTATCAACAATACTGATGAAACGAATACCCCAAAGAGGAAACAAACCGTGTATATATTTTTCCACCAGTTCAAGTTCTCTGGTAAATCTTGATTGTGTCTTACAAAGGACTATATCAAATTTGTGATTTTCTGCATCATCTAACAGTCGATTAAATTCTGGGCGTCGTCTATCAGAGCGGTATAATCATCATCGCTATATATGTTATAGACTTCCCAGCCTTGCTCCAATGAATATTGGAGTAACATTGACTTTTGATTCTGAATACTGTTACTGTCGTCTGTTTCTGATTGTTTGTTTCTATCTTCTTCTGATAATCGGCAATAAATAGCAACTCTTAATTTTGATGTTGTCATAAGTCTTTCTCCTTTTTCCAGAGAAGACAAAACAAACTATCTCTACATGATGTCATTATAACATCTAGCAGGATAGTTTGTCTATTATCTGGCAGGTGTTGCCTTTCTGTTGCTTTTTTCATATTGGTTGATAAGTTCAACCCATTTCAAAGTAAATGCTGTTGCTAATGCCGTCTTATCACAATTTTTAAAAACATTTTTGCAAACTATATTTGTGTCATTCGCCATTGAATCACCTCACTTGCGTATATTTAAGACTATGCAAAAATGCTTGTTCGTTATGAAAGATTGTTTATATATAATAAGGTAACAATCAGATGGCTCTGGCAAGCTCCACTGGTGTTTCAACCATTCCCATTCCGATGGGCGAACCGTACTTCTACGGGTGTATCATTATTCAGATATACAGGTCTTGGCAATAGCTTTTCCACAAGCTATCCGTGGGACATTGAAATAATCGCTCATCAAATCACCCCTTTCACCGTCATGGCGGTTCAATCCACTGGCTCGTTGTATATCAAACGTATCTGATTGTTATATTCAATTTTCAAGGTGCGATTTTTGCCTTAAACTACCTCAACTTCAAATTTCAAAATCATTTCCATAAGAGCGGTTCTGATTCTGCCTTTGAGTTCTGTGTCAACTGCTATGTAAATATTCCCGTATTCGTCATACAATGGACGTAAGCTGGCTTTGGAAATGTATGCGTCATAATGTTTCAACACTTTTTCTATTGCCTGTACGTCACCATCTGCCGAAAGAGATATAACAGTAAAAGACGGGCATTTGTCTGCGGATTTCATTATTCGTCCTCCTGTAAATACTTTTTGATTTCTTCCAATGAACTTCTACGGTTGCGGAAAGAAGTGCTACGGTCAATCTGTAACAAATCGGCAATTTCAGCGTCCGACATTTCCAGAAAATAAAACATCAGTAAAATATCTAGTTTCTTTTCTGGTAAAATCTTCAATGCGTCTGCTAACTGTTCATTATTAACCTTTACCTTTGTTCCCAATACCTCGAAACAAGAATAATCGCTGTCGTAATCGTCTGTAATACCTACATGATTTAATTCCTGCTCCGGCAATTCAGAGAAAGCTATCTCGTGTGTTGCCCGTCTGGACAGCTCTCTTTGATAATCTTTTACTGTCGTGTCAATAACACGTTTTACAAGACAATCAAATTGAAGTCGAATAGCTGTCTGGAAAGAAGAGGGTTTCATGTTCTCACCCCCTTTCTGGCTAAATTGAAAGGGGATAAGAACTCCTTGTCCCTTTTCGCACTAACACTCGTCTGGCGATTGCGATTTGTTGCACGAAAAGCAAAGAATTTACAAAATTCTTTTAAATAGAAAAAAAGCACTAAGGCAATACAGATGTTGTACTGACTTTGTGCTTTCTGAATATTTCCTATTGTGTGATGTGAAAAACCACATTCAAGGGTGTAATTCGTTACTGCATAAGCTGGAATTTTTTTAGCTGTAAGATAAATAGATATTTACAGTTTTGTTGCAATGCAGTTACCCCCGAGAACCGCAAAACAAAACCTTTTGTTGGAAATAAAAAAGCGGTTTTGACCGCTAAGAAATGAATAAATATTGAGACATTCAAAAAGAACACTACTCATAGCGGTTTTTTTATTAACCTCACAAGTAGTATTTTGTTTTAAAATGCAAAATATGAACTCACGAACCTACATATACGTTTTTCAATACCTGTTGATTTACCAACAGGAACTGTAAAATGTAGTGAGGTGATTACATATGCGTAAAAAAGAAGATAAATACGATTTTAGAGCGTTTGGTCTGGCAATCAAACAAGCTCGGATAAAGCAGGGGCTTACCCGTGAGCAGGTGGGAGCTATGATTGAAATTGACCCACGCTATTTAACAAATATCGAAAACAAAGGACAGCACCCAAGCTTACAGGTGTTTTATGACCTTGTTCATTTACTTAATATATCTGCCGATGAATTTTCTTACCTGCCTCTGATCTGGTAAAAAGCACCAGAAGACGGCAGTTAGAAAAGCAACTTGATACTATGTCCGAAAAGGACTTAATCATCATTGAAAGTGTTGCTGATGGAATTATTAAGTCAAAGGAAGTGGAGGACGAGTAATCCTCCACCTTGCATATTCAATAAAATAAGCCGATAACCCAAGAAATTCTTAATCTGCGGTGGTCGGGCTTTTTTTTGATAAGCTGAAATGTGTCGTACTTTGTCGATACGCTATATATATCATGGCAACTACCTCCATTAGTCGTCGAAATTTAGGAATGGCGCGTGAAAATACCTCTGCTCTACGATGGCTTTTTTTCTTTTGCCGTTGTCCGGCAGATTGTAGTTCTATTCTTTACCTATATGCTATATGGAAAGTTTGTAGATTTCATAAAGATTTGAAAAAATAATGAGCGATACCGCAGTACCGCCCACTACTTTTAATATGGAATTTTGATAATAACCTGTGCGCCGCCAGTCTTTTTAGAATTGCTTAAAACAAGCTGTCCGCCATGTTGCTTGATAATGCTGCTTGTGATATAAAGTCCCATACCAAAGTGCATATTAGAAGTTCTGTTTTTGTCGCCCATGAAAAACTGTTCCTGTGCATGGTGTAGGGTCTCTGACGTGAAGCCGCTTCCCTCGTCTGTTATGGATATGTGCAAAAAGCAGTCTGTCATTTGCGCTGTTACATAAATTGTCCCCTGTGTTGGAGAGTAGTCTAACGCATTGCTTATCACATTCATAATTGCCCGTTCCAACAGCAACTTATCCGCTTTGAGTGCGCCCAGGTCAGCTCCCGTTTCCATGTGCAGACAAATTCCTTTAGTAAGGCATAAAGAGCTTGCCTGCGTTTCAATCCGTCTCATGTAATCAGCTATATCAAATTTTTCTAAATGAAGCTGATACCCGGCGACTGTCCGGGAAATGTCAATTAACGTCTTAATATAAATGCCTATCTGCTCGGAACTTTCAGTGATGTAACCCGCATATAGACGTTGCTCGTCGTCAAGCTCTGTTTCACTTATCAAATCAATATTTCCTTGAATGACGGTCAAAGGTGTTTTCAAATCATGAGCGAGTGCTGCAATCTGTTCTCTTTGTAATTGTTCCGCGTGCCATTGCTTCTCTAAAGATATTTTCAGATTATCTTTCATATTAGCAAAAGAACAAAGTACATCCTCAAATTCTTTGATTTTTGAATGTCCCACTTCAAAATCAAGATTTTGTCCGGCAACCTGCTTGTTGCTTCAAAAAGCGGGGAGAGCTGCGCCCGCATATTTTTTGCAAACTTCGCTGTCAATATCACGCATACCGCAATACAGTTGATTGCTATGAGAATATAAAGCAGAATTTCCGGTGAGGGAAAATGTTCATAAAGCCATTCATTTGTAAATTGTGAGCCGATGTAATATTGTAGCACCACATATTCATTTTCGCGGGTCACAAGCAAATACTGTTTGTTGAGGTTTGTATTTATCTTCCCAGATATTGCGTATTCCATAGCCCGGTCTAAATCGTCGCCCTCTAAGGTCGTTTCTGTCACTTGATAATTCTTATCCAGCACCAAATACTTGCAACCCATAGGAAGCTGCACATCTGTCAAATCCGGCGTTGCAGCAATAACAGGAACAAGGTTTTTTGCACTGCGTTCTGAATAATCCGCATAGGTAATAAGTCCCGTACTGGTTCCGGCTAAAATAAGACTGAATGGTATCACCACCGCACCTATTAGCCCAATCAGAAGCATACATAAGAATTTCCAAAAAGACGCTTTCAGTGATGTTGTTTTCTTCATTCCCATTTATACCCAATCCCCCAGACTGTCGCTATCGGCTGAATATCCAGTTTGTTTAATTTTGCCCGGATATTTTTGATATGAGTAGAAATTGTAGAATTATCACTGTCGCCCTCTAAGCTGAAAACCGCTTCGTAAATCTGTTCTTTTGAAAATACCTGTCCTTTGTTCCTTGCAAGATATTCACAAATCAGATATTCGCTTTTGGTTAAGATAACGGGCATGTTATCTACCCGTAATTCTTTTGCAGATAAATCAATTTTTATTCGGTCAAAGGTAAGTGCGGTATGGCGTTCCCTGTGTTCACGCCGTAAGTGAGCGTTTACCCTCGCCCGTAATTCTGCAATTCGGAAAGGTTTTGTCAGATAGTCGTCTGCTCCCAGACCAAGCCCAAATGTGATGTCATGTTCCATTGTCTTTGCAGTCAGAAAAAGAATAGGGTAGTCCACAAGGGAACGGATTTTATCACAATAAGAAAAACCATCTATATCCGGCATCATAATATCCAGTATAATCAAATCGTACCTATCAGTTTATCAAGTGGCACCTGTGCAGCAGAGGTATAGGCAGTTACGAAATGCCCGTCCTTTTGCAGTCCATTTTTCACAAGCTCTAAAATAGCCTGTTCATCATCAATCATAAGGATCGCTGCCATATTGTTGCCTCCTTTCGTTGTCGTTTTCAGTATAGCACAAGCTACAAGGGCAGGAAAGCTGTCATTGTCGCTTTGCAATATAGTAGTTATCATTTACATTGACCGCAACCGCTTCAGCTTTATCGGTTCCGTAAATCTCATAAATATCTGTGTAAAACCAATTCTCCCGCCCTTGTCCAGCATTTTCCCCGTACCAATCAATCTTGCTTAAATCTTCCTTTGACAAAGGGATTTTCGTTTCTGTATCGAATGTAACACTTTCTGCAAGAATATCAATGTAGCTGCCTAATTCATCATCCGATACCATATCAGACGTTACTTGATAAATCGCCCCCCCCACAAAGGAGTTGTGTTGCATTTTCTGGATTGACTTCAAAGCTGCAGTTTATAGATTTTTCTGTTTTCTTAAAATCAAAAACCATATCGTTATCCTTGACATTCTCGCTGATAACAGCTTTATGATACCCACCATTTATATCTACAATCAGATAAGCATCTGCGTTAGGAGCTGCATATACATTGAGGAAAGGAATAATGTAAGCGGCTTCTGGTGCTTTCTCTGCCAAATCCGCTAAAGAATGAAAGGTAGCCGTTTCAACATTTTCTTGCAGCAATATTTTCCCTTTTTCATCTATGGCTGCCAGTTGCCGGATATATCCAATCCATTCTCCAAGCCCACCATTCGATACGGTATCTGCCAAAATCGTGTAATTGTTGCCCTTATAGGAAAATCGTGTTACGTTTTCCGTATCCAGATAACATTGTTCTTTGTCACTGGAATATTCTTTGATTTTATCCTGTAAAGAGCAGCCGGCAAGAGCGGCACAAACAATAAAAGCAAACAGCACAAACATAATCCGTTTTTTATTCATAATTTTTTCGCCCCTCCCAATGAGAAAACCATAGTAAAGTCAATAACACGCCGCCTATTGTTAATGCAGCAATCCATATCCATTCTGTTACATGAACAGAAAGCCCATTGTTCAAAACATCATGCACCCAGTTCATAGACCATGCAAAGGGGATATACCGCCATATTCCTTTTAACTCAATATTACTGTATAGAATACATTGCAGGCTTTCAAATACTCCCAAAAACAATGAGATACCCAGTCCAAACCGAAAGCTAAAGAATAAATGCAGAGCATAAATAATTAAATTGTAAAATGCCATTCCTGCGGCTGCTTTAACTAACATACTCAGTTGTACGGTATCAGCTATTTTTAAAAAATGAACGCCAAGCAGAAAGACAAGAAACAGATAAAACAGCGCAGCTATTCCTGCTCCATATAAAACGACCAATTTTGTCAGCATAACTTTATATCGGTTAGGTACTTCTAGCAATATTTGAAAGTGTGAAGCCTTTTCTTCTAATAAGACATTCAGGCTAACGATAACACTTATCAGCAAAGGAAAAACGGTTGCTGTAATCTCCAATATCATTTTTAACTTTTTGTAATCCGCTGTGCTTCCATATAAGACATAGTAAACAATAAACAGCAATGCCCCAACAACAGGCAGACATAAATGCATCGTCCAAAACGGCGTATGCTTCACTTTTACCAGTTCAGAATGAACCGCTCCAAGAAAGCCCATACTGTTTACCTCCTTTTTGAAAAATCCTTTGCGTCCACAAAAGATAATACAACGAATAAGAATATTGATAGTGCAATAGAGATAAAAACGGTTGTGGAAAAGCCGGGATTTCCTGCAAAAGTTCCGTTTAGGTCAATCCCCATAAGCGGCTCTGCCAGTTTCGCCGCCCAACAATACGGCATGAGCCACCAAACGGCTGTGTTTCCCAACGAGACAGGAAGAAGTATTCCAGGTACGGTATTTAGTATTATCGGCACAAACAGCCCTGTTTTACGCGCAAGATACAAGCATAACGGGATTTGCCAGACGGACGCGAGAGCAATCGCTATGCAACCTGCTATACTCTGTGGGACAGAATATACCGCCGTTTCCGGGGAAATGATATTGCTGCTTGAGATAAGTAATGCTAAAAATATTCCTGCTACAAGCAGCTTTTCAATCAGAATAATTCCTTTTGCCATTTCAAATTTTGAAAGGTTCAAGGGCATAGAAAATACAGAATAATATTTCCCTGCGCTTTCTTCTTTCCGGTGTGATAAGGAACATAAAATTGCGATTGCTCCCGGAAGCAGGAACTCATACCACCAGTAAAGCGTCATATATTGAAAACCGATGAAGCCGCCCACTATCCATGCAAAAATAGCTGTGATAAGTGGAATGATGAAAAGCAGCTTGTTTGATATTGTCCTTTTGAATTTCAAATGTTCTGATTTTAAGTAGTTCATGCCTTACCCCTCCCTGTGGTTATTTTTTACAACGTCCATAAAAAGCTGTTCCAAATTTTCATTCGCATTAAGTTTCCCCTCATAGCCTAAGACACCGCCCGCAATAATGCCGATATGGTCTGCTGTCTGCTGCACCTCGGAAAGAATATGACTGGATAAAATAACGGTAATTCCCTTTGCCGGAAAGGAACGGATAAGCTCCCTAAGTTCTTCAATCCCCACCGGGTCAAGACCGTTTGTAGGCTCGTCAAGAATAAGCAGCTTCGGACTATTTAATAATGCAATCGCAATTCCAAGCCGTTGCTTCATTCCAAGAGAAAACTGTCCGGCTCTTTTTCTGCCTGTTTCTGTCAGCCGGACGATTTGGAGCACTTCCTCAATCTTTTTGTCTGTCTGCCTAAAAGGGTTGACCTAACTTTCAGATTTTCATAGGCGGTTAAATTCTCATAAAGCGGCGGCATTTCAATCAATGCCCCGATGTGGTTTAAGTCGCTTCTCTGCATGTGTGACCGTCAAACTCAATGCTTCCAGATGTCGGCTTCAAAATGCCTGTTATCATTTTGAGTGTTGTGGACTTTCCGGCTCCGTTTGCTCCTAACAATCCATAGACAGAGTTTTTTTCAATGTTCAGCGATATGTTATTTACGGCTGTCTGCCCACTGAATGATTTGCAGAGATTTGTTGTTTTCAAAATTATACTCATATTTTGTACTATCCTTTCTTTTGATTATGCTAAAAGGATAGCTGTAAATTTTGAAGATTTCATAAAGAAAATAGAATTTCCCAGAATAATATAATATCCCTTTCTATAAGGTAGAACGATTGAGAGCCACAAAAAGATAATGCATAAACAAAATTTTTTCAAAAAACATAATGACAAACTGTCTAATTTATTTCTCTCATAAGATAAAAACAATTATAACGCGCTAAAAGTATTACTGCAAAATATCCGGCAAAAAATAAATAGGACTTACACTTCAAAATGCAAGCCCTAATCTTATGCTATCCTACAATCTTCCAGTTATCGTCCTTATGAAGCACAAGCTCATACTGCGAAATTTGCGTCATTTTCGACTTGTTATCCAGATATTTCACAGACACACTGACCTTGAGGTTATCGCCATCTTTGGTAAAGACAGGATTTACAGTTCTGAAAATACATAATCGCCGGATACAGGAGCAAGCACACCGTCTTTGACATAGTAGGCAAGTTCTTTCTCCGTAGCGGTAGGGTACAGTTTGAAGAATGTTTCCAAGAAAGCGGTAGCGTCCTTAACTGTGTCAGAGCTAACACTGACATCTGCTTCCTGTGCTTTTGGCTCATACTTTGATTTCTGTACTGCCGGAGCAAGGGTAGGATTTTGGGTAATGACCATTGCACCGTCCTTATCCACATGAACCGTCACCGTGTAGTTTTCTACAACTGCCTGTGTCTGTTCTCCCTCTTTTACCTGCTGATCTACTTCGTAGTCAACGGTAAAATCGTCCGTCCCAGACTGTTCCACATTCCAGACCAGCACATTTGTAACAGTGGCACTGGTTGGTATATCTGTTCGGATAGTATCGGCGTTCAAATCCTGCAATTCTTTGGTCAGATATTTACTGATTTCTGTTGTCCTTGCTTCAATCGCTTCCTTGCTGGTATCCCATGTGTAGTAGGCTTTCGCAAAGTTCTTGACAAAATTTTCAATCCCGTTGGTGTCGTTCAACTTTAACTGAATGATTTCTTTTTCGTGCACTGTGTGGGTATCAATGGCGGTAAAGTTCTTGTACACGCCAAAACTGGTGCTTGCAAGAAGTACCGCCCACAAAAGCAGGACAGATTTCTTGTGTGTCCCGACTTTCATGGTACGCACTTTCTTTTCTTTGGGTTCTTTCATTGTTTTTTCTTTCTTCTTAAACATATTTCAAGTCCTTTCTATTGCTTAATTCTTCCGGCACAAATGATGTGCTGTTGCCAGTAGGCAGAGGTCAAATCGGTATAACCAATGGGGTTTCCGGCATGGTACATCTGATTATTTCCAGCATAAATACCCACATGGGTAACATAGTCACTGGTATTGTAAGTGGAATGGAAAAATACCAAATCGCCAGCCTGTGCCTGTGACAATGGGATATGCTGTGTTGCGTCATACTGTGCCTGTGCAGTTCGTGGCAAACTAATTCCGGCTTTTCCGTAGCACCACTGGGTAAGACCAGAACAGTCAAAAGAGGTGTTCGGATTACTGCACCATAGACATATTTCCAGCCTTGATATTTCAATGCTTCATTCATAACCGCCTGTACGGTTGCGTTGCTGAACTGCTTTACAGTCAGATATTGATTGACCAGCTCCACATAAAACATATTTCCGTAGTTATAACGCCAGCCACCATTTTTACTGACAGCTATCGGATTGGTATAGGTTACTTTTGTACCGCCGGATTTGTTTTTTGCGAAATTCTCTGCAAGATTGAAACTGTACTTTTTCCCATTTTTTGCCACATAGTCTGCATAGCCACCACCATAGTTATAGGACTGAATGACCACGTTAATGTCTGTCATACCTTTCCCTTTACAGGAAGAAAGCAGGGACGCAAAATATTTACACCCCTGCTTGATAGAATCCTCTGTACTTAATGAGTTCGGCGGTAACCCCAGACTTTCACTGGACTGCATGACATCGGTAGCTGTACCGCCACTTTCCACCTGTATGATAGCAAGCAAGACATTCACATACTCCGAAATACCGTTTTCTCTGGCGTATTTTTCTACCATTGGCTGATGTTTGAGAACATCTGCTGACAGGTTCATGCCGGAGTAGACCGCCGAATAGCTGTTAGAGTTGTCATCATCTTCGCCGGAAATCAGTATCCCGAAAAAGAGGACGATGGAGAAAAGGACAGGAAATATCGTACCTATGATAAGGATACGCTTTAATCTCATTTTTTCCGTCCTTTCTCTGATGGCTTCCTAACAATTTTACGGTTTTGTTTTTGATTGACCTGTGTTTTCTGTACCGTTGATTTTTTCGCATTGTTGGTGGTTTCTGTTACTTTCGGTTGGTTCGTTCTGACAACAGGTGTGACCTGCTGTTCCTGTCTGATATTGGTTCGGACAGTTTCTTTTCCAGCCTTGACTTCTGCATTTTTTATCACAGGAGAAGTAGCAGGACGTTTCATATCCGGCTTCGTTACCGTATCGGTCTGTGCAGGTTTTGGAACAGGTGTGGCAACAGGGCGTTCATGGCATCTGGTAGCTCCGGCTGTCGCTGATCCATTCGCATGAACTGTCTGTCTTGCTTCCTGTGCTCTCTGTAATTCCTGTTTTTTCTGTGAGATATTTTCCCTGTGCAGGTTGCGTTTCTGTGTACGTCTGTTCCTGTCGGTTTTCCCGTTCTTCTACAACGCCACGCTTAAAGTCTGATACATTGTCCTTTGCTTTCTGCTTTGCAGAGTTGGACAGC
>ENA-OQHY01001046-OQHY01001046.1-human-gut-metagenome-genome-assembly--contig:-NODE-1046-length-13127-cov-2.525923_pt1 | contig 13127 bp, 26 predicted proteins | sample MGYA00242570_ERZ504733 | MGnify/ENA primary metagenome ERZ504733 (study PRJEB26092, sample SAMD00036219) | human gut metagenome | host: Homo sapiens | study: EMG produced TPA metagenomics assembly of...
GTTTTGACCAGCATTTGAATGCTGTTTGTCATGGGCAGCGGTCGGTTAGCGAATTTTCTTGTTTTGGGACTTGACTTTTATTAGCAGGTCTTTAGTCTTATTACATCGTGATTTTGAAGGGTCTTGAGTTGCGTTTTTGAAGCCTCCAGAATCGTGAAAATCACGATTCTGGAATATTGATTTTGACGATTCTGCCGAAAAGTTTTTCACATACACCAAACTTGGCCTGCCCAAGCCTCGACGTTTTCGTTCAATCAGACCAAATTCTTCAAGTTCCCGCAGCAGCTTGGTCGCTTTGTTGTCTGCGCAACACAATGCCCTCTTGACATCCTCAATTGTGAAGATGATAAACACCCGGCCCTGCTCGTCCAGCCAGCCATTTTTAGCAGACAGGCTCATGCGGTCGAGCAGGATACCGTACAGTGTTTTGGCATCGGTTGACAGGTTTTGGAAGCGTGACTCTAAAAAGAGTGCTTTCGGGATGCGGTAGAATGAGAAAAGCTCTCCGACTTGTCCGTAGAAGTAATCAAGGGTCATGCGACAGTACTGTGAAACGGTGGCGGTACGATGTTGACATTGTAGGAAGCTCCTCGCAATAGATTTGTGGAAAATAAAAAGCGCAATTCCGATTTTGAAAATCAAAATTGCGCTTTTTAGCTTAATAAATAAGAAGAATTTAACCTGTTTGGTGTCGAAAGGGGGATAAAACATCTTGACAACACCTAGAAACAGGATGTAACTATACATCGTCAATGAAACTCGTTTAAGCAACAGCGTTGCTTTTGGGTGAGAATGTGTCTTTCTCGAAATAAAGCGTTCTAACGCCAAATATCGTCCATCCTCGCACCTTTGCGTGGGGGTGCGTGAGTGCGTGGTTCGGGAGAGCGCTTGCATGGCATGCAAGAGGTCACCGGTTCGATCCCGGTAATCTCCACCAGACAAAAGCACTACACGGAAACGTGTGGTGCTTTTTTGTTGCTGCCAAACGAGTGAGGGTTTAGCTCACCCAGGAGAGTGCCGTGCATGGACTGCAAGAGGGTCACCGTGATCAGAATCGGCCCGGTAATCTCCACCAGAATGAAAGCACTACACGGAAACGTGTGGTGCTTTTTTGTTTTATCTGCCGTTCACCTTACATCCCCTTTCATGAAAAAAGCGTTTTGTCGCAGCCCGCAGGCCGTGACAAACGCTTTTTATTTTACTGTGCGCCCAAGCGCATTTTGAAGTCCTGATAGCCAAAGTGCACCAGTTCCCGGCAATTGCCATCTGCGCCCAGCAGCCAGATGGGCGGCAGGGGCATCCCGTTGAAGGTGTTGTTCTTGCAGGTGGTGTAGATGGCCATGTCGCCGAAAATGAGCTTATCTCCCTCGGCAAGAGGGGCGTCAAAGCTGTAATCCCCGATGATATCCCCCGCAAGGCAGGTGGGGCCGCCCAGCCGGACGGTGTGCGCCTTCTCCCCTGCCTCGCCGGCGTCCAGCAGCGGCGGGCGGTAGGGCATCTCGATGACATCCGGGGTGTGGCAGGCTGCGGGACATATCCAAAATGGCAAGGCTGGTATCCCCGTTGCGCAGGGTGTCCAGCACGGTAGTGACCAGATATCCCGCGTTCAGCGCCCATGCCTCGCCGGGCTCCAGATACACCTGTACGCCGTACTTCTGCCGCACCGAGAGGATGCAGTTTTCCAGCGTAGCAAGGGCATAGCCCAGGCGGGTGATGTGGTGCCCCCCGCCGAAGTTGAGCCACTTCATTCTGGGCAGCAGGTCGGCAAACTTTTTCTCCACTGCGGCCAGCGTTACCGCCAGCGCATCGGCGTCCTGCTCACACAGGGTATGGAAGTGCAGACCGTCCAACAGGGCGGGCAGCTCCGGGTGCGCTGCCACGGCGGCGTCCCACTGAGCACGGGTGGTGCCCAGACGGCTGCCGGGTGCGCAGGGTCGTAAATTTCATGACCCTCCTGCGTGGAGCACTCCGGGTTGATGCGCAGACCGATGCTTTTGCCCGCCGCCTTTGCCGCCGGGCCGAACTTTGCCAGCTGGCTGGGCGAGTTGAACACGATGTGGTCGGCGTATTGCAGCAATTCCTCAAACTCATCTGCCCGGTAGGCGGCGCAGAACACATGGTTCTCCTTCTCCGGCAGTTCTTCCCTGCCCAAGCGGCTCTCGTACAGGCCGCTGGCCTCGGTACCTGCCAGATAGGGTGCCAGCACCGGGTAGACGTTAAAGTTGGAAAAAGCCTTCTGCGCCAGCAGGATGCGGCAGCCGGTGCGCTGCTGCACACCCAGCAGGATCTCACCGTTGCGGCGCAGTTGGGCTTCGTCCAGCAGATAGCAGGGGGTGGGCAGGCGGTGCAGCTGCGCCTCGGACAGGTTTGCCAGCCCCGCAAAGGGCGGGCGGCTGTCGCGCACCCGCATCAGTCCACCAGAGCCGGGTTATGGCTCTCGGAGCGGGGCAGGCCGTACTTATCCAGTGCATCCAGATACGGATCGGGATCAAACTCCTCGACAGTGTGCACGCCCTTGGTGGTCCACTTGCCGGTGAGCAGCATCAGGCACCGCACATAGCCGGCACGCCGGTGGTGTAGCTGATGGCCTGGCTGCCCACCTCCTGGTAGCACTCCTGGTGGTCGCAGACGTTGTAGATGTAGTAGGTCTTCTCCTTGCCGTCCTTTTTGCCGGTAAAGATGCAGCCGATGTTGGTCTTGCCCTTGGTCCGGGGGCCCAGGCTGGCAGGGTCCGGCAGCAGGGCCTTCAGGAACTGGATGGGCACGATCTCCTGGCCGTTGAAGTTGACCGGGGTGGTGGACAGCATGCCCACGTCCTCCAGACAGCGCATGTGGTCCAGATAGCTCTGGCCAAAGGTCATGAAGAAGCGGATGCGCTTTGCCTCCGGGATGTTCTTTGCCAGAGACTCGATCTCCTCGTGGTGCAGCAGGTACATATCCTTGTCGCCCACCTGATCGAAGTTGTACTCCCGCTTGATGCTCATGGCCGGGATCTCCACCAGTGGCCGTTCTCCCAGTAGCTGCCGGGGGCAGACACCTCGCGCAGGTTGATCTCCGGGTTAAAGTTAGTGGCAAAGGCATAGCCGTGGTCGCCGCCGTTGCAGTCCAGAATATCGATGGTGTCAATGGTATCGAACTCGTGCTTTTTGGCATAGGCACAGTAAGCCTGGGTCACACCCGGGTCAAGCCGCTGCCCAGCAGGGCGGTCAGGCCGCTTCCTCGAACTTTTTGGCGTAGCCCACTGCCAGCTGTAATCAAAGTAGGCAGAGAAGCCGGCCTCCTTGCAGCGCTTCTCATAGATGGCGCGCCACTCCGGATCGTCGGTGTTCTCGGGCTCATAGTTGGCGGTGTCCATGTAGTTGACGCCGCAGGCAAGGCAGGCGTCCATGATGGTCAGATCCTGATAAGGCAGGGCGATGTTCATCACGAGGTCGGGCTGGTAGGCCTTGATGAGGCGATGACCTCCTCCACCTTGTCTGCGTCCACCTGTGCGGTGGTGATCTTTGTAGTAGTGGTGGGAGCCAGCTCAGCAGCCAGTTTATCGCACTTTGCCTTGGTACGGCTGGCGATGCATATCTCGGTGAACACCTCGGGCACCTGGCAGCACTTATGAATGGCAACGGAGGCCACGCCGCCGCAGCCGATGATCAGAACTTTGCTCATGTCGGTTACTCCTTTATCTGTAAATGGTAGGTTCGTATTTATACCTGAAAGCCCGGCCAGCCCTTGTCCAGCGCGATCAGGGTCTCGCGCAGCACCTTGCAGGCGGTGGCGGTGGAAACGCCGGTGGTGTCCAGCGTGGGGGCAAGCTCGTTCAGGTCTGCACCGATGATGTTAGCCTTGGTCACAGTGCGGATAGCATCCAGCAGCTGCAAAAAGCTTACGCCGCCAGCCTCCGGGGTACCGGTGCCCGGGAAGCAGGAGGGGTCAAGGCAGTCAAGGTCAATGGTCAGGTACACCGGCACCTTGCTCTCGCACAGCTGTGCGGTCAGTTCGGCAAGGCCGGTAAAATCGAACTTGTGCATCTCGGTGTGCTGGGCAGCAAACTCAAATTCTGCCCGGTCGCCGCTGCGGATGCAGAACTGATGGATGCGGCCATCCCCTACCAACTCGTGGCAGCGGCGCAGCACACAGGCGTGGCTGAGTCTCGCGCCAGATAGTCGTCCCGCAGGTCGGCGTGGGCGTCGAAATGGACGATGTGCAGGTCGGGGTATTTCTTCACCGCAGCACGCACCGCACCCAGCGTGACCAAATGCTCGCCACCCAGCAGCAGCGGGAACTTGCCGTCCTTCAAAATTTCCTCTGCCCGGGCCTCGATATCGGCCAGTGCCAGCTCGCTGGAGCCGAAGCACAGCTCCAGATCGCCGCTGTCGAACACATCAAAATCGGTCAGGTCGGCGTTCTGGTAAGGGCTGTAAGTCTCCAGACCGTAGCTCTCGTGCCGGATGGCCGCCGGGCCGAACCGTGCGCCGGGGCGGTAGCTGGTGGTGGAATCGTAAGGCGCACCGTACAGCACGATGCTGGCGGCGCGGTAGCTGCTGTCGCAGCCGATAAAGGTCTCAACGTTGGGGTGCATCAGTGTTCCTCCACTTCCCGCAGCATCTCCTCCAGAAAAGCCGGCAGGTAGAATGCTCCGATATGCAGTTTGGTGGTGTAGTAGCGGGTGCGCATATTCAGCGCCTTCCACGCTTCTGCGTCCAGATCATCAATGGGATGGTATTTTTTGCTGGCAAAGCCGAACAGCCAGTAGCCCGCCGCAAAGGTAGGGATATGCGCCTGATACACACGGCTGATGGGGAAGGTGGATGCAATGCGCTTGTGGCTGCGCTGCATGGCACTGGCATCTTCGGCGTAGAAGGGGCTGCCCTGCTGGTTGACCATGATGCCATCCTCTTTCAGGGCGTTGAAGCAGCTGCCGTAGAACTCGCGGGTGAACAGACCCTCGGAGGGGCCGAAGGGGTCGGAGGAGTCCACAATGATGAGGTCGTACTCCTCCTCGCAGCGGCGGATATACTTCAAGGCATTCTCAAAATAGATATGCACCCGACGGTCATCCATACGGCAGGCATTGCTGGGTAGGTAAGCGCGGCAGCCTCCACCACCTGCGGGTCCATCTCCACAAGGTCGATGCGCTCCACACGGTCGTAGCGGGTCAGCTCCCGCACCACGCCGCCGTCTCCGGCGCCGATGACCAGAATATCCTTAGCCTCCTTATGCACCGCCATGGGCACATGGACGATCATTCATCGTAGATGAACTCGTCGCGCTCGGTCAGCATCACGTTGCCGTCCAGCGTGAGCACCCGGCCGAACTCCGGGGTCTCAAAGATATCAATGCGCTGATAATCGCTCTGCTTGGAGTAGAGCTGCTTGTTCACACGAATGCTGTGCTTCACATCCGGGGTGTGAAACTCTGAAAACCAAAATTCCATCTCTTTCCCTCCTTATGCCAGAACATTCAGGTGCAAAATTTCGGGGTCCTCCGGGCCGGTCATGCTGCAGCCCTTGGCCTTGGCGTACTCGATGTAGTTCAAGATCTCCTTGGTGATGCGCTCGCCGGGTGCAAGGATGGGGATGCCCGGGGGATAGCACATGACGAACTCGCTGCACACCATGCCCTCGGTCTCCCGCAGGGGCAGGCTCTTTTTGGGGGCGTAGAAAGCCTCCTGCGGGCTGGCAGCCACCACGGGGTCGATGTATTCCTGGCTCAGCAGACCAGAACCGTCGGTGCGGTAGCGGCGCTTGATCTCCGCCAGTGCACTGACCAGACGCTCCACCTCCTGCGGGCGGTCGCCGATGGACAGGTAGGCAAGGATGTTGCCGATATCGCCGAACTCGATCTGAATATCGTACTCGTCACGCAGGATATCGTAGACCTCGATGCCGGCAAGACCGATATCCAGCGTATGGACGCTGAGCTTGGTAGTGTCGAAATCAAAGACGGAATCGCCGTTGCACAGCTCCTTGCCAAAGGCGTAGTAGCCGCCCACGGCATTGATCTCCTCGCGGGCGTACTCGGCAATGTCCGCCACCTGATGAAACACCTGCCGTCCCCGCAGCGCCAAATTGCGGCGGGAGATATCCAGACTGGACATCAGCAGGTAGCTGCCGGAGGTAGTCTGGGTCAGGTTGATGATCTGACGCACATACCCGGGTGCACGTTGGGACCGATGAGCAGCAGGCTGGACTGGGTCAGGCTGCCGCCGCTCTTGTGCATGGACACCGAGGCCATATCCGCGCCTGCCGCCATGGCAGACACCGGCAGACCGCCGCCAAAGTAGAAGTGGGTGCCGTGGCTTCGTCCGCAAGGCAGAGCATTCCGGCATCGTGCGCCATTTTTACGATGGCACGCAGGTCGGAGCAGATGCCGTAGTAGGTGGGGTTATTCACCAGCACAGCCACGGCGTTGGGGTGCTCCTTGATGGCCTTGGCCACCTGCTCCCGCTTCATGCCCAGCGAGATGCCAAGCGCTTATCCACCTCCGGGTTCACATACACCGGTACAGCGCCACACAGCACCAGCGCGTTCAGCACGCTGCGGTGCACATTGCGGGGCAGAATGATCTCATCACCCCGTTTGCAGGCGGTAAGTACCATGCTCTGCACGCTGCTGGTGGTGCCGCCCACCATTAAAAAGGCGTGTGCTGCGCCAAAGGCATCGGCAGCAAGCTCCTCAGCTTCCCGGATGACCGACACCGGGTGGCAGAGGTTATCCAGCGGCTTCATACTGTTCACGTCCACGCCCACGCACTGCTGACCCAGAAAAGCGGTCAGCTCCGGGTTGCCGCGGCCCCGCTTGTGGCCGGGCACGTCAAAAGGCACCACCGCATCTGCCGGAACCGCTCCAGCGCCTCGTAAATGGGCGCACGGCGCTGATCCAGCCGGGAACGCGCTTTGTTCTCGTTCATCATTTCCTCCGTCCCTGTTCTTCTTTTGCACAACAAAAGCGCAGACACTGCACAAATATGCAGACCTGCGCTTGGAGCAGCTTTTTCCGCGCTGATAAAGCACCCAGCCGTAAGTGCCGGTGCTGCGCGTTATTCGCGATCCAAAAAGACGGGGTGATGAGAGTCTATATAGCAACTACACTTTTACTACTCTTATTGACCGTTTCACAAGTCTGCGCATAGGCTGCGCAATTTCATGGTTGTAAAGGAACCAACTTATAAAATTTGAGCTTCAAACTCAATCAATAATGGCAGCTTGCGCCGCCGGTCGGCAGTGGACCCGGCTGTCCGTATGGCCTTAGCCCCGTTTGGGCGGTCCCGAGTAAATTGCTTTGAAAAGACTCTGCAAGGCGGCGTCTCTCAAAATCAACAAAAGAATAACATGATTCGCCCCGTCTGTCAACCAAAACTTTTTGGCAGTCGCCCGATGCGGGTGTGCAGGGCGGCGCTCGGCGCGCAAAATGGAGCGTTTTGTGCAAAAAAGCAGATGCCCTTCCCGCCGCAGTATGCTATAATAAAGGAACAATGAATGGAGAAAGAGGGTGTATGGATGGCACTGCCAATCGCCATCGTAGAGGATCAGACCCCGGACGCCCAGCGGCTGGAGGAGTTGCTGCAACAGCAGCTGCCCGAAACCGAGTGCACATGGTTTACCTGCGGGGATGATTTTCTCCGTGCCGCAGCAGAGCCCGGCTTATACGCCGTGGTGTTTCTGGATATCTGCATGGCGGGCACCAACGGCATCGAGACCGCCCGCCGACTGCGGCAGGCCGACCCGGAGGTGCTGATCGTATTCGTGACCTCCTCGCCGGAATATGTATGGGATGCCTTTCCGGTGCACCCCTTCGATTACCTGCTCAAACCCTATCAGGAGGAAAAATTCGTGCACCTTGCCGCCGAGCTGCGGCGGGCGCTGCGTTGTCAGGAGCCGGAACTGGAGATCCGCATTGCCCGCCAAAGCATTCAGCTGCCGCTGCGCAAGGTGCTGTATGCCATTGCCCGGAACCACTACGTCCTTATCACCACCGAGGATGGTGAGTACCGTGCCATGTGCAGCTTTGCGCAGATCGAAGAAAAGCTTACTGCTCTGGAAAACTTTATGAGCTGCAACCGGGGCGTTATCATCAACATGGACAAGGTGCTGCAGTTCGGGGAGGACTGCATTGAGATCTTGGACGGCACCCGCCTGCCGGTACGGCAGAAGGATAAATGCACTCTGCTTGCCCACTTTACACAATACCAGTTCCGCCACATGCGGCAGGAGCTGCACTGAGGAAAGGAGCAGCCGCCATGGATCTTGCCCTGTTCGGCCGTTATTTTCTGGATTTTGCGCTGCTGTATCCCAGCGCGTTTCTGTGTCTGGCATCCCTATGGGAAAAGCTGCGCACCCCCAGGCGCACCGCCTGCATCGCTGCCGGATGCATCACCCTGCTGTGCATCGGCTGCGGCCGCGCTCTGCGCCGTGTTCGGCTGGAGCAGCAATTCTCTCCCTGCCCGCCATCGTGCTGGTTTCCTTCTGGCTGCTGCGCTGGCGGGTAACGCCGGAAGTGACCGTAAGCCAGACCGCGTTTCTGTTTTCCATCTCTGCCGTGATGATGGCGGTGTGTTCCCTGCTGTCGACGCTGCTCAACGCCCAGACCGAGATCTCCAACCCACAGACGGTCTGCCTTGCCTCCACGGCGCTGCTGCGGCTGGGCCTTGCTGCGATGCTCACCGTGCTGTTCTGGTTCACCGCCGTGCAGTGGAGCCGGTGGCTGCTGCGGGAGTACAGCGGTGAAGCCTTCTGGCAGTCTGCGTGGCCGCTGCCCGCCTCTATGCCGTTTTTCTGGTATACTGTATGCCGCTGAACCCCGCCGTGGTGCTGGTCGGGCGGCTGAAGATCATCTCGGTGCTGGCGGTATCCATCTCGCTGTTCGGCATCTTTCTGCTGCTGTACGAGATGTACCGCGTTGCCCGGGAGTTCGCCCGCAATGCCCGGCTGGACCGGGAAAACCAGCTGCTGGCCATGGAATCCCGCCGGTACATGGAGTTACAGACCTATCTGGACAACACCCGCCGTCTGCGGCACGACTTCCGGCAGCATCTGCATGTGATTGCCGGACTGACCGAGACCGGGCAGCTGGAGGAGCTGAAAAGCTATCTGCACCAGTATGAAAGCGAACTCAGTGAGCACCGCCCCAGCCTGTGCGCCAACGCCGCCGTGGATGCACTGGCCGGATATTACGACCATGCAGCCGGGCAACAGAGCGTTCCTGTGGAGTGGAAGCTGGCACTGCCTCGGCAGCTTCCCATGCCGGAGGCCGACCTGTGCACCATTCTGGGCAATCTGCTGGAAAACGCCTGCACGCCAGTCAGAAGCTGCCGCCGGAGCAGCGCCGGGTGCAGGTGATGGCGCAGATGCTCAGTCCCGCCATGCTGGGGCTTGTGGTGGAGAACCGTTACGACGGCATGCTGAAAAAACAGCAGGGCATCCTGCGCTCCACCAAGCACGAGGGCACCGGCATCGGGCTGGTATCTGCCGAGACGGTAGTGCACAAATATAACGGCAATCTGCATCTGGAGACCGAGGAGCAGATCTTCCGGGTGAATGTTCTGTTAAATCTGTAACCACCGGCAGGCCAACGTGAAAGCGTTCACAAAAAAAGCAGCGCCGTCCTTTGCAGAGAGGTTTCTCTACGAAGGGCGGCGCTGTATTATTTTTCAAGCTTCTCCGTGCTTTTTTGTGCGGCTTCCAGCTCGTCCACCCGCTTTTGCAGGGCGGTGATCTTATCGTCCATTTTCAAAAATGTCCAGACCAGAACGGCCAGCACCAGCGCGGGAGGAACGACCATCCACAGGGACTGCTGACACCAGAGCAGCAGCGAATAGCCGCCGAATACAGTAAAAATAAATACGGCAAACAGACTTGCAGCCAGTACAGCAAAAAATCCCATACAGAAAGTCTCCTTTCAGTTATTCTTCCGTTTCTTCCTCGTCCGGGTCCAGCTCAATGCTGAACACGGCTTTTTTCAGCTTGCCGCAGCCCTGCGCCTTCAGACCGGATTTATACGGTTCCCCCGCCAGATACAAGGCAAAGCGTCCCTCGCACAGCATTCCGGCAATGCTGGTACCGGCAGTGCCTACGGTGGTGTCGGCGGCTTCATCGGTTGGCTTGGTGGGCGTCAGCTCCGCAAGGCTTACCTCAAACAGCTCACTGCCGTCCAAGTCAGTCTCCAGCGTAATGTGATTGTCGTGCCGCTGGAACAGTGCCTTGTCGGAGGTCTGGGGCGTGACGGTGCTCACGGTGACCACCGCCTTGTCCCCATCGATGCGGGTGCGCCCGGCAGGCAGGGTGGTGATATCCCGCGCCATGATGTACTCGATCACGGTGTCCAGATTGTCGCTTACGCCCAGATAGTTGGGCAGGTTGTTCAGGGTATCGTAGATCATAGAAAAAGTCCTCCGTCTGTGTTGTTTCAGTTACCTGTATGGTATCACAGGTCAGGGACAGATGCAATATGTGTGCAGGCAGATGTCGCGAGCCGCGCAGAAAAGGAACCCGGGTCGCGGCTCCAAGCGGTTGCGTCGTGCCTTGGGCGGCACGCGCGTCTTGCTGGCCGCTGCCCCAACAGCTCCTCCCTGTTTCTGCCGCTGGCAGCGGTCGTCGCTGTTGCACAGGGGCTTTCCCCCGCCGGACTATTCGGCGGTCGATGCTGTTCGAATCCACCCTTGCAGCCCCTTTTCAAGGCAGATAAAACAGAAACTCCAGTACCCGGTTCGGATACTGGAGTCCTTGGTGGGCGCGGGTGGATTACGCGAGCCGCGCTGCTAAAAACAGCCCACTGGGCTGTTTTTACGCTGTCTTCTGCGACAGCGCCGCAGCTGTTCGAATCCACCCGCTCTATGAGTTTAGCCTTGTCACAAAACAAAAACCTCAGCGCACTTGCATACGCTGAGGCTTTTTGGTGGGCGCGGTGATTAGAACCACCGAAGCTGAAGCAGCAGATTTACAGTCTGTCCCCATTGGCCACTCGGGAACACGCCCATATTTATTTTTGCAGTCACGTGGACTGCCTGTATATGTTACCACTGAAAGCGCAATTTGTCAACCCATAATTTGGGCTGGGCGCAAAAAAAGAAGAAATAAAGGCAGAGAGCACAAAAGCCCTCCCGCTCGGGTGCGCTTTACAGCGTCCGGGCGGGAGGGCTTTTCAGCCTGACAAAAACAGGTCAGGAGAAAATCACTTCTGGTTCTTCATGTAGATGTGGTGCGGCAGACCGGCGATGTACAGCGGGGTCAGCTCGGCCTGAATCAGGGGACGGGCATAGTCCAGGAAGTCCTCGGTCATCTGGGTGTGGTTGTTGTTCATCCAGCTCAGGGGAACCTTCTTTTCCAGGTTGGCGACTTCGCTGATGGGATGCAGCTCGGTGGTGCACTGGTAAGGATTGTTGGAGATGCGCTTCAGGGCAACCATCTGACCGGTAACACCCTCAAAGGCTGCCTTGGCGGCAGCACCACCCACCTGATAGGCCTCGGTGATGTCGGTGCGGCTGGTCAGGTGACCGGCGCAGCGCTGCAGGGTGGAAAGCTCGATACAGCGGGTCTTGGTGTCCAGATTGCGGGCCACCACATTGGCCAGATACCGTGCGGTACCGGTCAGTGCCTTGTGGCCGAAAGCATCCACGGCGTGCACATCGTCCGCCAGCTCACAGACATAGCGGCCATCCTCCAGCTTTACGCCCTCGGACACGGCAATAACGATGCTGGGCTTCTTTTCCTGCATCACACGCACCTTTTCCACAAAGCGCTCCACGTTGAAGGGAACCTCGGGCAGGCAGATCATGTCCACGCCCTCGCAATCGTCGCTCTTGGCCAGTGCGGCGGCAGCGGTCAGCCAGCCGGCATTGCGGCCCATGATCTCCACCACGGTAACGTACTTGGTGCCGTACACGGTGGCGTCGCGGATGATCTCTTTCATCACAACGCCAATGTACTTGGCGGCAGAGCCATAACCGGGGGGTGTGGTCGGTGACCATCAGGTCGTTGTCGATGGTCTTGGGCACACCCATAAGCGAATGTCACTGCCAACGCGCTGGCCGTAGTCAGCCAGCTTGCCGATGGTGTCCATGGAGTCGTTGCCGCCGATATAGAAGAAGTAACCGATGTTCAGCTTTTCCAGAATGGCGAACAGCTTTTTGTACACCGCCTCGTCATCCCGCCAGTCGGGAAGCTTATAGCGGCAGCTGCCCAGAAAGCTGGACGGGGTGCGCTTGAGCAGCTCGATGTCCAAGTCATCGGTCAGCAGGGTGGAAAGATCCACCACCCGCTCCTCCAGCAGACCGGCAACACCGTTGCACATACCGTACACGATGTCTGCGCCGCGGTTCTTGCAGCTTTCAAAGACACCCGCCAGACTGGCATTGATGACAGAGGTGGGGCCGCCGGACTGACCGACAATTGCGTTTTTTCCCATGATGATTTCTCCTTTTTTGTTTTTTCTGTTTCGGCTATAAAAACGTGCAGTCACACGAAAACAGACGCGGAAGGAAAAGGCGGATCACAGACGGATGTGGCGGGGGGTACCGTTCACATACACAGGGGTCACCTCGTCCAGGATCAGCGGACGGGCATACTCCTCAAAGGCTTCGGTCACCTGCATCCCGTCCGAGGTGATCCATTCCAGCGGGACCTTCTTTTCCAGATTTGCCACCTGCTGCACATCCACAGACTCGGTGATGCACTGGTACGGGTAGTTGGAGACCCGCTTGAGGGCGATCATACGGCCGCTCTCGCCTGCAAAGGCAGCAGCGGCGGCGGCACCGCCAACGGCGTAGGCCTCGTTCACATCCGTGCGGCTGGCCAAATGGCTGGCGCAGCGCTGCAGGGTGGAGAACTCGATGGCACGGCTCTTGCACTGCAGCTTGTCGTGGATGAGCTCCGAAAGGTAACGGCTGGTGCCGCTGAGGATGGCCTTGTGGCCAAAGGCATCCAGCTGGCCGGCGGTGGATACCAGATCGCACAGGTAGGTGCCGTCTGCAGTCTTTACGCCCTCGCTGGCTGCGATGATAACGTTGGACTTTACCCGCTGCAGCTCGTCCACCCGGGCAAGGAACTTGTCCTGATCAAAGGGCACCTCCGGCAGCAGGATCAGATCCGGGCCTTCACAGTCATCGCCGCCGGCAGGCAGGCCGCACCGGCCAGC
>ENA-OQHY01001051-OQHY01001051.1-human-gut-metagenome-genome-assembly--contig:-NODE-1051-length-13092-cov-2.363132_pt1 | contig 13092 bp, 19 predicted proteins | sample MGYA00242570_ERZ504733 | MGnify/ENA primary metagenome ERZ504733 (study PRJEB26092, sample SAMD00036219) | human gut metagenome | host: Homo sapiens | study: EMG produced TPA metagenomics assembly of...
TGCTCTTACCAGTGAAAGATGTTATAAGAAAGCATTTGATCATGATACGGCAATCAAGATGATCCTGGACGGGAAATGCGGACAGTTTAATCCGATCCTTCTCAAGTGTTTGGAAGAATTGAGCCTTCAGTTTTCAAAAATGCTCAGCAAAGAGATGGATAGTAATAAATATTATTATGAGGCGCAGAGACTTTCGAATGAAATACTTAGTGAAAAATCTTTGCCGAACAAAAACTATTCGCAGAATGTCGTTAAAATTATGCAGGAAAAGATAGATTTTTTCAGATCGCACAGTGGCAAAAATTCTATCGAGTATAATGCAATTTCAGGGCAGCTAATCATAATAAACGAGGAGCAGCAGATACTTTGTCAGAGAGATGATCCTAAATTTGATATATTCAATGTGTTCGAAGTGAGCATGGAAGACATTCAACACATTAGATTTTTGTTAAATCAGACATCTGTACAAAATAATGAAATCACATTGCAGATAAAAGCGAAGGTGAAGAACGACAGTCAGATGTATCATCTGAAACTGCATACGTTGTGGTCGCCTTTAAAGAAAGATGGATATATAGGAATTGTTGGATATTTTGACACTGTAAAATAGAAAAATGCAAAGCAGTGGAGGGAATACGGCATATTCTGTTATGGCAAACCTTTGTTTTATAGGAAAGAATAAAATGAAAATGAATAAATCAGTATTGCAAAGGGATTGTTAACAGCGGGAAGGTTAAGGATTTTGAAAATTTCCTGAGGAAAAATGGAATTGAATATAATTTGTATGATTGTGAGGTTAATGGTAAAAAGGCTATATATTGTCATTTTGATAATAAAGATGCGGAATTGTATTCCATTTGAAAAACAGTATGAAATGCGGGAATATAGAAGGCAGTTATGAATAGCTGCCTTCTTACTATGTAAAGAAGCACTGGTTTGCGTTTTTACAGAAAATCCTGACAAGATACCAGAAGATCAATCTTCTTCCACTGTGTCTCTTCATCAATACAGTTGCCCTCTTCAACGGAAGCAAAGCCACATTGCGGAGAAAGTGCGATCTGCTCTCCGACTACGGAGCGGGCTTCGGCATAACGTTTTTTAAGAAAATCATGATCTTCCAGAATCGGGTTCTTGGTAGAGATTAATCCTGCGACAAAGATAGCATCCTTATCTTTCAAGACAGACCATGGAGCAAAGGAACCGGAACGGGCATCGTCGTATTCTACGAAGAATGCGTCATACGGAATTTCAGCGATTACCGGGGCAACGGAATCGTAAAATCCATGGAACAGTGGATTTCCCTTGAAGTTTCCTTTACAGAAATGTGTTGCAATAAAGAAATCTTCCGGTTTGTGTTCCAGAGCTTTTGTTGATACAAGCTGGAACCAGTTCAGAATCTGTCCTTTTGTATATCCAAGAGCAGTTATCTTTTTCTGGAAGTTCTCATCGATGAGATAAGTCCATGATGTATCATCAATCTGAAGATAACGGCAGCCATGGTCATAGAAATCTAAAATTGCATCCTGATAAGCTTTTGCAATATCATTGATCAGTGCATGGATCTCTGTTCCGTAATAAGGTGTCTCTTTATTACCAAGCTGAAGGAAGTGATCAATCAGGATCATATTCGGACCGGAAATACATTTTTTAGCCGTAATACCGTCATATTTTTGTGCCAGAGAATGAAGATAGTCCCACGCACGAAGCTCCGGGTGTGCCTTGGTCTTATCATAGAAGAACTTACCGGTAACGGTTCCAAGCTCAATTTCATTACTGGTTCCATTGATTTCTTTTGTGAAATGAATGGTATCGAATCCATCAAATTCTTTGAGCCAGTCTAAATGCCACCACCTGCGGCGGAATTCTCCGTCTGTTACATATTTCAAACCGTGTGCCACTTCCTTTTCTACCAGTGATGCGATTGCAAGATCTTCGGCTTGTTTTAATTCTTCTTTTGAAATCTTACCGTCTTTATAAGCTTTACGTGCTTCTTTAATTTCTGCAGGCCGTAAAAAAGAACCTACGATGTCATAAGTTAATGTGTCTTTTATCATATGAAAACCTCCGATTTTTTGATTATTTGTCTTTGCTTAGTTGATGATTTTATTATGCCAGATGTAATAGTTTTTGCATAATACTTAAAATTGTGGGTTTGGTATAGGTTTAAACTATATCATATGAAAAAGAAGATCAAAATTGCTGTTTGTGGATATTTAAAAATTTTTATTATCTTAAAAAGTGTATAATATAAATATGACATGTGTTACATTAGAGTTGAAATCACAGGAGAAAAAGGAAATCGAATATGAACAGCAGAAAAAAAGTCTTATGGAAGATATTCATTTCAACATTATATTTAAGGGCATTTACATTCGGCGGTGGCTACGTGATCGTAAGTTTTATGAAGAAGAAATTCGTAGATGAGCTTCACTGGATCGAAGAGAAAGAAATGCTGGATTTGGTTGCGATCGTATTCACTGAAAGGGGCAGACCCTATTAAGAAAAAAAAAGTACATAATAGCTATATGTAAATCAGGAGAGAAGGTGAAAATAATTAATATTGCTTAACAATAAATGTTTAGGCGTTTATATTTGAAACAATAAAAGAAAGGAGATGGAAGATGGGAAAAAATACATTTACATTGTATTGTTTATTTCTACAGGAATTTACGCAATTGCAGATTATTATTGTATTTGCAATTTTACATTTACCTTCTATTTACGATATTTTTAATTTTAATTAGTAAATAGTGTAATTATGTTTTGCAAAAAATGGCTGTGAATTTTCTATAATTGCATTCTATTATTTATGTTTTTATGATAGTGCATAATCTTTTCGTTCTCGCTTTTAACTAGTCCATTAGTTCAGGAGGATTTCATAGCATTTGAGGAGACCAGCTATGAAGAAAATTATACTTGGAATATTAACGCTGAGTTTGGCAATCATATTATTTGCAAATACAGAACAAAGATGTCAAAGCCGAAATCGAACGTCGTGTAAACGACTCAAATCAATAATCAATCATATGTGAATTGTCAAGGTACTCCGGCCGCAAAAATGCAGCCGGGGATTTTTATATCCATGTCTAAAATTTAAGCGCTTACAATATTTACGATACAGGGCAGCTTTTTTTCATATTTTTCGGGATATTTTCTATCCATATGCGTCTAATCTATGTAAGAAAAAATAAATCGGCCGATATAAAGGTGGTGTTAAAGTGACAAAAGAGCAATTGGGAGTACTGATTCTCGACTGCGAGAGGCAGTTATATTCTACAGCCAAGACAATCTTATACAGTGATCAGGACTGTGCTGATGCCATTCAAGATACGATTGTAAAGGCATTTTCCAAGATTCAAACATTGAAAAATGATAATTATGCCAGAACATGGCTGATTCGGATCCTGATCAATGAATGTTATACCATTTTGCGAAAATCCAGTAAACTGACTTCGTTGGATATGATGGATGAGCAGACGAAGGCAGAAAAAATAATGATGACAAAGGAAAAGGCTGATTACAGTGAATTGTACCAGGCAATCAATGCATTAAAAGAAGAATTGCGGCTTCCGGTAATTTTGTATTATATTGAGGATTTTAATATCCGGGAAATCGCACAGATTCTGGATATTACAGAAGGTGCAGTACAGAAACGACTTGCCAGGGCAAGAGGAAAACTTAGATGCAATCTGCGAGAAAGTGAGGCGGCGATATGAGGTTTGAGGATATGAAAAACAATATTCCGGAGACTCCGGAGTTTATCCATGTAATGATACAAAATGAAGTAGACAGACAGCTTCAGGGAAGCACAATTATACAGATTCCGAAGAAAAGGAAGAAATGGAATGGTGCAAGAGTGGCAGCGGCAGCAATGGTCTGCGTGCTGGCAACTTCCACAGCAGCTTATGCGGGTGTGAAAATGTACCGCATGTATGTGGAAAAACAGGGCGATTACAGTGTGAAGACGGGGATAACATCAGAAAATAAATTAGCAGATCTTCCGGCGCAGATTCACGATATTGATTTCAAGACCGGATATATTCCGGATGGCATGAAATGGGTAGACGAGTCACATCTGGAATATCCGCAAAGCAAACGTATGGGAGGATTTAGTTTTGCGTCCGTACTTTTGGACAATGATGATCTGAATCAGGCACTGGAAAATAAAAATGTTGTCGAGTCCGAGGAGAGAACATTGGCAAATACGAAGGTGTATATCTGAAATATAATAATTTAAAGACTGAAAAAGGTACATTTGACCAAAGAATCTATCTCTTTTGCCCGGATAAATACCGTGTGATCACAATCTATATCGGAGATGATGTATCGAAAGATGATGCTGTGAAAGTAGCAGAAAATCTTGAGATTACAGAAAATGACAAGATGATGGAAACAGCGAAGATGTATACCTGGAGCGATGAGGTCAACCCGAACGTTGAGACCGGCGATGAAATGGTAACGTCTGTGTCTGAGGATAAATTAAAGGTGTACAAGATTGGCGAAGATTTTACATTATCTGCATCAGGAGAAGATAAAGACGGAAACAATATCGTAAATGATAAAATTTCTGCCACGTAGATTCGGTTCAGACAGCGGATGATCTGAAGTTGCTTAGCGGTGCAGACTTACCGGAAGAATGGAAAAATGTAATCGATTCCAACGGAAAACTTGTAAAGAATAAAGTTTCTTGTATCAAATCCGGCGATGGTGTCAATACAGTAGATCAGGTCGTAAAGACAGAAAATGTAAATCAGAAACTTGTTTATGCAACAGTCACATATACAAATAATTCAGATCAGGAAATCAAACACATGTTGTATATCGGAAATCTGGCATTGATTCATCATGAAAACGGGGAATACCATATTTATAATGCAATGGAACAGTCCGGTAATGGATATGACCGTGTGAGTTGGGACGGCGTGGCGCATACTGCAGAAATGACCTACAGTAGTGTGCGAGAAGATTATGGGAATGGTGGTAATTATATTTCGTCTCTGAAACCGGGCGAGAGCATTCAAGTCAACATGGCATGGATCGTCAATGAAGATAATCTGGCGGATATGTACCTGAATCTGGACGGCGAAGGCGGTGCCTATGATTTTAACGAAGGTATGCTGGAAGCAGGAGTTGTGGATATCAGAAAGTAGAAAACAGCCGACACTTTGCGAAGAATGCAAAGTGTCGGCTGTTTTCTACTTTCTGAAGATTCATAACTTACAGACTGAAAGGGCAGTCCCTATTAAGAGAGATGATTGAAAGCACGAAAAATATAGTTGTATGATCCAGGTTGTAGAAAATATAAATTATAGCTATAATATGAGTAAGAAAATTTGTAAGTGAAGATAAGAAGAACGGTTGTAGGTCTATGCTAACAACGGAATCTGTAACCATAAAAGATCCAGTAGGAATGTCGAAATATTTACTGACAATGAATCCGGAAATGGAACTTACGAGAAATATAAATTCAAGGATGGAACGATACTATGTTAAATATTTTTTGGGAGAGATGAAGGATGCAATTTATCATCCGCCGACATACTTTGATAATGTGTATGAAGACGAATGGATTACAGATTCATTGTCGATAGAAATGATTCGTGATATAGATAAGTCAGATGTGCTGGGGGTACATTTGATAGAAAGTCCTGTTCTGGGTCCGATATCGCCGAAAGACTTGTCTGGGGGAGTTAAGACATTGATGTTAATGGCTTTTGCAGATCAAGACAAAGTATTTAATGCATCTGCATGTGGGGATAATTGTGCAAAGTGGATTTTGAAAATTGGACAAGGAAAAGACCTGACGATTAATTTAAATCATATCATGAATTTTGGAGAGGATTCATTTGAGGCAAAAATATTAAATACAGGGGAAGTAGTTCATGATATGCTGGATTTTATAAAAATTGCCGGACAATATGTATAGGGGATAGGCATGAAGGGAAAACATAAAGTTGTTATAAAAAATAACAGATTGCATTATGAATTTGAAATAAAAAGGAATATTACAATTATAAAAGGTGACAGTGCAACGGGGAAAACAACGTTGATTAATATGATCCGTCAGTTTACCAACCTTGGGAATTCCAGTGGGATAGAGTTAGTGTGTGATGTGCCATGCAGAGTGCTGGAAGGAATTGACTGGCAGATTATTTTACACAATATTTCAGGAAATATTATATTTATAGATGAAGAAAATGCATTCATAAAAACAGAGCAATTTGCCAAGGCTGTTCGAGAATCAGATAATTATTTTGTTTTGATTACGAGAGAAAATTTGTATAATCTGCCATATAGTGTAGAAGAAATCTACGGACTGCATTCATCTGGAAAATATCAGAATACAAAAAGAATATAAAAATGTATTTACCGGAATCATTTGAATGGATGATATTGAATGCAGGTGTGGTTCAAGAAAAAGAAATTATGGAGATTCTAAAAGAACCAGAAAAATATATAGAAAGTCAAAAATATTTTAGCTGGGAAAGATTTTTCACCAATCTATTGATAGAGAAGACTGATGGAACATATATGAAGTACCAGAAAAGTAAGCTAAATCCAGTTTATCTGCATGAAAAGAATAAAAGAATGATTCTAAGCAGTGTCAGAGAAATCCTATGAAAAAATTGTACAAATGAAGCAGATATGGCGCAAACCTCCTTTCTATGGGCGTTTGCGCAGTGTCGAAAAGGTTCGATTCCGGGACGTATGAGCTGTCTGAAACCGAAAGAAACAAGCTGGAGACAGCAATGTTTCCAACAGAATAACTGAATATCGAAGAAGTAGACTGCCGGGGAATTTAGCTCTGTTTTATGAGGTAAATATTTAAAGAAAAGCCTGAAAAATCAAGTGATTTAGGGCTTGACATTATAGGAGGGAATGGTTATGAGTTATAAACAATTAATGAAAAAATATATATGGCTATTATTTTGTAGTATTATAACGATGTTGGTATCTGGATATGTGTATATAAATCATTATTTTAGTTTTATTATGCTCATTGGTGTTACCTGTAGTATTGGTTCAACTATTGAATTAATATCATTAATCATTACAACACATAAAGGTAATAAGGAAGAATAGCAAAAAAGATCAGTTATGACATGTGTTACATTAGAGTTGAAATCACAGGAGAAAAAGGAAATCGAATATGAACAGCAGAAAAAAAGTCTTATGGAAGATATTCATTTCAACATTATATTTAAGTGCATTTACATTCGGCGGCGGTTACGTGATCGTGAGCCTGATGAAGAAGAAATTTGTAGATGAGCTTCACTGGGTCGAAGAAAAGGAAATGTTGAATCTGGTTGCGATTGCACAGTCTTCACCCGGGGCAATCGCGATAAATGGAGCAATTGTTGTAGGATATAAGCTTGCAGGAATTGCTGGTGTACTGGTATCGATCATCGGAACAGTCATTCCGCCATTTGTCATTATAGCGTTACTTTCTGTCTGTTATAATGCGTTTCGCACTAATGACTGGTAAGTCAGATGCTGGAAGGCATGCAGGCGGGAGTCGGAGCGGTGATTGCATCGGTGACGTATGAGATGGGAGCAGACGTAGTAAAGGAAAAGGACGGAATCTCACTGCTGATCATGGCAGGGGCATTTGTGGCGTCCTGTGTATTTGAGGTAAATGTTGTGTATATCGTGATCATATGTGGATCGCTGGGTGTTTTACGCACATGTATGAACAGGAAAGGAGCAGGCAAATGATATATCTGCAGCTTTTTTTAGTTTTTTACAGGTTGGGATGTTCAGCTTTGGCGGCGGTTATGCGGCGATGCCTCTGATACAGGGACAGGTTGTGACGGGACATCATTGGCTTAGTATGTCGGAATTTACGGATCTTATTACAATCTCCCAGATGACACCGGGACCGATCGCAGTGAATTCGGCAACCTTTGTCGGAATCAAGATTGCGGGAATACCGGGTGCGCTGGCGGCAACATTTGGATGCATTCTGCCTTCATGTATCATCGTAACTGTCATTGCAAAACTCTATTTAAAATATCGCAGTATGGAGGTACTTCAAGGCGTGCTGGGGTCTTTAAGACCTGCCGTTGTGGCGATGATCGCATCAGCAGGGATCGCAATCCTGATCACGGCATTCTGGGGAAGCAGGGATCAGATCGCACTTGCGGGGACGAAGTGGAGTCTGGTAGTGATTTTTGTGGTTTGTATGATATTACTTCGAAAAGTAAAAATGAATCCAATATGGGTGATGGTCTTGGCCGGAGTGATGAAAGTGGGAATGTCACTCATTTGAAATCGGGCTACCGCAATCCCACTGGCTTTAGACGGTGGGGTAAGGTAGCCGGAAGCGAAGGTTTGTGCTACACTTGCGTTATGGGAACGTGGAAATCAAAAAACAGACACAAATATTTGTTACAGTATCATATTATTTCCGTATGCAAGAGTATAGAAAGAAATTGCTGATGTCAAAACAAATATCAGATGATATAAAGCAGTTTTCTTATGAGATATGTCAAAAGCATAAAGTCATTATCAGATATATGGAGACAGATAAAGATCATATTCATTACATGATAGAAACAGAACCAACAATGTCTATCAGTAAAATAGTAAATCTGATGAAGAATTATACAACATATCATATTTGGAAAAGATATCCGGATTATCTGCGAAAACATTTCTGGAAAGAACATACTTTTTGAACGGACGGATATTTTGTCTGCAGTGTAGGAAATGTTTCAGAAGAGATGTTGAGAAAATATATAGAAAATCAAGGGTAGGAAGGTGGCGACAGTGGGTGTTAAAAGCATATAAATACAGGATATATCCTAATAGCGAACAAAGAATTCAGATTGCAAAAACATTTGGCTGTTGCCGTTTTGTTTACAATCAGACATTGGCATATCGGAAAGAAATATACGAGAAAGAGAAAAAGTCAGTTAGTAAAACGGATTGTAATAATTATTGTAACAGAGAATTAAAGAAAGACTATGAATGGTTAAAAGAAATAGATAAATTTGCTCTGACCAACGCAATCTATAACATGGACGCTTCATATCAAAAATTCTTTAAGGAGCATGCAGGATATCCGAAATTCAAGAGCAAACACGATAACCATAAATCATACACAACAAACTTCACAAATGGAAATATTGCGGTAGATTTTGAGACAGGGAAGATAAAATTGCCAAAATTAAAAGCGGTAAAAGCAAGGTTACACAGGGAATATAGTGGGCAGATTAAGTCAGCGACCATTTCGCAGATTTCCAGTGGAAAATACTATGTGTCCATACTTGTAAAAACGGAGCATAAGGAACTGGCACATACAAATCATAACATAGGAATCGATTTAGGAATTAAAGATTTATGTATTACTTCCGATGGGAAGGTATATGAGAGTCTAAAAATCATAAAAAAATACGAGAAACAGCTTGTAAAGTTGCAAAGGCAACTGTCACATAAAGGAAAGAGAAGTAAGAACTATTATAAAACAAAGAAAAAGATAGCATTATGCCATGAGAAAATAAGGAATATAAGAAAAGATTATCTACATAAAGTTTCACATGAGATTATCAGCGAAAACCAAGTGATAGTTTCAGAGAATTTACAGATAAAAAACATGGTAAAAAATCATCATCTGGCAAAAGCCATAAGTGATGTATCATGGTATGAGCTGACAAGACAGTTAGAGTATAAGGCAAAATGGAATGGCAGGAAATACGTCAAAATAGATACATTTTATGCTAGTAGTCAATTATGTTCTGTTTGTGGGTATCAGAATCCAGATACAAAAGATTTGTCAGTGAGGACATGGATATGTCCGAAATGCGGAGCAGAACATGACAGGGATATCAATGCTGCGAAAAATATACTGACAGAAGGATTAAGACAAATAGCATAAAGAAATATATAGGCAGAGACTGCCCAAATTAACGCCTGTGGAGATAGTAGGTTACGAGGTCGATGAAGCAGGAAGCCCATTGGCTTAAGACAATGGGTAGTTCACTAAAGGGGAAATTACATAGGGAAAAAACAAAAAATGTGGAAAATGCAGGAGAGGGACAAAAAAATGGGGGAAAAAACGATTGAAAAAAATGCGATCACGGAAGGAGTTATCTGGAAACAACTGTTGATCTTCTTTTTCCCAATCATGCTTGGAACGTTGATCCAGCAGTTATATACAACTGTGGATACGATCATTGTAGGACGCTTCGTGGGAAAAGCGGCACTTGCCAGTGTCGGAGGACCGGCAGCCGTCTTATCAACAATTGTTGTTACATTCTTTAATGGGCTGGCGAACGGGGCAGCAGTTATTATCGCACAATATTATGGTGCAAAGGACAGGAAGAGTCTGCATGTGGGGGTACATACGGCATATCTGTTCTCTGTCGTGATCAGTCTGATCGTATCACTGACCGGTACAGTATTGACACCATGGCTGCTTAAAATCATGAATACACCACAGGATATGATGGCAGATTCCATAACTTATCTCAGAATTTACTTTATGGGAATTCTGTTTACACTGGTCTACAATATGGGGATCGGCAATCATGAGGGCGGTCGGAGATTCCAGAAGACCGCTTCTCTATTTGCTGATCTGCTGTGTGATGAATATCATACTGGACATTGTCATGGTGGTAGGAATGAAGATGGGGATTGCGGGGGCAGCACTCGCAACGGTTATTTCACAATGTGTCAGTGCAGTTCTGGTTACTTGGTCGTTGACCAGGGCATATGATGCTATGAAATTAAAGTTCCGGGAACTCCGGATGGATGCCGGAGTATTGAGAAAAGAATTGAAAATCGGTGTTCCTGGGGCACTTCAGGCATGTGCCTACGGTGTGACGAATGTAGTGATCCAGGCATCCGTCAACAGTTTTGGTACAGATACCGCTGCAGGATGGGCAGCTTACGGAAAGCTTGATATGATCTTCTGGACAGTATCGAGTGCGCTTGGTGCGGCAGTGACCACATTCGCCGGACAGAACTACGGGGCAGGAAAGATGGACAGGGTATATAAAAGTATCCGGGTGAATGTAGTAATCTCTTATATATTTACAGGAGCTATTATTATAGTCCTGTTTGCATTCTGCGAACCGTTATACCATATGTTCACGACAGATCCAAAGGTCATCGGGATAGGAGTATATATGTTACGTTTCCTGATTCCGAGTTATCTGTTGAGTGTGCTGCTTGAGAATCTGTCCGGAGGACTGCGTGGTCTGGGAGATGTCCTCTGGCCGACTATATTTACATTCGGAGGTCTGTTCTTTGTAAGGCTTCCGTGGATCATAATCCTTACGAAGATGCATCATAAGGTGGAGATCCTGCTGATCAGTTATCCGATGGCATGGGGGGCAACATTACTTTGTCTGATCCCGTACTATTTCTGGCGGAAGAAAAGAAGAATGAGTACATATGGATCCCATCTTCAAAATCATAGATATATGTTAAAATATAGACAGTATGTTTGGAGAAAAAGTAGCAGGAAAGGACAGAAAGAATGAGGTGTGCGATGACGGATAAGAAGGACTGTATGACAATGGAGCAGGCAGAACAGAAGATGGAGTGCCTGAGAGAAGTGTTCTCAATTGTACGTCTGGTTGATGGTGAGATGCTGGAGAAGAGAGCAGAACACAGTCCGGATGCAGATGCAATGGAGATGTGTCAGTGCTATTCATTCTGGAATAAGGCAAAGCCGTGTGAGAATTGCATATCTATGAAATCGCTGAGAGAAAAGAAACAGGCAGCAAAGCTGGAATTTCTGGATTCGGATATTTTTCAGGTATTTTCAAGATATGTGGAGATTGATGGAAAACCGTATGTAATGGAGATGTTGAAGAAGCTGGATGAAGACACACTGATTGATGCGGTTGGATATGGGAAGATGGTTCAGAAGCTTTCTGTTTATAATGACAAGCTTTACAGGGATGCGCTGACAGGGGCTTATAATCGGAGATACTATGAAGATGAGATTAAGCATGTAAAGGGAAAAGCAGGGGTTGCGATTCTTGATGTAGATGATTTTAAGTTATATAATGATATGCATGGTCATCACGTAGGAGATATGGCACTGATTACAGTGGTGGAAGTAATACGGCAATATATCAGAAAGACAGATAAACTGATCAGGTACGGAGGGGATGAATTTCTGCTTATACTGCCGGAGATTGACAATGAGAACTTTGTGCGGAAGCTGAATAAGATTAAGAAAAAAATTGCTGAAACGAGTGTACCGGGATATAATCGGATTAAGTTATCGGTCAGCATCGGAGGTGTGTCAGCGACAGAAGAGACAGTGGAAGAGGCTGTCCAGAGAGCGGATAAACAGATGTACCTTGCTAAAATGTATAAAGATACTGCAATGGTAGAGGAAATGGATCAGAAAATAGCGGAGGAGGATCATGTTGAGCATACGGATATTCTAAAGACCGCTGGTTCTTATTGTAGATGATTCTAAGATCAACAGAGAACTTCTGGTAGAAATATTGCAGGACAAGTACCAGATCATAGAAGCGGAAAACGGGAACGAATGTGTGGAGAAGCTGGAGAAATATGGAAATGATATAGCATTGATACTTCTGGATATTGTGATGCCAAAGATGGATGGATTTGCAGTACTGGAATATATGAATCAAGAACAGTGGATAGACGACATTCCGGTAATTGTAATATCAGGAGAGGATTCGGAAGAATATATCTGGAGAGCTTACGAAGCCGGTGCCGTGGATTATATCAGGCGTCCGTTTGATATGCGGATTGTATATCAACGGGTATTTAACATGATCAAATTATATGCAAAACAGCGCAGACTGGTAAAAATCCTGACAGCGCAGATAGAAGAGAGAGAAAACCTGTCACAGATTTCCGACAAGTCATAATCATTGATGAGACTTGTGAGAAAATCTGCGGCAGGTTTTCTTTGTTAATAATTTCCGAGTTTATTCAGATATTTGTCAATCGTATTAAGTCTTTTTTCAATTCCTTTGGCCTTATGGCTGATGATTTCCAGCAAAGACTCTGTTACGAACTGCGGACCGATCATAGAGTTGAAGAATGTATTACTGTCTACCGGGACTGTGAGAAGAATATCGGCATATTGTGCAAGCAGGG
>ENA-OQHY01001053-OQHY01001053.1-human-gut-metagenome-genome-assembly--contig:-NODE-1053-length-13086-cov-2.121383_pt1 | contig 13086 bp, 20 predicted proteins | sample MGYA00242570_ERZ504733 | MGnify/ENA primary metagenome ERZ504733 (study PRJEB26092, sample SAMD00036219) | human gut metagenome | host: Homo sapiens | study: EMG produced TPA metagenomics assembly of...
ATGCAGCTGTTAAGGCAGTTTATTTTTGAAGTGGAGTTATCGGAAACCGAAGAATTAAAAAATGTTTTGTATCAATATGGGAGTTATCTTACAGAGAAAAACTATCTGGAGAGAAAGTTTTTCGAATGTCCACGCACAGCTCGTCCACCACGGCCTTCAGCTCGGTATCGGTCAGGCCGTCGATCAGCTTCTGCTGGGTGGCAGGGGTCAGCTCGGTGAATACATCCGCCGCCAGGTCCTTGGGGCACAGACGAAACAGCACCGGGAGCTTTTCGGCCGGCAGGTCCTCGAACACGGCGGCCAGGTCGGGAGCCGGCAGGGTCTCCATCACATCCCGCAGGCTCTGGTATTTTTTGCGTCATCCAGATTCGCCAACATGGTCTTGAGGGTATTGATCGAAATTTCAGACATAAAAAAGCTGCCTCCTTTTTTACCAGGCGGCAGCGGACACTTTCATTTCCGGGGAAGGCAAACACACCGTGCGTTCTCACGCACAGCCGGGCCGTTCTCCGGCATGCAAAAAGGCTGCCGTCTGGTTCTTTGATCGGGGATATAAACTGCCGCTGCTTCCAGCAGGTTCCATGACGACCACCTCGTTTTTCTTGTCGTAAAAAGGCACTTTGGCCTTTTCCGCCCATTACTTTACCACGGCCGGAGCCGTTCGTCAACCCCGCCCCGCAAATTTTACAGCTTCTTTGCAGGGCCGCGCGCCTTTGTGCAACTGTACCAACCTCAGCCGTTGTTTTTCGGCAGATTCCACCCTTGTTCCGAAGACCAGGACCCTCTATGATTATGGTACAGCGTGGCTCTGGGCAGCGGCGGCCCGAAAGCCAAAGCCGCCGCCGACGATGTGAACAAAGATGTGAACAAAGACGGCCTGTACAACGCCTTCGTGCACCTCGGCCTGATCTGATCCACTGAAACAGTCAGCCGATTTCTGCCCGGCCATATTACGCAAACGCCCCCGCTTCCGGAAGAGGAAGCAAGGGCGTTTGCTCTTAAAGGGGGATTTATAAAAGGCGGAATCTGTGTGGATTGCTTCTGGAATAGGAGCAGGATCTCAGCGGCTCACAAAGGCCAGATCCTTGCTCAGCAGGTAAGGCCGCAGGTATGCCACCGTGCTACACATGGGCAGGACATCTTCCGAAAGCTGAATGCCCAGCTGTTCCACAATGTACTGCCGGCGCACCTGCATCCGCTGCCACATCTCCGGGTACTGCTGCCGGATCTGTTCTTTCAGTGCTTCATCTGCCAGCACCACGGTGCTTTCGGCGCAGCTGCCGCCGTAGCCCGGAACCGAGGGGATAATATCGATCTGCAGCATCATACCGCTGCGGAGCTCCTCCGCCGAGTGTTCATAAATCGGGGAGCTCAGCCACTCTTCTTCTGCACCAGTGGCCCGGACAGAGCGACCAGCCATAGGTTGCACGGGGCAGGATCTCTTCCACTTTATCAAACATCTCGCCGCCGGTCATGCCTACATGGATTTCTTCTAGCCAGCGGGTATAGGCCGCAAAGTACGGAGCAGCTACCCGTTCCACATAATCCTGCATTCCCTGCGGCAGCTCTGCAGCGTCGTGCACGGCATAGGCTGCGCGGCTGGAGGAGCCGCCCGGATATCCCACCGTCAGCGAAATGCTGTCGCCCACCTTGACGGTGTTCTGTGTGGGAAACATATTGCCTTGATAAAACGCGGACCGCTGGCCGCAATGGTAACAATGCTGTTGTGCTGTCCCTGCCGGTTCAGCTGTGCACCCAGCGCCGTTTCGGCCACGCCCGGAGCCAGCAGATTCATTGCATCCAGCACACCGTCCGAAGCCAGCGCCGCTCCGTACTCGTAGTGCGCAATCTCATTGGCGTTGTTGGTGGTACGGGCACCGCCCTCCCCCAGGAACAGGTCACCGGCATTGAACAGATTGTCATTGCCACCGGTAATGGCACGGATTGCATCCAGGATAAACGCCGGGATATCGAAGAGTTTTTCGTTATTTTCCACCGGGCTTGTAAAGTGCTTCCATCCCGCAATGCCGATGCGGCGGCCCGGCGCAATGCCGGCCTCTTCCAGCAGGGTGCGTAGCGGCTTATCCTCGCGGTTGGGCTGATTGGGCAGTGAGAAGAGCGAAACATGCACAGCCTGCCCCGGAATGCGGGCCTTGGATGCCTTGTTCAGGTTCTCGTTGCCCAGCACAAAGCGGGCGGTGCCATCGGCATCCAGCACCAGCAGCGACTCTTCAAAACGGGTAAAATACCCCATCAGATACTGAAAATTGCCGCAGTGCTCGGCGTCGCCATACACCACCAGCTGTTCCAAGCTGCGTTCCTTCATGCCCTGCAGCACCTTATTCAAGCGCTCCTGAACGGTGGCATCGGTCAGCATGACCGGCTCTCCCGTGCAGTCCTTGGGCGGCTGCGGCACCTTGGCTAGGCAGATATTGTACTGTTTCATCTTCTTACACCTCTCGCTCTTGGTTTCCTGTATCGGGCCCGCGGCCCTTTCAGATCTCATCAATGGGGTACATAGGGCGCATGATCTGCTTGAACGGAATGATCCGCGTATCCTGTGGAGTCGCTCCCTGCGTCAGGGACATGACCGAGAACGCAGCCTTTTCCTTCAGCTCCGGGAAGATATAGCCCTGCTTGACCACGATCACATCGTAGTCATCCCAGTTCAGTCCTGCTCCCACAAACTGGTGCTCTTCACACATGGTCTGGCGTGTGCTTGCCACATTGATTTCCAGCGGCAGGCCGTCCACGGCCACCGCCACCGAGTAACCATATACCGCATCGTGCGGGTGATGCAGATAACCGCGCAGCGTGCCCTTTGCTTTCACTGTCACATCCAGCTCCACCGGGCGGGACATTTCGTCGTGATCCACGCCAAGGTGCAGGTGCGTCTTTGCACCGATCTCCAGTTGTTCCAGTTTCTGGTAGGCAATGGGATCGCAGATGTTGGCAAACAGGATCTTCTTTTTCAGTTCCTTCTCTGCCAGCACCTGTCGCAGGATATAGGTGTTCCAGCCGGTGGCACCACTAGTAACGTTGTCACCGGAATCCGTGATGAAGCAGGTTTTCCTTCAGACTCCAGTGCCATCTGCAGAGCCTTGTCCGGTGCAGCCGTCAGGCCGGTGTAATGGAACTCGTGGCGTTTGTTCCAGACATAAGCCGCCAACCAGTCGGCGGCCTCTTCTGCATAGGCTGATCCGCTTCCATCTGCGGCACCACAACGATGCCGCAGCCAGCCACCGGTGTGTCGTGCCGGATGTAGCCCACATGCCAGCTCACGCTGCGGATACGCGGGTCCTGCTCCAGTTTGTCCATATACTGGTTGATGGAACGCACGGCTCGTCGCCGGAAACGCTCTGTTCACCGCCCAGAATCAGCGGCAGCTTGCGATACACCGAATGGATGTTCTGTCGATCCTTCATAAAGTCGCACAGCATGGCTGCCACCTTGCGCATGGTGGCAATGCTGTCGGTGTGGGGCGACTCCCGGTAGCTGCGGATCAGGGTCGTGGCCTCTGCATACTCCCTGCACAGGTTGCATGAGGTCGCACACCACGAAGATGGGCAGGTACGGGCCCACGATCTTGCGGATCTCCGCCAGGATGTGGTGGTCGCCGGAACCGATTTCTTCCACCTCGCTTGCACCATGCAGCATCAGGAACATGCCGTCGATCTCATGGATGTGCTCCCTGACGGCACGCACAAAGCAGGACTCGATGTAATCAAAGGTATCCTTTTTGATCACACCTGCAGCGCCAGCATCGGCCAGTACCGAAGGGATCAGCTCAAAGCCGGCCTGCTCAAAGACATCTGCCACATGCAGTGCCCGGATGCAATCATCCCCAAAAAGCATCTTATAGTTGCTGATCTCGCACTTCTGCGGGATATTTGCATTGGATTCCGTGATAAATTCACCAACCAAGATCTTCATCGTTGCATTCTCCTTTTTGTTGTAATGCGCCGGTCGTCAGTTCGCAGCCGGGCAGGTCTCCTTTTTCATGCGCTGGTGCAGTGAAAGCCGCATAGCCGTCGGCAGGAACCAACCCATGCAGTGTCCCAGCAGAAGCATGCTGGCCCAGGTGCCTTCCCGCAGCGTGGTAAAGTCCAGATGGAAGGCCAGCACCAGTGCGAGGCTCAGTGCCAACGCCACCATGTCGCAGCGGGTACGCAGCACACTGAACTTCATGTGCAGCTTTTCCGAAAGCACAAATGCAAACTGCTCAAACGGCATCCGGACAAACTCTGCTGCCATGGTCACCGTCACGCCATACGCTGTGATGGCAATGGCTGCCAGCATGCACACCCACTGCACCAGGTAGTTGTCCGGCTGCCAGGTGCTGATGCCCGGCAGGTCGTAGCAGATGGCATTGACGATCTTGCCCTGCAGCCATGCCACAGCAAACTGAAACAATTGAATGGGTTCAAACTCTTTTCTCTGCATCACGATCTGCAGCAGCACCGAAGCACCGTGCAGCAGCGCCACCATGGTTCCGCCCTTGATGCCGGTGATGGTGGCAATATTCTGGGTACAGGAGGTAATGGCCGTCTGCCCCAGCTCGGATTTGATCATCAGGGAAAGTCCTACCGATACCAACACCACACCGATCATCATTTCGGCAAACTGTACCGCCAGCCCCCGGATCCGATTTGTCATTCTGTTCTCCTTTTTCAACATTCATAGGTCTGCTTTGCGGAAAACAGCAGCGTGAGGACAAACGCACTGCCTGCCGAAATACAGATGGTAGCCAGCGCCAGCAGCAGATTGGTCAGGCTGCCGTCCGGCTGATGTAACCCGGCAGGCACACAACCCCGGCGTAATGATGGCGTACTGTTTCAGTTGTACAAACCCGCCAAACAAACCTCCGATGCCGCCGCCCAGCATTGCCGCCGCCAGTGGGCGCTTGTATGGCACACACACTCCGAACAGTGCCGGTTCCGTGATACCCAGAATCGCAGTGGTGCCCGCCGGGCCCGCCGTATTTTTGAGCTTTGCGTTCCGGCTTTTGCACCATACAGCCAGTGCTGCACCGCCCACCGCCGTGTTGGAAGCAACACTTCCTGGCAGGAACAGCGTCTCGTAACCATTGGCCGCAATGGAGGTGAGGATAGGCGGAGTAATGGCCTTATCCAGGCCCGAACATAACGCACACCGGGTTGATCATCGCGTACAGACCACTGCCCATGCCCGAAGGTGTCACTCACCCACATCACGCCATCGGTAAGCCAGCCGCTGAGCACCGTACCCAACGGGCCAAGGAACAGCAGCGTGCCCGGCACCGCCACCAGCACACTGAGCAGCGGCAGCAGGAATGGTTTGACGGTTCCGGGCAGGGCCTTGTTCAGCAGCTTGTAAACAGCCGCCTCAAACAGCACCCCCAAGATCACCGGGATCACTGTGGAGTTGTAAGTCGTCGGGTAGATGGACATCCCCAGGAAGCTCAGGCCCTGTGCTCCGTTGATGGTGCTGTACACCAGCACACCGCCCAGCAGGGCCCCCAGATACCCGTTGATGCCCAGCTTGTTTCCTGTGGAAAATCCCAGGAAAATGGGCAGGAAGTAGAACCCCGCATCCTTGACGGCACTGAGTACTACCGCTGTGCCGCTTCCAACATCCATGCCAAAAAAATTCACGCAGATACTGAGCACAGCGGCGATCAGACCAGACGCCAGCAGTACCGGAATGACCGGCGAAACGCAGCCGGCAATGAAATCCAGCACCACATCCACACCACGGCGGAAGCGGCCCGGCTTCTTCAGAGGACCTTCTCCGGCAGTTTCCATATCATTCTCCTGCTTCCTCGGTTTTCTGATATTCCTCGATCAGGTTCTTGAACCAGTAGTAGCTCTTTTTGGGTGTACGTTTGTTGTCGTTGTCAAAGTCTACGCGGACAAAGCCATACCGTTTTTCGTAACCATTGACCCAACTGTACAGATCCATGGTAGACCATGCGTAGTAACCAAGAACATTGCAGCCCTCTTTTTTGGCCTTGAGCATGTAGTCGATATAGCCTGCATCATCTCAATGCGGTCATCGTCCTGCACATAGCCGTTTTCGTCCGGCGTCTCGTAGCAGCGTGGCCATTTTCCGTAATGTAAACCGGGATATCGCCGTAGCGATCACGGATCTCCATCAGGGTATTATACATACACTCGGGGTAGATCTCGCGGCCCCAGAGGTTGCGTTTGGTGTCCGGAGCAATGGCGGTTTCGTACCAGCCCTTGATGCGCATGCCTTCCTTGGCCTTGGAGCCGGCGCCGCGGTTATTGTGGAACACTTCCGTCTCACCCTCCGACCAGTCGGTCAGATACATCCGGTTGTAGACGTTCATACCGATATAATCCACCTTGCCTTTGGCAAAAGTCAACGCATCTTCCAGCTTGATATAGTCGTTTTCAATGCCGTTCTCCCGCAGCAGCGGGATCAGTTCACCGGGCAGCTCGCCTTGATGGAGGTATCCAGAACCAGCCGATTGTAGAACAGGTCGCCCAGCAGACGGACCTTTTCCGGTTCTCTGGTGCCCGGAGCGATCTCCACGTTGCTGCTGTCGTGCACGATACCGATCTTGCCTTTCAGCCCCATGGAGTGGTACAGGGCAACCGCCTTAGCGCTGGCCAGCACCTCATAATACAGCTGCTTGAAATAGCGGTCAAAATCCAGCTTGTGGTTCGGCGGATAGTTGCCGACCATGTTGGTGCAGTAGGCATAATACTTCGGCTCGTTGATGGTGCTCCACAATCTGACCCTGTCGCCGAAAGCCTCAAAGCAGACCCTGGCGTATGCCTCAAAATCATCCACGATGGACCGGTTCTCCCAGCCGCCTTCTTCTGCAATGGCATTCGGCAGATCGTAATGGAACAGGGTAACGTTGGGTTCAATGCCCTTTTGCAGGCAGTAGTTGATGACGTTATTATAGAAAGCAATGCCCTTGGGGTTCACTTCGCCACGACCGTTGGGCAGGATGCGGTCCCACGCAATGGAGAAGCGGTAGGTATTCTGCTTTCCGGCCGCCATCATATCAATGTCTTCTTTATAGCGGTGGTAGAAGTCACAGGAGACATCGCCGGTGGCACCGTTCAGATTCAGCGGATTCCCGTGGGAGAACACATCCCACTCACCCAGGCCTTTGCCATCTTCGTTCCAGGCGCCTTCGCACTGGTAAGCGGCAGTTGCACTGCCCCAGAGAAACTTCTGCTTTTCCATAATTCAATATTCCTTTCAAAGATTACATTTCGTGCTTCAGATATCATCCACCGGGAACATGGGGCGCATGATACGCTTGAAGGGCAGGCGGCGGGTATCCTGCAGGGTGGCACCATCTGTCAGGGACATGATGCTCAGCGCGCCCAGTTCCTTCAGTTCCGGGAAGATATAGCCCTGCTTGACGATCACCACGCCGTAATCGGCACAATGGGCACCGGCAGCCTCAAACTGGTGCAGTTCTACTACCGCGTGGCTCACTCTGCCACGATGATATCAATGGGATATCCCTCCACCGACACCAGCACACAGGCACCGTAATCGCCCACATAACCCAAAAAGCCTTCCAGACGACCTTATGCTTCACCGTCACGTCCAGCTCCACCGGGCGGGACAGTTCATCCAGATTCATACCCAGCCCGGATGTGGGTCTTTGTGCCTTCCGGCACATCTGCCAGTTGTGCCACCACAGCCGGGTCAGTGATGCAGCCAAACAGGAAGTTTTTGCCTTTGGTGTCCGGCAGTGCCATGACCTGCCGCAGTACCCAGGTGTTGGCACCCACAGAACCACTGGTGGTGTTGTCGCCGGAGTCGGTGAGGAACACCGGTTTGCCGGGGCAGTCCAGCGCCGTCTGCATGGCCTGTTCCGGCTCCTGGGTCAGGCCGGTGTAGTGGAACTCGTGACGACGATTCCACACATAGGCAGCCAGTTCGTCCGCCTTCTGTTCAGCATACGCCTGGTCGGTCTTCGTATTGGGCACCACAACCACGCCGCAGCCGGCCACATCCGTGTCATGGCGGATGTAACCCACATGCCAGCTGGCACTGAGGATGCGGGGGTCTTTTTCCATCTCATCCATGTACTGGTTAATGGAGCGCACCGGCTCATCGGCCGAGACGCTCTGCTCTCCGCCAAGGATCAGCGGCAATTTGCGGTAAGCAGGGTGGATGTTGCGGCGATGCTCCAGCAGGTCCACCAGATACCGGCAGCAGATCTTGACCGTATCGGCCAGATCCGTGTGGGGCGACTCGCGGTAACTGCGGATCACCGTGCAGCCATCCACATACTCCTTGCACAAGTTGCCGTGGGATCACAGGCCACCACAATCGGCATATACGGACCCACCAGCCTGCGCACTTCCTTCAGGATATGGTGGTCGCCGGAACCGATGTCCTCCACCTCGCTGGCACCGTGCAGATGCAGGAACATGCCGTCCAGCGTGCCGAGATTGGCACGGATATCGTTCAGCAGGCGGTTTTCGATATAATCAAAGGCGTTGCGGGTAACCACACCGCCCGAAAAACCATTGGCGTAGACCGAGGCACCACCTCAATGTCGGCATCCGCAAATACGGAGCCAGGTTCATCTGAGAAATGGCATCCTCACCAAACCGCAGGTCATAATTTTCCAGATCTGTTTTATAGGGGATATTTGCATTGGATTCGGTCACAAACTGTGCTACCAGAACTTTTTTACGCATCGCAGATTTTCCCTCCCGAAAGAAGCCCAGGCACACGTTGATGCCCGCCGCCGTAGCGGCGACAGGCATCAATGTGCTTGGCTTTATGATGAAGTTGATAAAGTTATTGTATGCTGTTAAGGTTCAGCGCGGAGATCAGACATCTTCTTTGTATGCCTTTTTCAGGACAATTGTGCAGGCGATAAAGGAAACGATCACAGTCACAATACCGGAAACCAGAGCGAGGATCAGGTTGCCCATGGAACCATCCGAAGGCAGGAAGAACAGCAGAGCCAGGAAGCCAGGGCAGCCGCCGACCACGTAGTTCTTCAGCTGGAAGATACCTGCGATCAGACCACCGGCCATAGCGCCGCAGGCGGTGCCGATCAGCACACGGGGACGCATGATCAGGGAGCCGTAGAAAGCGGGCTCGGTAACGCCGCACAGTGCGGTAACACCAAAAGAAGCGATCATGCCCTTGCGGCCCTTGTCCTTCAGGTGCATGGCAACGGCCAGTGCACTGCCGCCGACTGCCAGGTTGAAATGTAGTTCATGGGGACAACGGCCAGATCATAACCAATGCTGGAGATGCCTCCACCAGGATGGGGGTAATGGCCTTATCCAGGCCCAGCATCACAAGGTACGGGTTGATGGCTGCGCAGATCGGCAGTGCAATGAAGCCGGCTGCATTGAAGAATGCCTGGATGGCATTGCCAACCACGCCGCTGAGCTCGGTGCCGATGGGGCCGAGAACGATCAGGGTAATGGGAACAACGATCAGCATGGTGAGCAGCGGTTTCAGGAAGTAGCGCACCATTCCGGAATGATCTTCTTGAGCAGTTTATCCACCAGTACATCAGGATCACGCCCATGACGATGGGCAGGACACTGGAGGTGTAGGTGACCGTGGGAATGGGGATGCCGAAGAAGTCCAGTCCCTCTACACCGCTGATAGAGCTGCTGACCAGGACAGCGCCCAGAAATGCGCCCATGATGGTTCCATCTTCAGCTTGTTGGACAGCGTATAACCGATCCAGACAGGCAGCATGGAGAAACCGGCACTGAAGATGGCCAGGCAGACCTTTGCGGTGCCGCTGTCGGTGCTCATGCCAAAGTAGTTCACCAGCAGGTTCTTGATGGCAAGGATCAGGCCGCCGGTGATCAGAGCCGGAACGATCGGCATAAAAATGCCGGCGCAGAAGTTGCCAAACTTATTGACGTAGTACAGCGCATTCTTCTTTTCCGGTTCTTCTTCCACGACTGTAGGACGGTCATCGGTGGGCTTCCAGCCGGAAACGTCCAGGAAATCATTGAAAGCATCGTTGACTTCCGGTCCGATGATGATCTGCACCTGGCCGGTCTTGGCCACAACACCCACTACATTTTCAATGCCCTTGATGGCTTCCACGTCCACCTTGGACTTGATTGCATAATGGATGCGCAGCCGCGTTGCGCAGTGTTCGACAAAGGTGATGTTGCTCAACCCGCCGACCTTTTCCAGGACCTGCTGGGACATCTTTGTGTATTTGCCCATGAGTAAATGCCTCCCTTTCGTACAACAAATGTTACAAAATGTTACTTTTAACACTTTGTGGGATGAACCATTGTGAAAGACCTCCACCGCTCGGCCGCAGCGAAAACCCGCAGGAATCCATCGGGTTTCAACAGTTCATCGTCTTTTCTACATTGTATCACATCCCGATGCAAAGTCAATTCATTTTTGTTATTTTTTGTTCTTAAATGTTATTATTTGTTGCTTTTAACAAATATTTCAACAAGTTAGATATCACTTTCACCAATTTTCCGGCTTGTTTACGCAAAAAAATGAGCTTCCCGGATGAAATTCACATTTCAGTCGGAAAGTTCATTTTAAAAATGTTATTTTTTGTTATTTTCAATTTCAAGCCAGCACCAGCGGAACATTGTTCTGCCGGAACAACTCCTGTGTTGCTGCGTCCAGGCCGGTGTCTGTCACCACCAGATCCACGTCCGCAACGGGCGCGATCTTATAGAAAAACGATTTGTTGAACTTGCTGTGATCCGCTATACAAATCACACGCTTGGCTTTTTCCACCAGCACTTTTTTGGTGTGGCCGTCCTGTACGTCCACCACAGAAAGGCCGTCGTTCAGGTCAATGCCCTCCAGTGAAAGAAACAGCGTGTCGATCTGGAAATGCTGGATGAAGTCATCGGTCAGCGGGCCCAGAAACGCCATGGAATTCTCGCGGAATTCCCCTGGGCACATGATGAGCTTGATGTTCCGCATATTGGCAGTGGTGTTGGCCACCATCAGCGAGTGGTCAGCACACTGATGTTGCGCTTACCACGCAGCAGCACAGCCACCTCATTGGGGTCGTACCTGCATCCAGAAAAATGGAATCCCCTTCGTTGATATATTCCATGCACTTGGCCGCAATGCGCTGTTTCTCAGTTGCGTTGATCTCACTCTTAAAGCTCATGTTGCACTCAAACAGTGAGCCATTGTTCAGCACTGCTCCACCGTGTTCCAGTGTAACCATGCCATCCTCGGCCATGGCATTCAGATCCCGCCGGATGGTCATGGAGGACACCTGGATTCGTTCCGCCAGATCTGTGATCACTACACTGCCGTTGCGCTGCAACTCATTCAGAATGTAGCGTTTCCGTTCAATTGCATTCATAGTTTCTCCTCACAGGGCCGCCTTGCAGCCTTTTCTTCCACCATTTCTGTTTACAATGCGTCGCTTACCCGTTTTCTTCCGCTTCATCCAACCGCAGCTCATGTCCGCCGGTACGGATCACGTAGCGTTCGCTGTCAATGTACTGCTCGTTCAGCAACACCACCTGATCTCTGCCGTCCAGATAACAGGTACGGGTGTACACCACCGGCTGTCCCTTGACCAGGCCCAGTGCATCCGCAGTCTCCGCGTCAGCATACCGCACCCGGATGATGGTTTCTTTTTCGCGTATGACCCGCAGCTTCTTCCACTGCCGCAACAGCCGGAACACAGATCCGCTCAACAACTCCTTTGTCAGGAACTCCGCGTCCTGTGGCGGAAAGTAATCCAGTTCGTACACGGCAGGCTTTTCATTCAACGCACGCACCCGCCGGGCGCAGCAATAAGCTTCTTCCCCCTGCTTCAGCTCAAACAGCCTGCACACTGCCGCGCCAGGCACCATGCCAAGCTCTGTGCACACCGTAGAAGCCGGTACCATTGGCCACTTGCATTTTCAGTCCAGTCCGCGGGGTTCGTTCAGGTCGTTGCGCATCACCACACCGGTCACAAAGGTGCCCTTGCCCGGATGGCGCACAACCATTCCTTCCTTGCACAGCTCCTCAACAGCCCGCCGCACCGTGATACGGCTTACCTTATATTGTTCCACCAGTTCATTTTCTGTGGAGAGTTTGTCTCCCTCCCGGCGGCTGCCGGAAAGGATCTCCTGCCGCAGGATCTCCTCCAACTGCAGATAAAGCGGGGTCGCGCTGTCCGGCACCAGCATATCGTTTTTCCTCCAAAGGCAGATACTCATTTTATATCAGTATGAGCATAACACAATTACGCCGTAAAATCCAGTCTTTTTCCGTGTCAGATCCTGCGCACTTTCCCGTTGCAAAACATCTCATATTGTATTATAATGTCTTATAGGTTCTTTTTCCGATGGCCCAATCAAAACAGGAGGTTTGTCTATGTTCCATATCCTTGTTGCACGTTTCATTCTGGAAGCCAATGAGAACATCCCCAAAAAGTGCGATCTGAAGGATGTCAGCCTGCACTTCGGGCAGGACTGCATCGCACACCTGCAGCTGGGCGATGTGTTCAACCGCCCGGATGTAACGCTCGTGCCCACACTGGACGCCAACGCCGGTTCCAACGGCGTCATGAAGCGCACCGCATTCGAGTACATCGAGTCCACAATCCTGCAGACTGTGCGGGAGCATCTCTCAGAATTGGATGCCATCTACCTGCACCTGCACGGTGCCAGTGAGGTGGAGGATATTGGCTCCGGTGACCACCACATCTTAAAAGAGGTGCGCCGCATCGTGGGCCCTTACCTACCGATCGCCGTCGTTTGCGATCCCCACGGCAACCTGTGCAAGGAGTACGTGGAGGGCACCACACTGATCCGCAGCTACCGGGAGTCACCGCACACTGACGTAGAGCAGACCATTCACTTTGTCTGCTCCCACTTGCTGGAACTGCTGGAGCACCGCCGCAGCATCACTCCGGTTTACCGCAAACTGCCGTTGATCCTGGGCGGCGAGCAAAGTGTTTCGGCTGATGAACCGGTGCGCTCCATCAACCAGTACATGGATGAGATGGAAAAAGACCCCCGCATCCTCAGTGCCAGCTGGCACGTGGCTATATCCGCCACGATACCGATGTTGCCGGCTGTGGCGTGGTGGTCATTCCCACCTCCAACGAGTTTCGTACCTATGCCGACAAAA
>ENA-OQHY01001054-OQHY01001054.1-human-gut-metagenome-genome-assembly--contig:-NODE-1054-length-13071-cov-2.223038_pt1 | contig 13071 bp, 22 predicted proteins | sample MGYA00242570_ERZ504733 | MGnify/ENA primary metagenome ERZ504733 (study PRJEB26092, sample SAMD00036219) | human gut metagenome | host: Homo sapiens | study: EMG produced TPA metagenomics assembly of...
TGAATAATTCTCTTTAGAATTTTCAGGGTTGTTGTCTATTGTTTAATTATCAAGGTTCTTTGTCTTTGCTGTTTGAAACAGCTTATTTAGATTATCATATTCATTGACGTTTGTCAAGAACTTTTTTAATCTTTTTTTCGACCAGCTTTTCAGCTGTCCGTCTGCCATCTCTTTCTCAAACATTCGTTTGTCTCAAGCGACAATTTACTAAGAATATCACAAGCAGTTGTGTTTGTCAACTGTTATTTTATTCTTTTTTTCAGGAACAATTCCCGAAGATTTCTGATTATGATCCGGCATTCTCCGCTTTTCCGTAATCAGTTCCCGCCGTCTTCTGCTTCGACTCTGTTACCTCACGGCCTTGTCTAACGCGACAGCTAGATTAATATACCACAAGGGCGTTTGAATTGTCAACATTGTTTTTATATTTTCTTCAATTTAGACAATTCAGACAATTTTATTCTTTTCCCTTGCTTATTTCTATATAAATTGCCTGTTTTCCTTTCTTGACACTGTCTATCTTTTCTTTTATGATTCTTCTTATATAAAAGGAAGGAGTTACTATTATATGTTTCACTTATTACTTGCCGTAATCTATCTGCATTCATCAGCCTCGGACTTCCGGATGCACTTTTGGGCTCCGCATGGCCCTCCATGTATCCGGTCTTTCATGTACCCGTTTCTTACGCAGGAATCATTTCCATGATCATAGCCGCCGGTACCGTTATATCTAGTCTGCAAAATGACAGACTTACCAAAAAACTTGGTACAGGTAAAATCACTGCCATCAGTGTAGCTACTACTGCTGTTGCTTTGATTGGATTCTCTGTCAGCCATTCATTTATTGCATTGTGTCTGTGGGCAGTTCCTTACGGACTTGGCGGTGGAAGTGTTGATGCAGCACTCAATAATTATGTTGCACTTCATTACGAAAGCCGGCATATGAGCTGGCTGCACTGTATGTGGGGTGTCGGTGCCTCTATTGGACCTTATATTATGGGATATGCTTTATCTAATAAGCAGGGATGGTCTATGGGATACCGCTACATTTCCATTTTCCAGATTGGACTTACTGCTATTTTAATCATAAGTCTTCCTCTTTGGAAGCAATTTCAGAACAAAGGAAACACCGGACAACCTGATTCCAGTTCCGTCTGTACTTTGCCGGCCCTGACTTTAAAGCAGATTTTTCAGATTCCAGGCGCCAGAGAAATTCTTTTTGCTTTCTTCTGTTACTCTGCAATCGAACAGACATCCTCTCTCTGGGCCAGTAGTTATCTCGTTCTGCACCTGGGTTATTCTTCAGAGAAAGCAGCTGGATTCGCAAGTCTCTTCTTTATTGGAATTACTGTAGGCAGAGGTATCAGCGGTTTCATTACTTTTAAGCTAAATGACTCACAGATGATCCATCTTGGTGAAGGGATCATACTTATCGGTGTCCTCGCCATGATTTTCCTTTTGGAAAAACAATTGCTTTAACCGAACTTATCCTCATCGGACTTGGATGTGCACCGATTTACCCATCCATTATTCACTCAACCCCCGCACATTTTGGTGCGGACAAATCTCAGTCGATTATTGGAGTACAGATGGCGTTTGCTATATTGGAACTTGTCTGATGCCTCCATTTTTTGGCATTATTGCAAGATCCATAGGTATTACACTCTTTCCGATTTATCTGGGAGTCTTTTTATGCATCATGTTCTTTATGTATGAAACAGTTATCAAAAAAAACTCATATAGTATAGTTTTCTCATACCACATAACAATAAATAAAAAAAAGAACCAGTGGGGACACTAAAAAAGCCACAAAACTCCGTCCCCACTGGTTCTAAATATAATTCATTGCCTGATTCACGCTACTGACCCCGATCACTTCGATTCCGTCCACTTTCCCAATGGACTTCAATGTAACCGATGGCACAATACAAGTCTTAAATCCTAGTTTTTTAGCTTCTGCAACTCTCTGCTCGGGCATAGATACAGCCCTTACTTCCCCGCTTAATCCAACTTCTCCGAATACGATCGTATCTTCTGCGATTGGTTTATTCTTATAACTGGAAGCAATAGCCATTACAATGCCCAGATCAGCTGCCGGTTCATTCATACGAATCCCGCCGGCAATATTGACATAAGCATCGTAATTGGATAACGGAAGCCCCATCCTCTTTTCCAAAACTGCCATCAGCAGGTTAACACGGTTATAATCCAATCCTGCCGCAGTTCTTCTCGGCATTCCGAAATTACTCCTGCAGATCAGTGCCTGAATCTCCATCAGCATCGGTCTTGTGCCTTCCATCGCACATGCCACCACAGATCCGGCTGCATTCTCCGGCTTTCCACTCAACATGAATTCCGAAGGATTCTCTACCTCGCATAGTCCCTCTCTGCGCATCTCGAATACGCCGATCTCATTTGTTGATCCAAAAACGATTCTTCACTCCTCGGAGTATCCGGTATGATGCATGCCTGTCGCCTTCAAAATAAAGTACTGTATCCACCATATGTTCCAGTACTCTCGGGCCTGCAACCGTTCCTTCCTTTGTCACATGTCCCACGATAAAAGTCGAGATATTCAGCCCCTTTGCCAGCTGCATCAGTACATTTGTTGATTCCCGCACCTGTGATACGCTTCCCGGTGCAGATGACACTTCTTCATTATACATTGTCTGAATCGAATCAATCACAGCAACATCCGGCGTTTCTTTCTCAATCACACTTTGAATTGCTGCCAGATTCGTCTCACATAATAAAAAGAGACTATCCGCGAATTCTCCCATTCGATTTGCACGCAATTTAATCTGCTTCAATGATTCCTCTCCGGAAATATAAAGCACCTTCTTCTGCCTGGCTGCCAGCTTCTGGCACACCTGAAGCAGCAGTGTTTGATTTTCCGATTCCGGGATCCCACCTACTAATACGAGGGAACCTTGTACGATTCCCCCGCCTAATACTCTGTCTAATTCTTTTATTCCGGTTTTTGTTCGTTCTTCATCTGTCGTTGATACACTGGATAAAGTCACAATCTGACTCTTTTTCTTTGCCACACTGCTGCCTCTGGATACACCGGCTGCCGGAGTACTCACCTTTTCCTCCACAAATGTATTCCACTCTTTGCACATTGGGCACTGTCCCAGCCACTTGCTTTCTTCATGTCCGCAATTCTGACAGAAATATATACTTTTCTTTATTTTTGCCATTATTTTCTTACGACTTTAATTCCAATCTCTTTTCCCGGATCTGCTTCTGCACTTACGCTGAGTTTTCCACTTTAAGTTTGTTGTCATGTCTCCGATATTCACATCATCCATGTATACAACATACTCTGCATCCGCTTCCATTCCAAGTGTAAACTGAAAATCTGTCTCTCCACATACTTTAAACGAAACTACGTTCTCTGTTGCCTTGAAATTCTCTACTGCAGTTCCCGGTACGGATTCGTATACAAACATTCCGTTCTTTTCTAATTTTGTAATCTCTTTGAACGTCTTAACTTTGTAGATATCCCCCTGAAATTCGAATCCGTCTAACTTAGTTTTGCTGTCTAATGTATAATCTCCAAAACTAAGTGTACCGTCTGTTTCAGCTCTTAAAAGCTCTTTCACTGCTGTCATTTTCTTGTCCTCCTAAGGTTCTTCTTTCGTTCATTCTATTATATAATAAAATATTTTTAATTTGTAGTCTTTGCCGTAAATTTAATTTCTTTTTTAGAGATTCCAGCAACAACTTCATATTTCTTCTGATTTCCCCACTTAAAATTGCCTCGGCAAGTTTATCCTCTAACTGATTCTGTACAGCGCGTCTGAGTGGTCTTGCCCCATACTTCTTATCCATACCAGTCTCTACAATATGCTTTTTCACAGAATCACGAATCGTAAGATCGATTCCAAGCTGATCTTTTGCACGTTTGATCAGTTCTCTGCACATCAATCCCACAATCTTCTGCATCTGCTCAACTGTCAGTGGATGGAATACCAAAATTTCATCAATACGGTTCAAAAATTCCGGACGGAAAATAAACTTGATCTCATTCATAACGTTATTCTTCATCCGCTTATAATCTCCTGCGGCATCTTCTTTTGTATTAAAGCCCAGCTTTTTCGGATCGATGATTGACTGTGCTCCGGCATTAGATGTCATAATGATCACAGTATTCGAAAAATCCACCTTTCTTCCCTGTGAATCTGTAATGTGCCCGTCATCTAACACCTGCAAAAAGATATTAAACACATCCGGATGTGCTTTTTCTATCTCATCAAGCAAGATAACGGAATATGGATGTCTTCTCACCTGTTCGCTAAGTTGTCCGCCGTCATCGTGTCCGACATATCCCGGAGGCGAACCAATCAGCTTTGCCACACTGTGCTTTTCCATATATTCCGACATATCTACACGGATCATAGAATTCTCATCTCCAAAGAGAGCTTCCGCAAGAGCTTTGGATAATTCTGTCTTTCCGACTCCTGTTGGCCCCAGGAATAAGAACGAACCGATCGGACGCTTTGGATCTTTCAGCCCGACCCTTCCGCGCTTGATAGATTTTGCTACTGCTGTTACCGCTTCATCCTGCCCGACCACACGCTTATGAAGTGTCTGTTCAAGCTTATTTAACCTTGTACTTTCTGACTCAGCCAGACGACTTACCGGAATCTTCGTCCACTGTGATACGACCTCTGCAATATCTTCTTCCGTTACTTCCAGATGCTTTGCATCATTCTTCTTTATGAATACGTTTCTTGATTTGTTCTGATTTCTCTTCTGCATCCTTTAATTCTTTATGAAGCATGGATGCCTCAATGATATTGCCGCTTTGAATTGCTTCTTCCAGTTCCTTTGCAAGTTCCGTCTGTGCCTTTTCCAGTTTATATACATTTTCCGGTACTTTAAATCCACGCAAGCTTACTTTTGAGCATGCTTCATCCACAACATCAATCGCCTTATCCGGAAGAAAACGGTCATTGATATAGCGGTTGGAATAGCTGACTGCTGCCTCCAGTGCTTCTTCTCTTATCTTTACTTTATGATGTTTTTCATATCTGGAGCGCAGACCTTTCAGTATCTCCAGACACTGATTTTTATCTGGTTCTTCTACCGTGATTGGCTGGAATCTTCTTTCCAGTGCCGCATCTTTTTCAATATATTTGCGGTATTCCACGATCGTTGTGGCACCGATCAGCTGCAGTTCTCCTCTTGCAAGGGACGGCTTCAGAATATTAGACGCATCCATCGCTCCTTCTGCACCACCCGCACCAATGATCGTATGCACTTCATCCAGAAACAGAATGATATTACCTGCCGCCTTCACCTCCTGAATCAGACGTTTCATACGTTCTTCGAATTCTCCGCGGTATTTTGATCCGGCGATCATACTTGCCAGATCCATGGTATAGATACGTTTTCCCCTGATTCCTTCCGGCACGATGCCTTCTGCAATCTGTGTTGCAAGCCCTTCGATGACTGCTGTCTTACCAACACCCGGTTCCCCGACCAGACAGGGATTGTTCTTTGTGCGTCTGCTTAAGACCTGCATCAGCCGTCCGATTTCTTCTTCTCTTCCGATGACCGGATCGAGCTTTCCTTCTTCTGCTTCTGCTGTCAGATCGGTACCATACTGATCCAATACTCCGTTCTTTCTCCCCTCTTCCGGTCCATATTCTTCCTGATACATCTTCGGATCGATCCCGACAGTTTCAAATATTTCCTGATAGATCTTCTGAAGATTCGCACCTAACGTAGTCAGGATTTTTGCAGCAACACAATCCATATCACGGATAAGTGCCGTCAGCATATGTTCTGTTCCAATCTCTTCTGAGCGGAACTGTTCTGCCTCTGTCTTACTGTCTTCCAGAATATATTCCAGCCTCGGACTGTATTCTGGTTTCTTTCTGCCTGGCATCTCACCTGCAGGAGAGATCAGTTCGGACATCACTTTCTGTATATTTTCCTCATCTACCCCCGTTCGTTCCCAGAACCTGCGCCGCTACGCCGGTATACACCTTTCTGAGTCCCAGAAGCAGATGTTCTGTTCCTACATAAGGGTGTGCCATCTCCTTCGCACTTTTTTCTGCAATCTTCAGCACTTCCTTAGCCTGCCTTGTATATCCATGCCTTTTTGTTCCTTTCTGCCTATCTTCTATACTCGTCAAATATCTCATCCACCAATGCATGCACATCTTCTCTTCCAATATTCTTGCAGCATCCTTTTGCAAGTAATATCGCAAGCTTTTCCCTGAGTTTTAACATTGCCTGTGCCTTGTCCGCATCAATGGCGACTACGGCTCCTCTTCTTCTGTCCAACTGGATGAACCCTTCCTGCCGTAAGATCGAATACGCTTTATTCACCGTATGCATATTAATTCCCACAGTATCCGCCAGCTGTCTGACAGACGGTAAGGTATCTCCCTCCCGAATCATGTCTGTTGCAATCCCCATGATAATCTGATTCTGCAGTTGTACATAGATTGCCTCGCTGCTGTTAAAATCAATTTCTATCAACATCTCATCACCTGTTATCTGTCTTTTTCTTTTGTTATATGGATACTATAACACAATTAAAAAGAGCTTACAACCTAAATCGTAAGCTCTTCTTTTCATATTCTTTTCATACTTTTTATGCTTCGTCAATCGCTTTACCAATATCATGACGCATATATTTATTATCGAATTTTACCCATTCGGTTGCCGCATAGGCATTAGCTCTTGCTTCTTTTAAGTCTTTTCCCTTTGCTGTCACACCAAGTACACGTCCGCCGTTGGTCACAATCTGATCACCGTTGAATTTCGTACCTGCATGGAAGCAGTAATAGCCTTCGTGCCTGTCAAATTCCTCCAGTCCGCTGATTGGAAGTCCTTTGTCATATTTCACCGGATATCCGTCACTTGCCAGAACAACACATACTGCAGCATTGTCTTCAAACTGCAGATCGATCTGATCCAGCGTACCATCAATACAAGCTTCTACTACATCAATGATATCATTTTTCATTCTCGGAAGAACCACCTGCGCTTCAGGATCTCCAAATCTGGCATTGTATTCCAGAACCTTCGGTCCGTCCGCTGTCAGCATCAGTCCGAAAAAGATTACACCTTTGAACGGTCTTCCTTCTGCCTTCATAGCATCAACGGTTGCCTGATATACATATTTCTTACAGAAGTCATCTACTTCTTCTGTATAGAACGGACTTGGTGAAAATGTTCCCATTCCTCCTGTATTCAGACCTGTATCTCCATCACCTGCACGCTTATGATCCTGTGCCGAAGTCATCGTTTTGATTGTATTTCCATCTACAAATGACAGTACTGAGACTTCTCTTCCCGTCATAAATTCTTCTATAACCATCTCATTACCGGCTGTACCGAATTTCTTATCCAGCATGATCGTCTTCACGCCTTCTTCAGCCTCTTCCAGATTCTTACAGATCAGCACGCCTTTTCCAAGTGCCAGTCCGTCTGCTTTTAATACAATTGGGAATCTGGCCTCCGTCTTCAGATATTCAACTGCCTTATCCGGATCTGTAAAATTCTCATAAGCTGCAGTCGGAATGTTATATTTCTTCATAAGATCCTTGGAAAATGCTTTTGATCCCTCAAGGATCGCTGCATTCTTTTTAGGTCCGAAAGTACGGATACCTGCGGCTTCCAGTTCATCCACCAGACCGCCAACCAGTGGATCATCCATTCCAACAATAACCAGATCAATCTCTTTTTCTTTTGCAAATGCTACGATCTTGTCAAATTCCATGGCTCCGATCGGTTCACACTCTGCAAATTCTGCAATTCCCGCATTTCCCGGAGTACAGTAAATCTTGTCTACTTTATCGCTTTTTGCAACGCTGTATGCGATTGCATGTTCTCTTCCGCCACTTCCAACGATTAATACTTTCATCTTACACTGCTCCTTTATCCTCTATGACTCGATCGTCACACGATGTCCTTCTACTTTAACTTTACCGTTTGCGATCAGATCAATAGCTCTTGGCAGAATTCTCCATTCTGCCTGCTCCATCACACGTCTCTGCAGAACTTCCGGGGTATCTCCCTGTTCCACTTCAACTGCTTTCTGCAAAATGATCGGACCGGTATCGGTTCCTTCATCTACAAAATGTACCGTTGCACCAACCACCTTCACTCCGCGTTCCAGTGCTTTTTCATGCACCTTCAATCCATAAAATCCTGTTCCGCAAAATGCCGGGATCAAGGACGGATGAATGTTGATCATACGGTTTCTGTATTTTGCGATCATCTCTGCCGGAATCACTACCAGAAATCCGGCCAGAACGATCAGATCCGGCTGCATGACATCCACAGCCTTCATAAATTCCTGATTGAAAATCTCACGGCTTTCATAATCTTTTGGAGATATACACTGATTCGGAATCCCATGTTTTTCAGCACGCTCCAGTGCATATGCATTCTTATTATTACTGATGACGCCGGCAATCTTTGTGTTTGTAATCTCGCCGGAATCTACTGCATCTATGATTGCCTGCAGATTTGTTCCGCCACCGGATACCAGAACTACGACATTTAACATAATGTCACTCCTTTTTCACCGTCTTCGATATGACCGATCACATATGGAGTATCTCCGGTCGCTTTGATTGCTTCTATTGTCTTATCTACATCAGCAGGATCAACCGCAACGATCATACCAATACCCATATTATAAGTATTGTACATTGCATGCTCGTCTACATTTCCCTCTTTTGCAAGCTTTGTGAAAATTGGCGGAACCGGATAACTGTCTTTTTCTACAACGGCTTTTACTCCGTCTTTTTAACATTCTTGGAATGTTCTCATAGAATCCGCCTCCTGTGATATGGCTGCAGGCTTTCACTTTCACTCCTGCGTTCTTTATGCTCTTTAATGCTTTGACATAGATTCTTGTCGGAGCAAGCAGTGCTTCTCCGAGTGTAGTTCCCAGATCATCATAATATGTATCCAACGATTCTTTTGTCATCTCGAATACTTTACGTACCAGTGAGAATCCATTGCTGTGCACACCTGAAGATGCCATACCGATCAGTACATCTCCTGCTTTTAAGTCTTCTCCTGTAATCATATCTTTTTTATCACATACACCAACTGCAAATCCTGCAAGATCGTATTCATCTTCCGGCATAAGTCCCGGATGTTCTGCTGTCTCTCCGCCAATCAGGCTGCTTCTGACTGCAGGCATCCTTCTGCCACACCTTTTACGATAGATGCGATCTTCTCCGGATAATTTTTTCCACATGCAATATAGTCTAAGAAGAATAACGGCTCGCCGCCTGCACATGCAATATCATTCACACACATAGCTACTGCATCGATTCCAATGGTATCGTGCTTATCCATGATCATGCAAGTTTGACCTTTGTTCCACATCCGTCTGTTCCTGATAACAGCACCGGTTCTTCCATTTCTTTGATCTTCGCAAGAGAAAATGCTCCCGAGAATCCTCCGAGTCCTCCAAGAACTTCCGGACGCAAGGTCTTCTTTACATGCTCTTTCATAAGTTCTACTGACTTGTAACCTGCTTCAATATCCACACCAGCTTTTTTGTAATCCATAATCCGATCTCCTTTTGTACCTGTTATTTATTTTTGTACTTTTATATCTATTATTTTGATGCCAGATATGCCTCATATCCGATAGAATCAAGCTTTGCTGCTTTGGCTTTGACTGCCTCTTTCTGTTCTTCTGTATAAGCTTTCAGTTTCTTCAGAAGTTCTTCATCTGAAGCCGCAAGAATCTTTGCTGCAAGAATTGCTGCATTCTTTGCGCCATCGATCGCAACGGTTGCAACCGGAACTCCCGGCGGCATCTGCATGATTGAAAACACTGCATCCATTCCATCCAGATTCTTTCCTGAAAGAGGTACACCAATAACCGGAAGGGCAAATAATGCTGCACACATTCCCGGAAGGCTGCTGCCATTCCTGCACCGGCGATCATAACCTTTATTCCGCGGCTTTCTGCTCCTCTGGTCCATTCAATCAGTTCATCTGGTTCACGATGTGCTGAGATGATCGTCATCTCATACTCGATTCCTAATTCTTCCAGCATTACTGCAGCCTTACTCATAACTTTAAGATCTGAGTCACTGCCCATGATAATTCCTACTTTTGGCATAATTTTCATCCTTTCTTATAAGTTTGACAAATAAATCATACCCTATTTATTAGAATTTTTCAATGGTTCATTTAAAATCTCTGTCCCGGGAAGTACAAATTTTCCATTTTCCAGTAACACAATCTCTTTTTTATCCTTTGTAACAACCGTAATACTTCCAAGTTCTTCATATGGAATGGTAATATCTGTATGGCAGTGAAAATATGCTTTTGATACATCTTCTTTTCTGCGGATCGATACCGAATTGTCTCTTGCAATAATCTCTTTTCCGTTCGGATTATAGACTTTGATATCCTCGCACCAGCTGTAACATGTATCTCCCACGCAAAATGCGGTCCCATCTTCTCTGCGATCAGGATCGGCATCTTATCCTCGATTCCATACTTCCTGGCAGTTATATATGCAGTTGTATTCGTTCCGATCGCAAATTCACCAAGCGGCAGCGTCGGATGTTTGTATAATACATTATCGTGAATATACGCTTTATTTTCCAGATCGTGATCAAAGTTCGCACAGTTATACTCTGATACCATGCCATTTGAGAATATGATCTCCAGATCACGATACTGCAGTTCATTCAGATACACTTTGCTGACATGTAAGACTCCGTTCGTTCCTTCCAGAACAGGAGAAGTAAAGACTTCCCCGACCGGAATATTCACATCTGCCACACAGTTCTCAAAGATTGTTTCTTTTGCCGGGTCATTCAACGGATGTAACTGCACATTCAGATCTGTACGATTCCCATTCGTCCCGAGAATATGCACGTATTCTCCCTGATCCAATGCATCAATCAGTGTCTGCTGTACTTTTTCATATACTTTTGCATCCAGTGTGTTTATGCGGATAATTTCATCAAAAATCTCTTCATACTTCTCTCCGATCTCCGGCACCGGATAGGCAATGATCGTAAAGCTGCGCTCTTCTCCTTTGATATACCTGTTCACCATCTGGCTCTGACGGCTGTCATACTGCAGGATCATCTCTTCCTGACTCTCCGAAAGCTTTGCCACAGTCTCTTTTGCCACCGGTTCGAATGGTTCTTCACCAAACATGTCAATGCATGCCGGTCCTGCAACCCGGCTGCCTCTTTCTTATAATGTTCATATGTTGTCTGCATCACTTCCAGTTTGCGCTCCAGGTACTTCTTATCCATGAAGATTGCCTGATCATCTTTATGATCGTATTCATACTGCTTATTTGCCACTGCTCCGCAGTATCCGATCTTGTAATGTTGTCTCTTTGTCAACACACTGACCGCTGCACGATAGATGACCGGTTTTAATCCCATTTTTTTCAAAGTTCTCTATCGCTTTCTTTACTACACGTTCAAATCCAAGAATATAACGGATATTCACTACCGATTTCTTCGAAAGATCTTTTCCGGTATTTACGAATCCGATGCGGTATCCTTCCGAATAGACATCTGCCATCTTCTGGATGGTCTCTTCCGGGAGACGGTTCAGATGCTCCGCTGTCTTCCATTCGTTTTCGCTGATATACTCTCCAACTGATACAGATATCTGAGATCTTTAAGATCACTGTTCATGATCAGATCTGTTGCGAAGGATTCTTCCGGCAGGATCTGTTCTCTGATACGATCCGCAAGGAATACATCACAATAATCACTTGCATACCAGTAAAAAATATCACGGGCTGTTTTTGCATCCGGTGTATCCTCGAACTGGTTATATATTTCAATCAATAATTCATATCAAAATTGTCAGATATTCCGTCTTTCCCTCAAAAACATAAACGACTGCCCCACGAAGTTCCGCATATAACATCCCAAGAATCTGTCCTGATTCTTTTCCAAACATCTTACACGCATAATCCGGATTCGCATAACTTCTTCATACTGCTCCGGCAAAACATCCTGATACAGCCGTCTGTTCCATGTTCTTAATTCTTCCAGCGTAAATTTCTGATACCTTCCGTCCAGAAGTTCATCTCTCAGTTCGTCCAGCATAAGCACGAACTCTGCCATCTTCTTAAAATAATCTCTGTAAGGCTCTTTCACCGTATCTTCTGTCTGCATCAGACGGATACGGTCAAGTGCCAGTTCATATCTTTCTTCTATCATTCTACATAAGCCCCCTGACGAATAATCCAACCATAACGGCGAGAAATACCGCATTTACCGTGATTCCCACCTTGCATGTTGTATAAATCTTTTCGCGTTCTCTGAATCCTTTCATGCCAAGCCAGATTCCAATTACTGCCATCGCACAGTTCCCAGTCCGAAAAATCCGATCAATATATTGACATTTCCTTTATTTAAAAATGAAAAAAGAATCATCACGATCACCAGAAATGCAATCACCACTGCATAAGTACAGGAATAGACACCCCTTTTGGAGTGTCTGACTGCTTTCTGTCCATATTTCGTTTTGATCATCTTTTTCCGCTTTTTTTTACGGGCTTTCGCTACCGCTTTAATTCTATCATCTTCTGTTCTTAGTTTTTTTCCCAGCATGTCTTCTCCTTATTGCCGCACATATTGCAAATAATATATATCCGCAAATTCCACCGATGGTATTCAGTAACAGGTCATCTACATCAAAGCTCCCCACCTTTGTAATAAGCTGGAAGACTTCCACGCACAGGCTCAGTACAAAGCTGTAATATGCCGTTGCAATAAAACTTCTTTGTCTGCTTCCCATCGGGAGGAAAAATCCAAACGGAATAAATATAATCACATTTCCAAATAAATTGGTGAACATTGCAAAGAATCCCACCTGCTCACGATACTGCCAGAATCTTTTGATTTCTTTAAACAGTACCAGATTATAATGGTATTCCCTCATCTCACCTGTACGTCCATACCAATCAGAGAACAGCAGGAAATATACAATAAATATTACATATAATATAAATAATATCTTTCCCAGTATCCGGATTCGTTTTCTTTTTCTTGAATCCAACGTTCTACACCCTCCTGTGTCTCTTCGGTATTAG
>ENA-OQHY01001055-OQHY01001055.1-human-gut-metagenome-genome-assembly--contig:-NODE-1055-length-13068-cov-2.221698_pt1 | contig 13068 bp, 20 predicted proteins | sample MGYA00242570_ERZ504733 | MGnify/ENA primary metagenome ERZ504733 (study PRJEB26092, sample SAMD00036219) | human gut metagenome | host: Homo sapiens | study: EMG produced TPA metagenomics assembly of...
GGGATTGTTACCATCAGCTCCGCAGGCGTTGCGGGTGTTGGCGGTGGCGCAACCTTCGCCGCGCTGATTGTCCTGCCGGCCCTGGGTCTGCCGGTGACGCTGGTTGCCCTGCTGATCTCCGTTGAGCCGCTGATCGACATGGGTCGTACTGCGCTGAACGTGAGCGGTTCCATGACCGCCGGTACGTTGACCAGCCAGTGGCTGAAGCAGACCGATAAAACCATTCTGGAAAGTGAAGACGACGCTGAACTGGCGCACCGTTAATCACGGATGGATAAATGAAAAAAACCGCCTGATGGCGGTTTTTTGGCTGTTATTCTTCAATCTCTTCATCCTGGCGGACCTGGTTCGCCCATCGCTGGGCCGACTCCGGCCCCGAAAACGCGGGCGAACGGCGGAAGTGTTCTCCCATCAGAACAAACGCTACGTATTTACCGCGCAGTTGCCAGACATCACGAAAACCATCCACCTTCAGGGCGTGTTCGGGCGGCGCGGGTTCGACGCGGGGCACGTAGCTAATGACAGGGCGGTTTTGTTGACGAAAAGGTTTCATAAGCGACGGGTTCACTAAAGCACATTCTGGAAGCAGGAAAATTCTATGATAGCCGATCCTCCCCCCACGCGTCGCGCCCTGCATCGCTCTGATAGCGCATTCCTTAACCAGGTCATCTGAAAACTCTTAGTTCGCCCGCCCTTTCGCCACATTGTTCTATAGTTAACAAGGTTTTTAGCAATGGATAAAGGAGAAGCGTGCAATGTCGAACAAAGATAAAACACATCAATCACCCATTCATGGCACTGAAGAATCTCAACCAGGCATGGACTCTCTGGCCCCAGCGGACGGCTCTCACCGCCGTCCCCGGCCTTCCGCACCTGGCGAACAGCCTAGCGCGCCGGGAAGTATGAAATCCCCGGATACCGGAAACGAGAAGCTGAAATCCCTTGAGTCCCACCGTAAAGGCGGGCGAAGGTTTTGCACTTACCACCAACCAGGGCGTGCGCATTGCTGACGATCAAAACTCGCTGCGTGCGGGAACACGCGGACCGACCCTGCTGGAAGACTTATTCTGCGGGAAAAAATCACCCATTTTGACCATGAACGTATACCTGAGCGCATCGTTCACGCGCGTGGCTCCGCGGCACACGGCTACTTCCAGCCCTACAAAAGCCTCAAAGAGATAACCAAAGCGGATTTCCTTTCCTATCCGGACAAAATCACACCGGTCTTTGTCCGCTTTTCAACCGTACAGGGCGGCGCGGGTTCGGCAGATACCGTGCGTGATATCCGCGGCTTCGCCACCAAGTTTTATACCGAAGAGGGTATTTTCGATCTCGTCGGTAATAACACCCCGGTGTTCTTCATTCAGGATGCGCATAAATTTCCTGACTTTGTCCATGCGGTAAAACCGGAGCCCCACTGGGCCATACCGCAGGGACAAAGTGCGCATGACACCTTCTGGGATTATGTCTCACTGCAGCCAGAAACGTTACACAACGTGATGTGGGCGATGTCAGACCGGGGCATTCCGCGCAGCTACCGCACGATGGAAGGCTTTGGTATTCATACCTTCAGGATGATCAACGCGGACGGGAAAGCCACATTCGTACGCTTCCACTGGAAGCCTGTGGCGGGCAAAGCCTCGCTGGTATGGGATGAAGCCCAGAAGCTGACCGGGCGCGATCCGGACTTCCACCGCCGTGAGTTGTGGGAGTCGATTGAAGCCGGTGACTTCCCGGAATATGAACTGGGGTTACAGCTCATCCCGGAAGAGGATGAGTTTAACTTCGACTTCGACCTTCTTGACCCGACTAAGCTGATCCCAGAGGAGCTGGTGCCGGTTCAGCTGGTGGGTAAAATGGTGCTCAACCGTAACCCGGACAATTTCTTTGCCGAAAATGAGCAGGTCGCGTTCCACCCGGGGCATATCGTTCCGGGGCTGGATTTCACGAACGATCCCCTCCTGCAGGGGCGGTTGTTCTCCTATACCGATACGCAGATTAGTCGCCTTGGCGGGCCAAACTTCCACGAAATTCCGATTAACCGCCCAACCTGCCCGTACCACAATTTCCAGCGCGACGGGATGCATCGCCAGGATATCGATACCAATCCGGCTAACTATGAGCCGAACTCCATCAACGATAACTGGCCGCGCGAAACGCCGCCGGGACCGAAACGCGGTGGTTTTGTGTCATACCAGGAGCGCATCGATGGCAATAAAATCCGCGAGCGTAGCCCGTCATTCGGCGAGTATTATGCCCAACCTCGCCTGTTCTGGAACAGCCAGACGCCGATTGAGCAACAGCACATTATCGGCGGCTTTAGCTTTGAACTGAGCAAAGTGGTGCGGACTTACATCCGCGAGCGCGTGGTCGATCAGCTCGCCCATATCGATATTCAGCTTGCCCAGAGCGTGGCGGATAACCTTGGCATTACGCTGACGGATGAGCAACGCAATGCGGCCCCACCGAAAGACGTTAACGGCCTGAAGAAAGATCCGTCCCTGAGTCTGTATGCGGTGCCGGGTGGCTCGATAAAGGCCGGGTAGTGGCCATTCTGCTGAATGACAACACCCGTGCCAGCGACGTGCTGGGGATTATGCAGGCGCTGAAAACCAAAGGCGTTCACGCCAAACTGCTCTATTCCCGCATGGGGGAAGTGACCGCCGACGACGGTTCAGTGCTGCCGGTTGCGGCCACCTTTGCCGGAGCACCATCGCTCACCGTTGATGCGGTGATTGTGCCGTGCGGCGACATCGACAGTCTGCTGAACAATGGCGATGCGATTTATTATCTGCTGGAAGCCTATAAACACCTGAAGCCGATCGCCCTGTCCGGCGATGCGCGACAGTTTAAAGCGCACCTGAAGGTGGCTGAGCAAGGTGAAGATGGTATTGTCGAAGGCGATAACGTCGATGATGCGTTTATGACGAAGCTGTTCGATCTGCTCGCAGCGCACCGTGTGTGGTCACGCAGCAGTAAGATTGATCGTATACCGGCATAAGAAAAGCCGGGTCTGGCTTTGCCCGACCCGACGCTGATTGACATCGTTTACTCAGCCCGGCAGGCACCGCGCCTCCGGCTATTTTCATACATCCTCAAAGGTACCCAGACGGTACCCACGCTCGGCAATGGCGTATTTCAGCGATGCCGATGTCAGCACATCCAGTTCCGCCAGTCGCGGCCAGCAGTAGGCACTTTTACGCACAATGTTATCGACAAACGCAGGGTGTGCCATCACTTCCAGCGACCGTTCCCCGCGCGCGGCGGACTCATCCAGCACCTGCAGAAACAGCGCTTCGCTAATCTCGTCGCCGTAGAACGCGCTACTGAACCCGTCCGTTGTGGGCACAGAAGACAATGACAGCCCGTGCAGCGCCTGCACCTCACGATCCACGCGCATTGCCACGCCTTTGCGCTGTGCAAATTCCGCCACTGACGGGAAAAGTGCCGGGATCATATGCACGTGATGATGGCTGTCAATATGCGTGGGTTCACGGCCAAAGAGATCGACGAAACGGTTGAACTGACAGTCCAGCTCGCGGGTAATCTCCTCGAGCGGCAGCGTGCCCTGCTCTGCCTGCTCCCAAATCCATTTACCCAGCTGTCCGTCCCGCGTCAGTCCCGGCATCGGTGAAAGCGGCATCCCGAGCGTCAATATAAAGTGCATGCCGACGCCCAGCGCTGGCACCTCGCGGCTGAGCTGCGCCGCGTGTTCAACCGCGTCACCATTAACCAGTGCCGTTGTTGAGGTCACCACCCCCCGGCGGCAGGCTTCAATAATGCCGTAGTTTTGACCTTTTGAGAGACCAAAATCATCAGCATTGACGATCAGCAGGTTTTCCATCACACATCCTCTCAGTGCTGTTTGAATTTCAGCTTCTCAATCGTGCGGCAAAATTAGGCAACCATTTTTCATGCGCCAGAATCATTTCGCTGGCCAGTTGCTCGGCATCGCGATCGGAATGGACCAGCGGGCTGAGATTGAGTGCCAGAAGAACGTCATTGAGTTCACCGCTCAGCGCCGCGTTGCTGGCTGCCACTTCAAACCCTTTGATGGTGTGGATCAACCCCATCACTTTGTCGTCAAAGTGGGTAATCCGTGGATGCGGCCTGGCGCCATCACGTCCCAGAATGCAGGTCATCTCAACAGCCCAGTCAGCCGGGATATTGTCGATATGACCGTGATGCGGCACATTGACGTAGTGCTCGGCCTGCTTGTCGTTGTAAATGGCGTTGATCACTTCACACGCCGCATCGGAATAATACGCTCCGCCGCGCAGCTCCAGCTCTTTCGGTTTCACGTTCAGGTTCGGATCTTTATACAAATCAAACAGCTGCTTTTCAACTTTCTGCACCACCTGAGCGCGTGCGCCACCCTTATAGTACTCACCCATCTCGATGGCCAGCATCTCTTTCTGTTTGAAGTAGTAAAGCAGGTATGAGCAAGGCAGCAGGTTAAGCGAGCGGATCAGCCCTTCGCTGAACGGCAGGTCAAAGATGTTTTTCACTGACGCAGCGGTCAGACGTCCGGAGGCTACGCCGTCAAGCAGTTCGCTAAAGCGAGACTGACCATTCACGATGACATCTTTGATAAACACCATGTGGTTCAGGCCAAAGAGATCGATAGAAAGATCGTCGGTATCGGTCAACTCCAGCACATCGCTGATGAACATCTTCATGCCAATCGGAATATTACAGACGCCGATAAAGCGTTTGAAACCGGTGTGGCGATAAACCGCCTCGGTCACCATCCCGGCCGTTGGTGAAGTTAATCACCCACGCGTTGGGGCAGATCGCTTCCACATCGTTGATGATGTCAAAAATGACCGGAATGGTACGCAGCCCCTTGAACAGGCCGCCCGCGCCGTTGGTCTCCTGTCCCAGATAGCCGTGGCTCAGTGGAATACGCTCATCCATTCACGCGCTTTGAGCTGGCCGACGCGCAGCTGAGTCGTCACGAAGTCGGCATCCTGCAGCGCCAGGCGACGGTCGAGGGTTTTATGCACGGTCAATGGCACACCGGCTTTCGCGACCATCCGCTTACAGAGCTCAAAAATGATATTCAGTTTCTCCTGACCTTCCTCAACGTCCACCAGCCATAATTCGCTGACCGGTAATTCATGATAACGTTTCAGGAAACCTTCGAGTAATTCCGGGGTATAACTGCTGCCGCCGCCAATGGTTACGACTTTTAATTTCTTCTGCATAATATCTCCCTTAGCATATCAGGTTAATCGCCTGCAAGGTGTAGCGTACTCTTCCCGCTCTGTGGGCAAGCAATCAAGGCAATATTTGTGGCGGGTAAATCCGCCGAAATTTAATTAATTACCGTCAGGTTCTTCCGGTAACTGTTCGGTGTGAACGAGGTCAATTTCTTAAAAGTCTTAATAAACAAGCTGGGGCTACTGTAGCCTGACTCATAAGCAATATCGGTAACCGAGTAGTTAGTTATTTCCAGCTGTTTTTTAGCAAAATTAATGCGGATTTCATTAATAATTTGCACTGGCGTTTTACGATAATAACGCTGAGTTGCTCGGGTCAGATATTCCTGTGATTTACCGGACAAAGCGACCATATTTTCCAGCGCATTTTCGCTGAACTGCCCTTTATCGTGCATCAGTTCAACCGTACTGCGCAGCCACTGCGGAATATCATCGCTCACCTGCTGCTCTTCACGATGGTGGCGCAGACGGTTCATCACATAAAACGTCACCGTTTCAATAAACTCATCAAATTCATTCTCGCGAAAGTTAAGCGAGGCGATAACCGTTTCAATCCAGGTCATGAACTCGTTTTTGATGCGATAGACCTGCGAGGCCACAAAGCAGAACGGCACCAGCGGCAGATAGTGTTTCTCAAAGAAGCGTCTGCTGACACCTACGTTAAGAATGCGGGTTGCACCAAATTCATAAAAGCTCTGGTGATGGGACCCCATCGGCAGGAAGACGAAATCTCCCCGCTCAAGCAGGACGCGCTTGCCGTTGATTTCCTGGTAGTAGCGACCGGTCAGAACAATCGTGAACTCATAGTAGTCATGCTGATGCAGACCGCTCGCGCTCTCCGTCTTGTTGTAAATAATCACGTGAAAATTTTTGCCATTAAACAGTTGCTGTTCAAGTGCGGTTTTTATTTCCATCGCGCTGACCTCCTGCTGCAAACTCTGCCTTACTGCATCTTCTCGTGAAGCTCAATTAACTCGGCCACCAGTTCACGTGCCAGCAATCGACGTCATCAGATGATCCTGCGCATGCACCAGCACCAGACTGACCTTCATCTTGCCTTCACCCTGGTCGCTTTCGATAAGCTTTGTCTGCACCAGGTGCGCTTCGTTCAGCGCCGTACGGGACTGTTCCATCATGGTTTTCGCGGCTGCGAAATCACCCTGCTTGGCCTGTTTGAGCGCGGCATACGCCAGGCTACGCGCCTGCCCGGAATTGATGATAAGCCCCATCACCACCTCTTCCAGATCGTTCTCTGCGGTTTCTTCTGCGACAATACTGTCCAAATCTAACATTTTTAAGCTCCTTTTGGCTGGCGCGGGTTGACCCGCGCCGTGCAATTTTAGAATTTCAGTGCGAGGGCGATATCCTCTTCGCTCTCTTCTTCATCGATAACGGTTGCAGCTTTGTTTGCTATCGCCACGAATGGCATATAGAGCAGTGTTGCAATCCCAAGGTTGAATATCGCCAGCAGGAAGGCAGCCACGCTACCGTTGGTGTTGAAGAACGCCCCCAGACCCGCCGGCATGGTCCACGGCGCAATGTTGGTGACGGGCGGGATAATGCCCAGGTAATAGGCCGTCAGGGTAATGGCCGCCAGCAGTGGCTGAACCAGAATGAACGGAATGAACATTACCGGGTTCATGATGATTGGCAGACCAAACAGAATCGGCTCGTTAATCTGGAAGATGCCTGACGGCAGCGCCAGCTTCGCAACCTGACGATGGTCAGCGCGACGAGAAACAATAAAGACCGCGATGATCAGACCCAGCGTCGCCCCGGTACCCCCCAGGAAGATATAAGAGTCAAGCATCGGCTTCGCCCACACATGGAAGGTTTTACCGGCTGCCAGCGCCGCGTCAACGGAGCCGTACTGCTGGTAAAGTGCAACGTTTTCCAGTGCCCATGGGGTCATAATACCGCTGTCCAGCGCCGCCAGTGCCAGTGAACCATGCACGCCAAAGAACCACAGCAGGGAGGTGAAAAATCACATACGCCCAACCGACCACGCTACCCATTGACGCCAGCCGGCGTTGAGATAGAGTCCATAATGATCTGGTGGAAGTTAGTGCCCCAATGGGAGAGCGCCCAGGCGATAATCCCCATGATGGAGAGAATAATGAAGCCTGGAATCAACGCGGAAAATGAACGAGAAACGGACGCCGGCACGCTATCCGGTAAACGGATAACCCAGTTGCGACGAATAATAAAGGTGAACATCTCCGCAACCACCAGGCCGATAACGATACCGGAGATGATATTAGCGCCCCCCAGCCAGTTGGCCCCTACGGCATAGGCCTCACCGACGCTGTATGGCGTCACGGTCATAAAGGCGGCAATGGATAATAAACCTGCGGCCAGCGGATCCACTTTCCGCTCTTCCGCCAGTGCCATGCCAATAAAGAAAGGTGCCATCAGCGACATAATACCTAACGTACCGTTATATACGTTGCCGCCGATGGCTTTTAAACCATTAAGGGTTTCAATTGTGGAAGCGTCTAATCGAATTCCTAATGAATAAAAAAAGGAACCTTCACCAAAGCTCAGAAAAACGTTGTTAATTAAAACGAACATTGCCCCAGCCAGCGTCAACGGCATTAATCTAATAAAACCGTTTTTGATGGCATTAACGTGAGGCTGCTTTCCTATTTTAACAGCAAAAGGAAGGAGTACCTTTTCAAGTGAAGCGATGACTTTACTCATAGGAAAATACCCTTAAATGCCGCAACGCAGGTTACGGCGTATTGTGTGTGAAATAACTCTTTGACGGGAAAAATAAAAATTAATTAGCAGCTTTTTTAATTGCTGCAACAGCAGCTTTCAATACACCTAAACCATCAATCTTGCCGTACAATCCCGAATCGATCACTTCGACCGGTTTATTGGGTAACAGACGTTGAATTTCGGGCAACATATAGGCAATTTGCGGCCCCAGTAAAACGACGTCGGCTGTCTGGCCCTTTTCGCCCGCCAGCGTCTCCGGAAACGCTTCGATTACCACCGGGACTTCATACTTCTCAGCCTGAGCACGCATCTTTGACACCAGAAGCGAGGTTGACATGCCTGCTGAGCAGAACAGATAGATATGTTTCTTTTCCATAGTAACTTCCCTCTCGTATGACTACCTGCCATCGCGCTATCACTCGACTCGCTATCCTGGCAGACAGGTAGTTTGCTTACTGTTGTTTGTCGCTGGAGTGAGTATACGCAATGGTACAGACAGGAGATAATTCTGCACAGGGTCAAATTGTCTCTCATTGACCTGGTGTGTTGACTACCTTCACATTTCAGGCAAATAATTCGCGAGAAGAAATAAGATTTACGTATGTATAAAAAACCGGCCCAACGGCCGGTTTATTAACATATTCAGGCAAGAAGGGTTACTGCGCCTTAGGTGCCTGCGGATCGGTATCGTATTCAGTACAGGTCTGGTAACCGGAGTTGATCACATGACCGGTCTCATCCAACGCAACGAAGTAGGTCTCTGCCTTACCATCACGTTGACCCAGGATATAGGTCTGGCAGGTACCGCGTGCATGAATCATTGTCACTTCAGAAGAAGGCTTGCCGGCAATCGCAGCCACCTGCGAACGGGTCATGCCTTTTTTGACATCTTTCACTACGGGCTGTGTAAACTGATCTTTGGTGCGGTCGTAGGCCGTACACCCTGCCAGCATAGTCAGTACCGCCGCTGCGCTAAGAATTCCTGCTACGTTCTTGTTCATATTCCGTCCTCTTGTTTATCAGCGTGTTATCTAAGCATGGAATAAAAAGTACTATTGTTCAACTTTGTGAATTCCGCCAGACGAATTTCGGAAAATTCTAATAAAACAACGATAACCTGCTAAATCGCCGCAATTTAGCGCACTCGAAACTGTGATCCTTGTCGTTTCTCGTTCAAAGGGTTAGTTTTAACAGTTAACACAATCTGTTTATGTTCTGCATATGGAGGGCGTGATGGCTCTGCAACAAGAGATTATTCAGGCGCTGGGCGCGAAGCCCGCGGTAGACGCACAAGAAGAGATCCGCCGCAGCGTGGATTTTTTAAAGTCTTATTTAAAAACTCACTCGTTCCTGAAATCCCTGGTGCTGGGCATCAGCGGCGGTCAGGACTCTACCCTGGCCGGTAAACTCTGCCAGATGGCAATTTCAGAGCTCCGCGAAGAGACGGGTGATGACGCGCTGCAGTTTATTGCCGTGCGTCTTCCCTATGGCGTGCAGGCTGATGAACAGGATTGCCAGGATGCCATCGCCTTCATCCAGCCCGATCGCGTACTCACCGTCAATATCAAAGGATCGGTGCTGGCCAGCGAGCAGGCGCTTCGCGAAGCAGGCATTGAGTTGAGCGATTTTGTCCGCGGCAATGAAAAAGCCCGTGAACGTATGAAAGCGCAATACAGCATTGCCGGGATGACCAAAGGCGTTGTGGTCGGTACCGATCATGCGGCAGAAGCCATCACGGGTTTCTTCACCAAGTATGGCGACGGCGGTACCGATATTAACCCGCTCTTCCGTCTGAACAAACGTCAGGGTAAGCAGCTGCTTGCCGCGCTGGGTTGCCCGGAGCACCTTTACAAGAAAGCGCCAACGGCAGATCTGGAAGACGATCGCCCCTCCCTGCCGGATGAAGCGGCCCTGGGTGTCACCTATGACAATATTGATGATTATCTGGAAGGCAAAAAACTGGATGAAGGTACCGCGAAGATCATTGAAAGCTGGTATCTGAAAACCGAGCACAAGCGTCGCCCACCGATCACCGTGTTCGATGATTTCTGGAAAAAGTGACACTCTGGCACCCTCTCTCTGGGGAGGGGGTGTTCTCCCGCACCGTCCGTTGCGCCATCCGGCTCTTTTTTAACCAAACCGGCTCTGCTACACTGTATGCCTGAACAGTATATGGAGTAGTATGTGAGCAGGCGTCAATCCGCCCCGCGTCTTGAGTTTGAAGCGGCGGCTATCTACGAATATCCCGAACATCTTCGCCCCTGGTTGAGGAACTGCCTAAACAGCCGGGCGTGTATATCTTTCACGGTGAGAGTGACACCCTTCCGCTCTACATTGGCAAAAGCGTAAATATTCGCAGCCGGGTCATGTCTCATCTGCGTACGCCAGACGAGGCGGCAATGCTGCGCCAGTCGCGACGCATCACCTGGTTTCGTACCGCCGGGAGAGATGGGCGCGCTCTTACTGGAAGCCCGGCTGATCAAAGAGCAACAGCCGCTGTTCAATAAGCGTCTGCGCCGCAACCGGCAGCTCTGCTCCCTGCAGATAAACGCCGGTAAGCCGCAGGTTGTCTACGCACGCGAAGTCGATTTTTCTCACGCCCCCAATCTCTACGGGCTGTTCGCAAATAAACGGGGCGGCTCTGCAGGCTCTGCAAACGCTGGCCGATGAGTTACAGCTGTGCTACAGCCTGCTAGGCCTCGAAGCAACCACCGCGGGCGTGCCTGTTTCCGCTCAGCGTTGAAGCGCTGCGCAGGTGCCTGCTGCGGGAAAGAAAGCATTGAGGAACACCACGCCCGGCTCCTCGCAGGGCTGGCAGCGCTTAGCGTTAACTGCTGGCCGTGGGAGGGTGCCGTTGCGCTAAAAGAAGTTGGTGACGCGATGACCCAGTATCACATCATCAATAACTGGCTCTGGCTGGGTGCTGTTGACGATGTAAACGATGCGGCAACCTTGCTGCGCACACCCGCCGGTTTCGACCACGATGGCTACAAAATTCTCTGCAAGCCCGTGCTAACCGGCAAGTATGAGGTCATAGAGCTTAGTGCCCCGGCAGCCAGTTAATTTCGCTGAATAATAAGGTGCCCTGAGCCTCCAGCAGGCGGAGAGTATGGACGCCCTCCTCCCAGCTGGCGCCCTGATCGGCCGTCAGCAACTTATCGCCAAGCTGCCACGCCCCGCTTAACACGAACGCGACGCCCCCGCGGGAGCCGAACGTGGTAAAGGTGCGGTCAGCGACACGCACTTTCGCCTGACAACGGTCACGCCGGTCATGATGTTGAAATCCATCGACATCCGTCCTTCGGAAAGCAGCGCTTTCACCGGCTGATCGCCGGAAAAATGGTATGGCTGATGATGTTTCAGGGTATGGCAGAACGCCTGACCGGCATCCAGCGTTACCTCACCCCCTTCAAGCAAGGTAATCACCCGATCGACACCGGGAAAAGAGGAGAATTCGCCATTGCTGGCGATGGTCGCGATACTGGCACGCCAGTAAAAATCGCGCGTTGCGGGCGGAAAACAACAAATTTCCCGCGTCTCGCCTGCGCCATTGCGCCAGAGGCTGACCGGCATCTTACGGATATCAAAGAACTCCATCACCACTCCTGAAAGGCACAACCTGTGCCAGGGCAAGGATATCGCTATCGTTGCTGTCTTGTTTGTTATCGTTGGGTTTTCACAGACACAGTATCGGCAGCAAAGCGGGCAGGCCTTAGCGGAACGTTAATAAAAATTATAACGCCATGACTCTGCAAACATTCTCTGAAGCGACTACAGGAGAATACCGCTCTGGCGGCGGCAGACAAGAGGGCAGGAAAGAAAAACCGCCGGTCCTGTCCACAGCGTTAGCGCTTTTGTGGACAGGATCCCGGCGGTCTTAAGATGTTGAACCGATTATTCAGTTGGTGCTGGCATTTTACCTTCCATTGCTGGACGTTCTGTCAGACGCTTCTCAAAATTGGCATTAAATTGTTTTTTCTGTTCCGGCGTCAGAATGTTGTAGATCTTGTTCTGGGTTTCCATATGCGCCAGCATGCGGGCTTTATGCTGCTCAGCCATTTTGTCGATCTGCGCTTCGGCTTTTGCTTTATCGAGCTGTCGCTGGCGATGATGTCATGCATCGCGCGGCGTTCGTCCAGTGACGGACGTTTCATCTGGTCGCGCTGGCTTTTCATGATGTCGCGGACCTGCTGTTTCTGTGCATCCGTCAGGTTCAGATCTTTAAACATCATCATCTCGTGGTGCATACCGGCTTGCCTTTATGATGCATCATCATTTTGCCTTCGACAGGCGCGGCAGTGGTGGTGGTCGCGGTATCTGCAGCGAACGCCATGCTGGTAGCGCCCAGAGCCAGGGTAGAAGCAACAAACAGTGCAGTAAACTTACGCATAATTTATTTCCTTACTTTCAGTTATTCTTCGGCGCTATGCCGTGTTGACGAGATTAACTTTACGGGGTTTATCGTCAATTAATCAGAGCAACAGTAAAACAATGAAAGTGTAAAAAACAAATTATCGCCAAATGTGGAGGAATTAAGGATAAAGGATGGAGAGTTGCAACGAAAATATTCAAAATGATGATTTTCAAAGCAATTTAAAAAAGTATAGCGAAGTGAAGACCAATAATAAAGCAATTCACCAGGAATATTCTGCAATAGTTGTCATTGCGCTTTAATCGCTAAGAAAAATATTTTGACGTTCCCTCTCAGGCAATGAGAGGGGAAATGTTCAGGACACTTTTTCCAGCATCAGCCGGCGCGCAGGCCAAACGCTACCGATGGATTTGGGAACAGAACATATTCAGTGGTTTTCTGCACCTCGTAACGCTCGTCGCCATCTTCCGCCAGCAGAACGCCTTTGCGAAAAGGGGTGAAGTTCAGCGTGTGGGCGGCCATATGCAGCCGGAAGGCCTCGCTGCGGCGAGTGATCTGCTGTACGACCGATAGCGCACGACAGTCTGTTGCGTTGGCTCGGGTGCCAATCCCCCGAGCAGCGCGCGAAGCGCAAGATGCGTTGGCGCGAAGCGCGCGAGATCGTTCTGCCAACGGTAGCGCTTTTCCCAGCTCCAGAGTGCAGGCCAGCGCGCCGAAATGCTCACAGGTGAAATGGGTAATGTGCCCCCGCGA
>ENA-OQHY01001059-OQHY01001059.1-human-gut-metagenome-genome-assembly--contig:-NODE-1059-length-12980-cov-3.044814_pt1 | contig 12980 bp, 20 predicted proteins | sample MGYA00242570_ERZ504733 | MGnify/ENA primary metagenome ERZ504733 (study PRJEB26092, sample SAMD00036219) | human gut metagenome | host: Homo sapiens | study: EMG produced TPA metagenomics assembly of...
ATCTGAGTGCGGTTGTCACCGGACTTCTTCTGGCACTGAACCTGCCGGCAGGACTTCCATGGTGGGAGGCTGTGATTGGCAGTGTATTTGCCATTGTCATTGTAAAGATGATGTTTGGCGGACTGGGCGAGGGGTTCAAGCGGGTCAGGTAAATCATGCGCCAGACACTGGGCGCGAAGCGTCAGTAAGTCTGCCTTCGAGTTATAAGGCAAAACGTACATAATTGGGCGTGACGTATCGAGCCCCAATTCCAGCGCGGGTTCCGCTGGGATAGACTTGCTTTTTACCAGGACGCTTAATGGTAAATTAAGTAATTTGTAGTAAATTCGTGGCCAGCCGGACATAAACGATGTAAAGCCTCTGGTTAATAATGCAATTGCGGCGCAAGGATAACAGAAAGCGCGCAAAATTTCTGTTGTTACCCGTCATACTTCAGGCAGCAGCGAAACACGCTGCGCCTACTGTTACTGACGCTATTTTAATTAAAAGGTTCTTTTAATGGCCAATAATACCACTGGGTTAACCCGAATCATCAAAGCCGCCGGCTATTCATGGAAAGGTTTCCGTGCCGCGTGGGTCAATGAAGCCGCGTTTCGCCAGGAGGGCGTCGCCGCTATCATCGCGGTGATTATCGCCTGTTTCCTTGATGTTGATGCGATTACCCGCGTTTTGTTGATCGGCTCCGTGCTGTTGGTGATGATAGTGGAAATTCTCAATAGCGCTATTGAGGCCGTGGTGGACCGTATCGGCTCTGATTTCCATGAGCTCTCCGGCCGGCGAAAGACATGGGGTCTGCTGCCGTATTGCTGGCGATTATCACTGCGGTCATCACCTGGGTCACGCTGCTTTGGTCACATTTCCGATAAGCCTCGAGAAATAATTAAGTCCCTGGTTTTTTGTGCAGTTTTTGGTTCCAAAATCGCCTTTGACTGTATATACTCACAGCATAACTGTATATACACCCAGGGGGCGGAATGAAAGCGTTAACGACCAGGCAGCAAGAGGTGTTTGATCTCATCCGGGATCATATCGGCCAGACGGGTATGCCACCCACGCGTGCGGAGATCGCTCAGCGTCTGGGTTTCCGTTCTCCGAATGCTGCCGAAGAACACCTGAAAGCGCTGGCGCGTAAAGGCGTCATTGAGATTGTATCGGGCGCTTCGCGTGGCATCCGTCTGCTGGTGGAAGAAGAGACAGGCATTCCGCTGGTGGGCCGTGTCGCGGCAGGTGAACCTTTGCTGGCACAACAGCATATTGAAGGTCACTACCAGGTTGACCCGGGCATGTTTAAACCGAGCGCAGATTTCCTGCTGCGCGTCAGCGGCATGTCGATGAAAGATATCGGTATTCTGGACGGCGATCTGCTCGCAGTTCATAAAACCCAGGACGTGCGCAACGGGCAAGTTGTGGTCGCGCGTATTGACGATGAAGTTACCGTTAAGCGTCTGAAAAAGCAGGGTAACACCGTCCAGTTACTGCCTGAAAACAACGAGTTCTCCCCGATTGTGGTGGATCTCCGCGAACATAACTTCTCTATTGAAGGGCTGGCTGTTGGGGTTATCCGCAACGGTGAATGGCTGTAATCATGTCATAACAGGCTACGGACCTGCCGTAGCCTGATTCAATCTCCACTGCCGGTATTTTTCATGTCACTGCTGACGACATCAGATAAGGCATTGTGCGTCTTGCACTGCCAATGATTTTTTCCAATATCACCGTCCCTCTGCTGGGACTGGTAGACACGGCTGTTATTGGTCATCTGGATTCCCCCGTTTATCTGGGCGGCGTCGCGATCGGCGCGACGGCAACCAGCTTCCTTTTTATGCTGCTGCTCTTTTTGCGCATGAGTACCACAGGGCTTACGGCTCAGGCGTACGGCGCAAAAGATCCGTTGCGTCTGGCGCGAGCGCTGGTACAACCCTTGATCCTTGCACTGGGCGCGGGTGCGCTGATCGTGGTGTTGCGCACGCCACTGATTGATCTGGCGCTGCATGTCGTTGGCGGGAGCGAGGCGGTACTTGAGCAGGCGCGACGCTTCCTTGAAATTCGCTGGCTCAGCGCGCCCGCATCACTGGCGAACCTGGTTCTGCTTGGCTGGTTACTCGGCGTGCAGTATGCCCGTGCGCCAGTCATTCTGCTGGTGGCAGGCAATCTTCTCAACATCGTGCTTGATGTCTGGCTGGTGATGGGTCTGCATATGAACGTGCAGGGCGCCGCGCTGGCGACGGCAATTGCAGAATACGGTACCTTTTTCATCGGCCTGTGGATGGTCTGGCGCGTGCTGGCCCTGCGCGGTATCTCGCTTACGGTGCTCAAAACCGCGTGGCGCGGTAATATCCGCACGCTGCTGGCGCTTAACCGCGACATTATGCTGCGCTCGTTACTGCTTCAGCTCTGCTTTGGCGCGCTGACGGTCTTCGGGGCGCGATTGGGCCGGAGATCGTCGCGGTTAATGCGGTCCTGATGACGCTGCTGACCTTTACCGCGTATGCGCTGGATGGCTTTGCCTATGCCGTTGAAGCCCATTCCGGGCAAGCGTATGGCGCACGCGAAAGCGGCCAGCTCCGCGAGGTGTGGCGGGCCGCCTGTCGTCAGTCAGGCCTGGTGGCGCTGGTGTTTGCACTCATTTACGCCTGTCTGGGTGAACAGATCGTTGCTTTACTCACCTCCCTCCCATCGCTGCGCGAACTGGCGAGTCACTATCTCTTCTGGCAGGCAATCTTACCGGTGGTGGGCGTGTGGTGTTATCTGCTGGACGGCATGTTTATTGGCGCGACGCGAGGTGCGGAGATGCGCAATAGCATGGCGGTCGCTGCGGCGGGATTTGGTCTGACGTTGCTGACGCTGCCGTATCTGGGCAACCACGGTTTGTGGCTGGCTCTGGCGGTTTTCCTCGCGTTACGTGGTCTGTCGCTGGCCTTTATCTGGCATCGTCACTGGCGAAATAACACCTGGCTGCTTCCCGCCACGATATATCGTGACGGTTAAAGATTCCGAATATAAAAACAACTGCCGGATCCTTAACTACAATAATAATCACGTCCAGCAGAAAAGAACGAAGCGGACGAAACCTACAGACGCTTAACACGAGGACACGATTATGAATAAAGACGAAATCGGCGGCAACTGGAAGCAGTTCAAAGGTAAAGCGAAAGAACAGTGGGGTAAGCTGACGGATGATGATATGACCATCATCGAAGGTAAACGCGATCAGCTGGTGGGTAAAATTCAGGAACGTTACGGCTACGAGAAAGATCGTGCTGAAAACGAAGTGAAAGACTGGGAAACCCGTAACGATTATCGCTGGTAATCCTTTACTCCCCCTGAGGGCGGCTTCGGGCCGCCTTTTCTTTTGCCGTTAACGCGGCTTTTTCTTCACCAGTACCGAATGGTCGTGCTGGCACTCATCCTGGTGACGACAGGCTTCTACCTCTACGCAGGCTGAGCACAGGCCGTGCGCTTCAATCACGTTATGACGCAACGCAAAGCCCATTTTGGCTGCCAGCGTATGCATAATATCTTCAACGCCTTCCGCACCTTCTTCCTTCACGCTGCCGCAGCGATCGCAGATAAACATGGCCGACGTATGGGTTGGCTGATCGAACAGATGGCACAGCACATAGCTGTTTGTCGATTCAACTTTATGCACAAAGCCCTGTTCCAGCAGGAAATCCAGCGCGCGGTACACCGTTGGCGGTTTAGCCTGTGGCTCGCTTTCGCGCAGCAGATCAAGCAGATCGTACGCGCTGATCGCGCCCTGCTGCAGGCTCATCAAACGTAATACTTCAAGGCGCTGCGGAGTCAGGCGCACATTGCGTTGCACGCACAGCTTTTCTGCCTGCGCTAACAGCTCTTTTGTGGACTTATCCATTTAGCACCCCGGATGTTATAGGCTGGAAAACCCCCACTTTATCATGTTCTGCTAAAAACACCGAGATCCGCCAGGCTGTGCTATACCTGACGCAACGCAATCCGGGGAATAAACGATGAAAAGACCTGACTGTATTCGACACTGGCGCGACATAGAAGGCGCAGATGACTCAACTATCCCGACAGTAGTGAACGTTTTTCCATTGGCGCACCGCTGGCGCGTAAGCTCGGTCTTGGACGCATTGGTATACACCATGAGCGTTTACCGCCAGGCCGACGGACCTCTTATCCACATGCTGAAAGCGACGAAGAAGAGTTTATCTACGTGCTTGAAGGCTACCCTGAAGCCTGGATTAACGGATATTTATGGAAACTTGAACCTGGCGACAGCGTGGGCTTTCCCGCCGGAACCGGGGTCTGTCATACCTTCATCAACAACACCGGCGAAGAGGTACGGCTTCTGGTGGTCGGTGAGGCCAACAAGAAGCATAACCGTATCTATTACCCGCTTAATCCGGAGTACGCCGCCACGCGCGACGATCGCTGGGTAGACCACCCTTCTCAGTTTTTCGGACCGCACGATGGAAAACCTGGGAAAAAATAATTTCCTCTTCTATAAATATTGAGGGCCGTCACAAATAACAACAGGCCTGGCGGGAATTTAACTTAAGGAAATAGCGGGTCTTTTTGCACTTATTCACAGCAATAGTTCGTTCCTGTTTGGGAGATAACAGACAGGGGTTATTTAATAACAGACTATAAGACGAGCATACTGTGAAAAAACATTTTAAATTTTCGGTGGTTAGCATCGCTGTCTCCTTGTTTATGGCAAATCAGGCGGGAGCAGCCAATACCTGGACAGAATCACGTAGCGACGCCATGGGGGGCACGGGTGTCGCGGCCGGAAACTATGGCAGCGGGGCGTTAATCAACCTGCGCTACTGGCGAAGGCGAAACCGGACGACGATGTGACGGTCATTTTACCGTCCGCTGGCGTGCAGGTGACCGATGAAGACAATCTTCAGGATGAGATTGATACCATCAACGATAAAATCAACCATTACAAAGACGTGGTTGATAACCTTACACCGATTGAGATCATTACCAACCGTTAGGTTCCATCAACCAGTTCCAGGGCGCGGCGAAAGATCTCGCCGATGAGCTGGATTATCTCAAGGGCAAAACGGCACGCGCCACGGCGGGTGCGGGGATAGCCGTCAGTATTCCTAACGATGTCCTTTCCGTGGCCTTTATGGCTAAAGGCTATGCCCACGGACGCGTCAGTTCTTCTATTGATCAGCAAGATATTGATTACCTGCGCGGTATTCAACGCAGCGATGCGGTGGCTGCCGGCGTTGCACTGGACGCTGCGCTGAACGGCACCGATCAAATCACGAAAAACCTCAACTCAACGGCGTCTGGCCGGGCGGCAATTGTCTCCGACTATGGTATCGCGGTGGCGCGTCAGTTCGAGCTTGGCGGTGTTCCGGTGTCTGTTGGCGTGACTCCAAAACTGCAAAAGACCTGGGTCTATAACTACACCACCTCCATTTACGATTATGACAGCAACAAGTGGAACGACAGTCGCTACCGTACTGACGACACCGGCTTTAACGTTGATGCCGGTATCGCGGCCGATTTTGGTGAGCACTGGACGGTCGGCGTGAGCGGGCAAAACCTGATGTCACGCGATATCGACACCAAAGACATTCGCATCCGCAACGGGCGCACGGGGGAGGTGGTGAGCTATAAAGACACCTACCAGATCCGCCCTCTGTTACCGCGGGTGCCGCCTGGCATAACGATCTGGTGACGTTAACCGCCGATGGCGATCTGACGGAAACCAAAGGCTTCAAAAGCGAAGACACTTCTCAGTATGTTGGCGTAGGCGCCGAAGTGACGCCGCTGAACTGGCTGGCGGTGCGGGCGGGTTTCCGTGCTGACATGAAAGGTAACGACAGCAATGTCTTTACTGGCGGTGTCGGTTTTGCACCGTTTAACACGGTCCATGTCGACCTGATGGGCCTGTACGGTGAAGACGAGACCTGGGGCGCAGGCGCCCAGCTGAGCATGACCTTCTAAAGTGCACCGGAGGCGCTGCGCCTCCGGCTTTTCTTTGTGCTATAGTAGCGCCCCCTTTTCACCAGATGCTTAAAACTTCGCCATGTCGTCAGAATTACAGACTGCTTTCCCTGCACACCGTTTCTCCATTGCGCCGATGCTCGACTGGACGGACAGACACTGTCGCTACTTCCTGCGTCAGCTCTCCCGCCATACGCTGCTGTACACCGAAATGGTGACCACCGGAGCAATTATTCACGGAAAGGGCGACTATCTGCCTACAGCGAAGAAGAGCATCCGGTTGCGCTGCAGCTTGGCGGTAGCGATCCCGCTGCGCTGGCGCAGTGTGCGAAGCTTGCAGAAGCGCGCGGCTATGACGAGATTAACCTTAACGTTGGCTGTCCGTCTGATCGTGTGCAGAACGGCATGTTCGGCGCGTGTCTGATGGGCAATGCATCGCTGGTGGCAGACTGCATCAAGGCGATGCGCGATGTGGTTTCCATTCCGGTGACGGTCAAGACCCGTATCGGCATTGACGACCAGGACAGCTACGAATTTCTCTGCGATTTTATCAATACGGTCTCCGGGAAAGGCGAGTGCGAGATGTTTATCATCCATGCGCGTAAAGCCTGGCTCTCCGGACTTAGCCCGAAAGAGAACCGTGAAATCCCGCCGCTGGACTACCCGCGCGTGTACCAGCTAAAACGTGACTTCCCGCAGCTCACGATGTCGATCAACGGCGGCATTACGTCGCTGGAAGAGGCCAAAACACACCTGGAGCATATGGATGGCGTAATGGTCGGGCGAGAGGCGTATCAAAATCCAGGCATTCTGGCGACGGTCGACAGGGAAATCTTTGGCGTTCAAGGCGCAGATACCGACCCGGTGGCGTGGTACGCGCCATGTATCCCTACATTGAGCGTGAGCTGAGTAACGGGACGTATCTTGGTCATATCACCCGTCATATGCTGGGCCTGTTCCAGGGGATCCCGGGAGCACGCCAGTGGCGTCGCTACCTTAGCGAGAACGCGCACAAAGCCGGTGCAGACATCGAGGTGCTGGAACACGCGCTACGTCTGGTCGCTGATAAGCGATAATTTTCGCTAAAAGATCGTCAAATTCACCACGCCTCGCACACCCGTGCGGGGCGTTTTTCTTTAAGAACAGCGGGTTATGGTTGGCATGATTCTTGTAATGATCGCGGTATCATTCGGGAACGCGTGGGAGAGCACCATGTTAGAACTACTTTTTGTGATTGGCTTTTTTGTCATGCTGATGATGACGGGGATTTCCCTGCTCGGGATTCTGGCGGCTATCGTCGTGGCGACGGTGGTCATGTTTATCGGGGGATTATTTGCCCTGACGCTGAAGCTCCTGCCGTGGCTGCTGCTGGCCATTGCCGTGGTGTGGGTAATACGGGCGATTAAATCACCAAAACTGCCCACTTATCAGCGCAATAACCGTTTTCGTTACTAAGGTATTGAGGTGTTCGTCACATACCTGCAACTTTTCCAGCAGCATTGCTTAGAACAGAATAGGATTTACTTATCGAATCTGTCACTATGACTGCCGCTAAAGAATTCATCGAGCTGTACCCTACATACAGCCGAACTAAAAAAAGAAAGGGCTTCCCACGGGAAGCCCAATTTCTTTTTAGGGGTCAGGGAATTAACAGACTTGAACCCTGTGTCGCTCTGCTCTCCAGCACCTCATGTGCTCGCCTGGCATCGGTTAGCGCGTATTTCTGCGCCTCCGCCACATCCACTTTAATCACGCCGCTGGCGATCAGCGAAAAGAGCTCGTTGCTGGCCTCGATCAGCTCTTCCCGGTTAGTGATATACCCCTGCAGGGAAGGGCGAGTCACATACAGCGACCCTTTCTGGTTGAGAATGCAAGATTAATGCCGGTCACAGCGCCCGAGGCGTTGCCGAAGCTCACCATCAGCCCGCGACGCTGCAGACAATCCAGCGACGCTCCCAGGTATCTTTACCCACCGAGTCATAAACCACGCGCACCTTTTTGCCGTTGGTTATCTCTTTGAGGCGCTCAGCAATGCTCTCTTCACGGTAGTTAATCACCTGCCAGGCGCCGGCCTGAAGCGCGCGCTGGGCTTTTTGTGCACTGCCCACCGTGCCGATAAGTTTTGCACCGAGCGCTTTGGCCCACTGACAGGCGATCAGCCCCACGCCGCCCGCCGCTGCATGAAACAGGAACTGCTCGTCAGGTTTGATCTCATAGGTTTTGCGCAGCAGATAATAGACCGTTAGCCCTTTCAGGAATGAGGCGGCCGCTTGTTCAAACGAGATGGCATTTGGCAGAAGGGCGGCTTTATCGGCCGGCACGTTGTGCACGGAACTGTAGGCACCCAGCGCGGATTGCGCGTACACCACGCGATCGCCCTCTTTAATATGCTTAACGGCGCTGCCCACTTTGAGCACGACGCCTGCCGCTTCCGTTCCCAGTCCGCTTGGCATGGAGGGAGGCGGATAGAGACCGCCGCGAATATAGGTGTCGATGTAGTTAATGCCGATGGCTTTGTTTTCAACCTGAACTTCGTTTTCACCAGGCGCTGCGGGGGTAAACTCCACCGCGTTTAACACTTCTGGCCCACCATGTTTCTGGAATTCAATGCGCGTTGCCATGCTCCCTCCGTCAGAAAAATATGGTAATCTTTCGACCCACTCTTTATCTCGGTAACTCCATTCACTATGGCAGGAAACAAACCCTTCAACAAACAGACTGAACCTCGCGAGCGTGATTTCCAGGTCGCAGGATTAAAAGTCCCGCCGCACTCGATTGAAGCGGAACAGTCGGTGTTGGGCGGTTTAATGCTGGATAACGAACGCTGGGACGACGTCGCCGAGCGCGTGGTGTCCGAGGATTTCTATACCCGTCCGCACCGTCATATCTTTACCGAAATGGCGCGTCTGCAGGAGTCGGGCAGCCCGATTGACCTTATCACGCTCGCGGAATCGCTGGAGCGTCAGGGGCAACTGGACAGCGTGGGTGGGTTTGCTTACCTGGCGGAACTGTCAAAAAACACGCCAAGTGCGGCGAATATCAGCGCTTATGCCGATATTGTGCGCGAACGTGCGGTTGTTCGTGAGATGATCTCGGTGGCGAATGAGATCGCCGAAGCCGGTTTTGATCCGCAGGGGCGTACCAGCGAAGACCTGCTTGATCTGGCCGAGTCCCGCGTCTTTAAAATCGCGGAAAGCCGGGCAAATAAAGACGAAGGCCCGAAAAATATCGCTGATGTGCTTGATGCCACCGTCGCGCGTATTGAACAACTGTTCCAGCAGCCGCACGACGGTGTCACCGGCGTGAACACCGGCTATGACGATCTCAATAAGAAAACCGCGGGTCTGCAGCCGTCGGATTTGATTATCGTCGCGGCGCGTCCTTCCATGGGTAAAACGACATTTGCGATGAACCTCGTCGAAAATGCGGCGATGTTGCAGGACAAGCCGGTTCTTATCTTCAGTCTTGAGATGCCATCAGAACAGATCATGATGCGTTCTCTGGCGTCGCTGTCACGCGTGGATCAGACCCGTATCCGTACCGGCCAGCTCGACGATGAGGACTGGGCGCGTATCTCCGGCACCATGGGTATCCTGCTGGAAAAACGGAATATTTATATCGATGACTCCTCCGGCCTGACGCCGACGGAAGTGCGCTCCCGTGCGCGCCGTATCGCCCGTGAACATGGCGGCATTGGCTTATCATGATTGACTACCTTCAGCTGATGCGCGTGCCGTCGCTGTCCGACAACCGTACGCTGGAAATCGCAGAGATTTCCCGCTCGCTCAAGGCGTTAGCCAAAGAGTTGCATGTGCCCGTGGTGGCGCTGTCGCAGCTTAACCGCTCCCTGGAACAACGTGCTGATAAGCGCCCGGTCAACTCCGACCTGCGTGAATCGGGCTCCATCGAGCAGGATGCCGACTTAATCATGTTCATCTACCGTGATGAGGTTTATCACGAGAACAGCGACCTGAAAGGGATCGCCGAAATTATTATTGGTAAACAACGTAACGGCCCTATCGGTACGGTACGTCTGACCTTTAACGGACAGTGGTCGCGTTTCGACAACTACGCCGGTCCTCAATATGATGATGAGTAATTTCTAAGGAATTCAAATGCAAGCGGCAACTGTAGTCATTAACCGCCGCGCTCTGCGACACAACCTGCAACGTCTGCGTGAACTGGCTCCCGCCAGTAAACTCGTTGAGTCGTGAAAGCGAACGCTTACGGACACGGTCTTATTGAGACCGCGCGAACGCTCCCCGATGCCGACGCCTTTGGCGTCGCCCGTCTTGAAGAAGCCATCCGCCTGCGCGCGGGTGGGATCACTCAACCCGATTTTGCTGCTTGGAAAGGCTTTTTTGGAAGCGGCAGATCTGGCCGACCATTGCTGACCAGCATCTGCACACCGCGTACATAACGAAGAACAACTCGCGGCGCTGGAAACCGCCGAGCTGAGTGAGCCGGTCACCGTCTGGATGAAGCTCGATACCGGCATGCACCGTCTGGGCGTGCGCCCGGAAAAGGCGGACGCGTTTTATCAGCGTCTGTGTCAGTGCAAAAACGTCCGTCAGCCGGTGAATATCGTGAGCCACTTTGCCCGTGCCGATGAGCCCGAGTGTGGCGCGACCGAGCAGCAGCTGGATATTTTTAATACTTTCTGCGAAGGCAAGCAGGAATGCGCTCCATTGCCGCGTCTGGCGGTATTTTGCTGTGGCCGCAGTCGCACTTCGACTGGGCGCGTCCTGGCATTATTCTTTACGGCGTCTCTCCGCTGGAGAACAGACCTGGGGGCCGGATTTTGGTTTCCAGCCGGTAATGTCACTTGTGTCTAACCTGATTGCCGTGCGCGATCACAAAGCGGGTGAGCCCGTGGGCTACGGCGGAACCTGGACCAGCGAGCGCGACACACGCCTTGGCGTGGTGGCGATGGGCTATGGCGACGGTTATCCCCGCGCCGCACCCTCCGGCACGCCGGTGCTGGTCAATGGCCGTGAAGCGAACATCGTGGGCCGCGTGGCGATGGACATGATCTGTATTGACCTCGGGCCAGATGCACAGGATAAACCGGGTGATGACGTGGTGATGTGGGGTGAGGGTTTGCCTGTTGAACGCATCGCTGAAATCACAAAAGTGAGTGCTTACGAACTTATCACGCGCCTGACATCAAGGGTTGCGATGAAGTACATCGACTAACAGACCTTTCCAGGGAGGGGTAATGTCACCATCGAAATGGCCGCTTGTCTGGCTTATGCCCTCTCGGTCTGGCTGGCTGCCAGAAACAGTATTCACACGTGGTGGATAGGCATCATCGGCAGTGGGCTTTATGGCTGGGTCTTTTATTCGGTTCAGCTTTACGCAGACGTTACCCTGCAGCTCTTTTCATCATCACCAGCATCATCGGCTGGGTGCACTGGCTCAAAGGTCATCGCGGGGAGGTATTGCCCGTTCGGCGTACCCCGCCCAGACATTTCTTTATCCTGCTCGCCTGCGCCCTGCTGGTGGCCGCGGGTTATGGCTCATCTTGCATCGCTACACTAACGCCTGGGCCCCCTGGGTGGACTCCGTTATTTTGACATTCAGCGTGCTTGCACAGTTTATGTTAATGGGGCGACGCCTGGAGACTGGTACGTCTGGCTGGCTGTAAACACGCTGGCGGTCCCGTTATATGCGATGAGAGATCTGCATTTGACCGCAGGTTTATATCTGGTGTTTTGGTTTAATGCCTGGCACGGTTTATATCAGTGGCGTAAGGAGATTCGCGCCCAGTGAAGCCTTATTGCGACGGTCTGGTTGTGGGCAAATTCGCGCCATTACATGTGGGGCATGAAGCGCTGATAAATGCTGCGCTGGCCCAGTGTGAGACGGTCTATATCATCAGTTATTCGCGTCCGGAAATCCCGGGTTATGACCCCGACAAGCGCCTTCACTGGTTAAGCGCGCGCTTCCCGCAATGTCATCACCTTGTGCTGACGCCGGAGGTCATCGCGACCCATGCGCTTGAACCACTGCCGCATAATGATGCGGATGCCGATCTTCACCGGCATTACGTGGCAACGCTGTGTGAAAAAATACTTCACTGCCAGCCACAGGCCGTATTTACCGCCGAAGACTACGGCGACGGATTTGCGGCGGTGTTAAGCCAGCGTTTTGGCAAGCAGGTTACGCATGTCCGCCTCCAGCGTCCGAAAGGGCCTGATGCGCCCCTCGGGAACCCTGATACGTTCTGACGTCCATCGCTACCGCACGATGATGTCCCCGGAGGTCTACCGTAGCTTTGTCTTTCGGATTTGTTTATTGGGGGGCGAATCGACAGGGAAAAGTACGCTTTCCCGCGCACTGGCGACGACGCTCAACGCCCCGTTTGTCGCCGAGTTTGGCCGAGAATACTGGGAAGAGAAGAATGGCGTGCTGGGATGCGACGATCTGCTGCATATTGCCCGCGAGCAGGTACGTCGTGAAGCGATGGCCAGCACGGCTCCCTTCCTGGTTTGCGATACCTCGCCCTTAACCACGCTGTTTTATATGCTCGACCAGTTTGGCAGCGCGCCACGCGAGCTAGAAGAATTAGCCGGGCGCGCATATTCTCTGGTGGTGCTCTGTGGCGATGAGTTTCCTTTTGTTCAGGATGGTACCCGTCAGGGGGCTGCATTCCGCCAGCGACAACAGGCATGGTACATCCGCGCGTTAACAGACAGAAATATCCCCTATCTGCCTGTTTCTGGTTCGCTCGCTGAACGCATTGAACAGGTTCGACGACATCTGCAGGAACGGATCTGATATCGCTCTCGATCTTCTGTCATATCCGGTTTATTGTTGAAATCCCTGCCTCATCGAATTCCGGAGAATCATCGCGTGTTTCAGAAAGTTGACGCCTATGCCGGCGACCCATTCTCTCCTTAATGGAGCGTTTCAAAGAAGATCCTCGCAGCGACAAAGTTAACCTCAGTATTTGGTTTGTATTACAACGAGGAGGCATTATTCCTCAGCTGCAAGCCGTGGCAGAAGCGGAAGCGCGTCTTAAACGC
>ENA-OQHY01001061-OQHY01001061.1-human-gut-metagenome-genome-assembly--contig:-NODE-1061-length-12941-cov-2.503122_pt1 | contig 12941 bp, 21 predicted proteins | sample MGYA00242570_ERZ504733 | MGnify/ENA primary metagenome ERZ504733 (study PRJEB26092, sample SAMD00036219) | human gut metagenome | host: Homo sapiens | study: EMG produced TPA metagenomics assembly of...
CATCGAACAGTCGATACTGTAGAAATAAATCTGCTTAAGATTATACTTACATCAGGAACTCGTAATCCTGAGGTGCAGCATCCATCCCTTCCTTAACCATTGTTCGCAATATTATCTGTTCAACTTCATCTCTCATATCCATCATACCATATTGGGTTTATTGCTCTTTTATTTTTACGTATTCTCAAAGTGGAGGTGATTACCTGTGCTTTGTCCTGTACTCCCGACAAATCCTATAGCTTGTCCTTGCTTGATTTCTCTGCCTGCCGTAGTATAATAGGCCGATAAATGCCCGTAGATACTGGTAAATCCGAACTGGTGCTGTATTATGATACAGCGTCCATATCCTCCTTTTCTTCCGGCATATATGACGTTCCCTGATCCGGCGGCATATACCGGAGTGGCAAGCTCGACTGCAATATCCACTCCCGAGTGAAATTTTTTCGTTCCTGTCAGTGGGTGATTACGGTATCCGTAATGACTGCTTATCCGGTATTTACCTTTAACTGGCCATTGTAGGGGTAGGGATTCGTACATACCTTCTTTGTGGAGAATGTCTATTATTTTCCCTATCGGCTGTAAAGTGTGGCATCCTTCAAGCAGTTCTATCAGACTGTTTCTTACATTCGGGTTTGATGAGATAGATAAATGCAGCATGCAGGCTATCATATAGGTTATCATCGGTAGACCTCCTGAGTATCTTGTCTGCTTCGTCTTCAGTTTTTTGCTCTTGAGTATTGCGGAAAACTTCTTCAGATTCCAGGATGGATTTATTTTTCAGTTTATAGAAGAAATGCCGGCCACCATTCTTCTCCTGAATCTCTATGACAAGTCGTTTTTTGTCAGGTATTGTGAACTTATTCACGGCCACAATAAATGTTCTTTTCTCGTGAGCCGGAATGTCTTCCGGATAATCGAATGTGAACAGAACGTTTTGTTCCAGCTGCTGGATAGCTGTTTTCTTGCTTTTCTTCGCATCCTGAATGTACAGACGCATAAAGTCTATCGTATAATTTATCTGGGTGCGGTTCCGAAGTGAAATTCTGAATAGGAGAATATCATTGTGAATAAAGATATTGTTTATCTCAAATTCAACCCCGGATATTTTATCTCTCAATCCAAGATCCATCGGCAAACGTTTATTTATCGCATCATGGATTTTTTCTTTCTGGTCAGTCGTCAACTCTCCTTCGTCAAGTATTGCTACCTTCTGCTGTTCGTCTTTATCAATGACAAAAGTGAATACTTCAGGATTGGGAGAGTATTGAAGATTGAATGTGTAGAATTTTCCGTTATCCGTGACAACGGAAATGTTCGATTCCTTTTGAAATTCACATACAGCTTTGACCGAAAGAATGTTGTCTACACCTTCAGCTTTTTCAACTGTTATGTCTTGAGAACCGTGGTCCTCATATGTGATTTTTCCGGGGAAAATCAGATACATTTGTTTATCCTTACCAACTGGAAGTACATGCGGAGTAGGGGAGGTGTCCCCTATATGAATGTAACTTACTTTTGGTGTTTCACTATAGTGAATGGAATATGAATAGAACTTAGTATCTGCCGTAACGATAGAAAGATTCGTTTCGCCCGGAAAGTTTCTTTCTGCTGCAATGATACGGATAATGTTGGGCTGTGCACTCACTTTTTCAGCAAGTATATGGTCATTCCCCGCGTTACAGTATTTCACTTCAGTGGGGAATATTATGTGCAGCGTCTTTTCATATCCAATCTCCAGAGGAGTAGCAGAAAGTTCCTCAATCATTTGCGCGTGTGCCAAGAAAGGGATTTGCATTATTATGAATAACAAGTATTTTATCATGGTTTTTTGTCCTCCATTAATATGGATTTGATTAATTGGTTTTTATTTGTTACTTTGATTTTCCGGATATTCTTGCTTGTAGCGGATTTTGTCGCGCTGATAACACTGTTTGCCGCACCTGCACAAGCTGGGTACCGATGTCCAGTCCTCCTGATATATTGGTATTGGCTCCTGAAACGGCTGATGCACCAGCATCTTTGGCCACGTCTGATTTCGGGTTCCCGGGAACATATATTCCTTCAATGGCATCACGGGAATACACGTTCTTCTTGAAGGGAAGGATATTATTGTTGATATTAATCGAACTTATCTTAATAATAACCCTTTCACCGTCAATCGCTGTGACCTCTCCGTACACTGGCGTACCTTTTCGTATTCGCTGGCCGTCGTCAGTCAGGCAATTTTCAGCAAGCTGCATTTTAAGAGTCGAACCAACCATGACTGTCTGTGTGGAATGGACGAATGCTTTTATCGCGTTTTTCTCATCTTCTTTAATCAGTCGAATACTGTTAAAAGTACGACGTACAGGAGGTGTAGGCTTGGTTATCGCTATGCTTGTAGTATCCTTTTCTATATTTACTTTTTTCTTTTTTTGCGGCACAGCTTGTACGGCCGTCTCTGTACGCTGCTGAACAGGCTCCTGAAATGCACCCTCGTTTTGTTTAATGAGTTCCTGGATTCTCTGTAAGTCCTCTTCATTGGACGTGTCAGGCTTGGTTTCTTCATATTGATTACGTCTGGAATTTTTTTGACCTCGTTAATCATTTCATCTACGTATATCCGGATTTTATTTCGCTGCGAAGTTTGACTTCATCACCTTTACTTTTCTCATCCTTGGAAGTGTGAGATATATCAGATACAGCAGCCCAATTACTACTACTCCTATAATTCCAATTATTGTGAATTTCGTTCTCATTTCATTACTTAGGCATTATGCGATAAAACAGGTATAATACTAAGGCTAACATTTCTGCGACAATTATCCCGAGAGAGATAGCCATAAAATTGGGGTATTTAGTTTTCATATGGCAGATAGGTTTGCTGATAATTCTTAAAAAAGAAGCCGGTCACATTCTCTGGATATTGCGGTGTTGTCCTTATAGCGGTACCTTCACTGATTATCCGGACTTTCTTGGTACCCGTATTTGAGATAATTGATAGAACGGAAGAAGAACTGTACATTATATTCATTTCCCTGTACGCTTACCTTATTTATTCTTTCAAAGTCGCATCTATATACGACTCCTAGCTCAAGTGCATCTCCGTAAGCACGGTCTGCCTGATACTTTGCGAAAATGGTATTTGCTTCACTTTTGTTCACAAGGAACAAGCCGCGAGCCTGGTTTTCTTCAATTGTAAGGCGGTCAAAGCTGTTAAGGTAGTAAGCTGTATAATAACAATGACTTTTAGAAGACTTTCAAACAACTTGTCTGTTTGCATGGCCTTGAAATGTACGAATTCACCACCTTCGTTTATCACTAATATCTTATTCATGGCATTATTAACGACCCGGTAGCTAAAGAATAATACCATTGCTATTGTAACAGAACAGAAGATAAATACAATTTTCGTTCTGAGTGTAAAACTTTTTTCGAGCTTCAGCATACTTGCTGAAATCTTTCAGTATGTCTTTAATGTTGCGCATCATAACCATTTATTTACCATTGATTTTATAGTTGCTAATAAGGATAGTTTAAGGATAAAAGAAAAGATTACCAATACAAATGCTGGCCAGACGGAGTTAGTGATAAGTTTTGCTGTATATTCGTCTGCAAAAACACTTGCCATTATAAAACCTGGATACAACATAAAAATACCGAACATGCCTTTCATCCATGTAAAGAATGAGCTGCGTGTATCGTTATTTAGGAGACATACGATTGCAATAGGCCCAACAAGTTCCACCAGCAACTCAAAGTCCTTCACCGACAGACCGGTGACCTTCTTGAACAAGCCCGGCTCCAACTGGGTGATCACATCCTTCAGGCAGCGCTCCCGGTAGTCGGTCAGATACATGAACACCGGAATGCGGGTGGCGAACTTGATGAGTTTTTCCTGAATTTGCTTGCGCTTGGACTTGTACTCTTTTTCCTCGTCCGAAAGCTCCTTCTTCTGCTTCGGGGTGAAGGTCTTTGGTGCCTTCCTTCTTCGCCTTTTTCACCTTTTCGGACTTTGCGATGATGGTTTCGATGTCCGAGTTCAGGCTGCGGAAGCCTTCGATCTTCATCAGAGCTCCATGGCCTCCTTGTTGGCAATGAGGCGGGAGAGGGTCTCATTGTCCACGTTCACCAGAAGTACGCTTTCCCAGCGCTTTGCCAGCAGGGTGGCAGAGGTGCCAGCCATAGCAATGTCGAGAATATCCCCGGCGTTGATCTGCCGCATGGAACTGCCATCATAGGCAATGACCGGCAGGAAGTTGATAAATTCCGCTACCTTCTTTTCCGGGTTGCCCTCGTGGATGTTCAGACGGCAGCTATAATCGGAGATCTGCCGCAGAGCACGGTTGAGCGCAAAGTCGAACACATAGCACTCTTTCTTGATGATCTCCTTCTGTCCCTTGTCCGTGGTCACTTCCCAAGGGCTTTGCACACGGAATGCGGCCTGAAAATAGGTTTCCGGGCTGGAGAGGTTCCGCAGCATAAAGATGCCTGTCCACGCTCACCGTTACGCCGGTGGTTAGCTTGCCGCAGGAAAGGGTAATGGTTTTGGTCTCTAGCGGGTCGCCCATGGAACGCTGTACTGGTTCCAATGCGGCAGCACCAATGCCAGCCTCCGTACCGGCGCAGACATTGATCTGGTAGTCGTGATAAAAGGTGTTTTTCCTGTCTGCCAGCAGGTTTGCCATAGCGTAACAGGAGGCCACGTTGGGCAAGAACCACAGGGTATGCTGCAGCACGTTCAGCAGACGGGAGTCCGCAAAGGGCAGAGCGGGCTTCTTGGCTCCCAGCTTCAGCTCGTCCACGGTGGTTTCCAGATAGGAACCCCGAATCAGGTCCAGCCACTTCTGCACATAATCCTCGTAGACAAAACGCAGTCTCGGCCTTTCCCCTTGGCGGAAAAGAACACGTTCAGGTCAAATTCATCGTATTCGCCCTGCTTGGCGATTTGCTGGATGCTTTCCGGAATCTTGTAGGTCATCATGACCATCCGGGGCAGAGCGGCATAAGGGTTGTGCTCTCCCTGCCAGTTCTCCTTGGCACGCTGTTCATCGGAATAGGTCCAGTTGTAGATCTGCTCCTCAATGAACTCGCCGGAGTTGAGGGCACGGAAGGGCGTGCCGGACAGATACAGGTAATGGTCGGTGGTGATAGGCAGCCATGTTTCATCGTAGCGTCGGCACGGCTGTACTGCTCCATATTTTCGGAGTCGTAGTCGTCCTCATCGTCCTGTTCAAACAGCTTCTTGGCGTTCTCTTTCCATGCGCCAAAGTGGTATTCATCGAAAATGACCAGATCCCAGTTGATGGTATGTACCCACTCATTGCGGCCCTTGATGGTGCCGGTGGTTTTGTCCACACCGAGATAGTCTTGGAACGAGCCAAAGCAGACGATGGGACGGCTCTGGTCGGCGGTCTCGTAGGTCAATTCCGTGGTGCGGGAGATAAATTGCCAGCCTCAAAATCCTTGTGGGTGTTCAGGTCCTCCTGCCACGCACTGACCACGGCGGGCTTAAAGGTGAGCACCAGTACCCGCTTAAAGCCCATCCGTTTTGCCAACTGGTAGGCGGCAAAGGTCTTGCCAAACCGCATTTTGCAGTTCCACAAAAACTTCGGGTAGCCCTCGGCGGCGGCTGAGCGGAAATAGGCTTCGGTCTTATCCACCGCCTCTTTCTGCTCCGGGCGCATGGAAAAATCGTTGGTGCGGTTTTCTACGTTTTCGGTGCGGTTGCGTACTGCATAAACGGCAGCTTTTACATCGTTGACGGTACAGCGGAACCATTCATTCCGGTCCTCGCTCTCATTCAACTGCCGAAACCCTTTGCGGCGCAGCACAGCGTGGAGGTCTTTATCCGTAAAGCAACTGCCATCGCTGCGCATGGCAGGCCACGTTTCCAGCACCCGGTAGGGCACAGCCACGGTGTGGGTCTGCTCCCGGATGCGGGTATCCACATCCCGCTCGGTGTAGCCGACCTTGATGTAGCCCCTGTGGGATGCCACCCAATCAGCTCGTAAGCATAAATTTTAGGGCTTACCGGTGGACGCTGTGGGAAAAAGTCCATTGTAGCATCAATCGTCACCCTTTCATTGTTCGTCGGGAAAAAGGTATTCATGTGTGATTCCTTTTTTCTCTAGCATTTTCATGATTTCTGGTTTCCAGCGACTTCGAATAGTTATATTTATCGCACCGTTTCCGAGTATATCTGGACGAATTAAATTTGACTTTTCTTTTATTATGGGATGAATCATTACGGTATCGAGCAAAGATGAACGAGTTGGCACTTTGGAAGGCGTAGTTTCATTACCAAAAATGAAAAATGCTCCCTTTTGCCGTAAAATTCTAGGGTTGCTTTTCGCCAAATAATTCAATTCATCTTCTGTCGGGGTAATCATAAAGCCAGAATTGAGCCACACAGTTGCAGCCCACGCCATATCAGTTGACTCGTCAAAAAGAAATGGATGAGTTTGATATAATTTGTGCTCTTTTTTTTATCGCACTTTCATGTTTTCACTAACCGATTTGCAAAATCCATAAGTGAAATGTCAGAAGTTAAAAGAGCCAGTTCTGAGATAGCCAATGTATCAGGTGTTTCAATGTGACGATCATTTGTATAAGGGCAAATAGAAATGCATCCATCCCTATGATAATAGTTTGAATCATTACATGCAAAGTAGAGTGCAACATCCAAACTGGTTGTATAATCTAAAAATCTGGTTGCATATCCATAATGCTGCATTCGGGCAATGTTAACAAATGCACTATCGGCTAATGACCAATTTCCATCGTTCATTGCTCTACAAATTTCAGAGTACTCTGTCACCTTTCTTCTCGAACGAATAATTGTTGGCACTAAATCCCAGTCAATATCGGAATGGCCCCGATAATAAAACAGCAGTTCACCTGATGGATTAGAGCAACGGCTATCTTTAGCTTGTTGTACCTCCTCACAAATATAATCATATCTGTTCTTCATTCAATCTCCATAGGCTTTATCATGGATTCGATAAAGGCGATTTCTTCTTCGGTCAGGTTGTATTTGGCGTACAGCTCGGCATCTGTCCACGGTTTGGAGAAGTCCTGAACTGGAACAAAACTATAAGATGCTTTTGACATATTCATAGATGCAAGCATCTGGGCAATCAAGAATCGAGCAAATTTTGTTTTCAGATAAGTTATCATATTGTTCGCCGTTTCTTCGTTTTCAAATATGCCTGCAACAAGATATGTTTCAGTGCAGACGGCATTCGGCGGAAGAGTTTGCACAACGGATAAAACACGCATTTTTCCATCTTTATCTGGAACTCCTGCGTGTTCATAGGATACTTTTGATACGATGACTTTCCATTTTTCAATCATTTCAAGCCCGGACAAGATTTTTTTTCGTGCAATGGAGCCGTTGCCATTGCTGCTTTTCAAAAGCAACTCGCCCGAATCGTCTGACTTTGTGTTTGACTCCAATCCAAACGGCTTTCTGCTGGACACCTGCGTATTGAGGGTAGTTTCTTTCTTCAGCAAAACCCTCTTCACAATTCCAACAGCTTCATTATTTCTAATGAATGTAGCAAATTCATTCAGGGGGCGAACTGATTGAGTTGTTGCGCCGCCTTTTAGAATGTTTGAAATTGTGCAGTCACCATGGTATGCACGCTCCCAAAGAAAATAGCAGATACCACCCGGAATATCCACACCGCCCGGAAAACAATCCTTTGAATCGGCATAATCTGTTATATGTGAAATTCGGTCATCATTAAGCATAGATGTACGGAATTCATCTAGGCCCTTTCCACCAGAAAACCATCTGGACGGAATTATCATTGTCAAGTATTTCGGATTGAGTTTTTTAGACTGCTCAACAAATCTCTGATATAAGGGCGCTGCACTTTTACCAGCACCACCGCCACCATCGCTCAACTGATACGGTGGGTTTCCAATAATCACATCGAATTTCATCTTAAAAATATCCTCCGGTCGAATCGTATGAATAAACTCATAGGCGTGCGTTTCAAGATCATCGGAGCGTTTGTATTCGCTCTCAGATGCTCCACAAAAGGCGCACTTACCGTTTGACCATCGGTGGGATATTCGTTTGTATTCGATGTTTCACTTGCATCATCAAAATGCGTAATGGAATATTTGCTGTTGGGATATTTTGAGCAATAGACGCTGCGGCGGGAAAGCAGGCTGGTCAGCTCCGTGATGGCAATGCCATAGAGCTGCTTGTGGAAGATGTGGTCCACCCGCTGCTGCAAATCAGGGATCTCATCTTCAAGCCCCACCAGCAGCCGCTTGCAATTTCCCGCAGAAAAACGCCAGATTTGCAGGCAGGGTCAAAGAATGTGGTGTCCGGGCTGCAGAACAGCTCCTGCGGCAGCAGGTCCAGCATCCGATTTGCCACCTCCGGCGGAGTGAATACCTCGTCGTTGGACAGGTTGGCAAGGCAGGACAGCACATCGGGGTTATAAAAATTCTGATAAACGTCAGCCATTTTCCTGCACCCTCCTGTAATCCACCGGTTGGTATTCACGGAGAGGGCGAGGGGATGGTTTCGTGGGTAACAGGGTCTATCATCCAGTTTTCCGTGCCGTCCGGTTCATCGGCAAACAGGGAAAGCTGGTCGGAATAGGCATCGTTGTCAGTGTTTTCTTTCAGCAGGACATCCAGCCGATAGTCCCGCCGCTTGATAAAGTTGCCGGTGGGAAAACTCCACTCCGCAAATACGATGGGACTGCCGTCGGACTGCTCCATGGTCAGCGCATCGCCGCACAGGATGTTCTTTTGCAGAATATACCGCACAGCTTCCCGGCACTGCGGGTTGGCTGCCGATTTACAACGCGGTATATTCCTCATCCCAAAGCACAAAAAGCCGTTCCCGGCATTCCTGTGCATTGTCTGCCAGAATATCCACGCCGTAAATGCTGGTCACCTCCAGCACAGAGTAACGTTCGTAATCGCTGGGGTTTTTGCCGTAGCGGCTCTTTACCACCGCCAGCTTGCGGCGCAGCACTTCGGTCAGAAAGTTACCGTTGCCGCAGGCGGGTTCCAGAAAACGGCTCTCGATGCGCTCCGTCTCGCTCTTTACAAGGTCGCACATCGCGCGCACTTCTCGCTCTGCGGTAAAGACTTCACCGTGGTCTGCCACCCGCTGCCGGGATTTGACCTGTTTTTCTGCCATTCGTTCCACCTCTTTGAAGGGCTTGCCAAAAAGTGTACCTTTTGACAAGCGGCTCAAGAGATGAAACGAATAGCTAAAAATCTGTGGATTTAACCGGGAAATATGCTATAATTGGTACAAAAGCAAATCTGAGGGCATTTTGCAAGAAGGTACACTTTCTTGTAAAAAGAAGCGTTTACAAAAAAGTGGCTTTTTCGTAGATTTTGGCACGGTACCGAAAGGTAGACAGTGGCATTCCGCACGCTTTCGCGGCATCTGTACCTGTCATTTTGCCGGAGCACCACTTCTGATAGACACTGTGGAAGTTTTCCGGCAGGGGGCTGGGCGGACGTCCAAAGCGGACTCCCTTGCTTTTCGCCGCTGCAATGCCCTCCGCCTGCCGCTGCCGGATGTTGGTACGCTCGTTTTCAGCCACAAAGGAAAGTACCTGCAGCACGATGTCGCTCAGAAAAGTGCCCATCAGTCTTTGCCACGCCGGGTGTCCAGCAGCGGCATATCCAGCACCACGATGTCTGCGCCCTTTGTCTGGGTGAGCAGACGCCACTGCTCCAAGATTTCAGCATAGTTGCGTCCAAGACGGTCAATGCTCTTGATGTAGAGCAGGTCGTCTTTTTTCAATTTCCGCACCAGCCGCTTGTACTGCGGGCGGTTGAAGTCCTTGCCGGACTGCTTGTCCATAAAAATGTTTTTCTCCGGGATCTTCAGTTCACGCAGTGCAATCAACTGCCGGTCCTCGTTCTGGTCACGGGTGCTGACCCGGATATAGCCATATAAATTTCCCAATAAATCGCCCCTTTCTGCTAAAAGTGAATTTCATCGTTCTATGTAAAACGGGCAAAGCATCCCTCCTGACGCTTTGCCCGTTGCTCTTTATTCTACCATAGCAGATTGGTTATCGCTTTCAGGATGCCCGCACAGGCTGGATAGCCAGCGCAGCACCCCTAATCTGATACGTCACCCCGCCAGCTTCACCCCTTGCTTTCCTCTGGCACACCTCCGGGTGCTGTGTAGCAAGGGCATCAAACTGCTTCTGCAAGGCAGGATTCAGCGTAAACACGCTGTTTGTTCCGTCCTCGCTGGCGTAGATCATGGTTTCCAGCTTAAACATCGTCAATCAGTTCTTCCCCCTCGGATTCGTCAAAGATGGTCGGTCCCCAGTCCTCGTCCTCCTCGATGTCCCGTGACATTTTCCGCGTCATGGTATAATGCTCCATCTCGGCACGGACAAAGTAGAACATCTGGTCGTACCAGTCTGCCAGCGTTTCGTCCTCCAGCTTCCGGCAGAAGTCAAGCACCAGCTTGTTCTGGTCGGGGTCAACCGTCAGCCCGGCGATCTCGTACAGCCGCTTGCGGGTCAGTTCCAGATCGGCGCAGCCATAGGTGTAGAGTAGCTTCTTTTCCTCAAATGTCAGTTTCATAGGCTTGTACCTCCGTATAAAAAAAGGTCTGCCCTGTGCAGACCCGATGTAACAAAAAGACCGCCGTGCATTGCGCAGGGCGGTCAGGGATGCGATATTGCATCAGACAAAAATCAGCTCAGTCTTGATGATCTCTTCGGCACGGTTGCGGATGCTGTTCACCCGGCGCACCCACTCCAGTTGATCGGCGGCTTTCAGGGCTTCGGTCACGCCCTCGGCTTCCTGCATCTGCTGGACGGTCAATGCAAGCTGCTCCTCGGTCTGCTTGTCCAGCTTGGCAAGATAGCCGCTCAGCTCACCGGACAGGAGCAGTTGATTGTACCGGACAGGGTGCTGCGCCTTCAGGTACGTCTTATGTAAGCGGCCCCACCGCCCGGTGGGTCCTGCTCTGCCGGGGCTGCTGCGGTCAGGTTCGGCAGATAGTGGTCATTGACAAGGGTGTAGTCCAGACCGTTGGCATTGTCATGGATAGATTTCTTCAGTTCGTTCATGCGGATTCTCCTTTCATTTCTTCAGGCGTTTCAAAAGACGGTTCAAATTGAATGGGGACTGTATCAGCAGGCTCCTGTTGAGCCAGCTTTTTATTTTGGGCATACTTGCGGCATCGTTCACGGCCTTTCTGCAAGAGGGCTTCATACTCTGCTGCCGCCTGTGGATCAGTTTTAGCAGCTTCACGCAGAGCAGCACGTTTCTTTTTGCGGTTTTCCCCGGCAGTTTTCTGATATTTCTTACGCTTGGCAAGTTGCTGTTCTGTAAGATTTTTCTTGTCGCCGCGACTAATCTCAATTTGACTAGGGAACGTATCACCGATAAAATTGAAGTAGATGTCGATTTGCTGCTGACGGTAGATCGTCCGTCCGCCAGATGCGGAATGAATCACCACTTTTTCTACCAGTTCGTACAGCATTTCATCTGTCAGCGTGTCACAGTCCTTGTATTTCCGAATCAGTTTGATAAAGCGTTTCAGATCAACCTTCGTTGTTTCAGCGTTGTCCAGTTCTTTCTTCAACTCGGCAATGCGAGCTTCGCAGACAGTTTGTTCATCATCATATTGCGCCATCAACCGCTGATACTGTCGTTCTGGGATTTTTCCTAAGACGCTGTTTTCATATAGGCTCCGAATCAAAGCGTCCAACTCGTCCATTCTTTTTTGAACTGAATGCAGTTCTTTTTTACTCTCGGAAGATACATGTGTGTTTTGGTTTTCCCATGCAGCTTGAAGCTGCTCGGCAAATTCATCCTCATTTTCAATAATTTCTTTTGTCATCGCTTTGATTGCATTGAGAATAGCGGTTTCAATGGTTGAGGTCTTGATAAAATGGGATGTGCAGGAAACGTACATATTACGGTATTTGCTGCACTGCCATGAAGAATCCGAATCATACACCACATCAGAATCCCGATGTTTGGATTCGGGGCTGGAAAAGCTCATTCGGGAGCCACAGTCAGCACAGAATACCATTCCGGCTAACCGGTGCGAGTATGTTCCGCTCGGAAGTTTTTTCGGATTCCTCTTGCGCAGACGCTGTGCTTGATCCCATGTTTCTTGGTCGATGATAGCCTCATGAGTGTTTTTGAATATAATCCTTTCTTCCGGGGTTGCAGCACGGCGCTTTTTCAACTTGAAGTTCTCACGGATACTTTTACATAGCACTGTATGGCCGAGGTATTCCTGCCGGTCAAGAATATAGGTCAAGGTGGTCGTATTCCACCGATAGGGGTCGTGGTACGAATGGTGCCGAGCAGATTCAGGATGATACCGTTCTTCATATGCAGACGGAATCAGCACTTTTTCGTCCGAAAGCGTCTGACCGATTTGCGCAAGACTGGCACCGCTGGCTGCCATATCGAAGATCCTGCGGACAACGGCAGCGGCCTCCGCATCTATATGAAGGGTTTGCTTATCACCTGGAACCCGCTTATAACCGTAGGGAATACTGCCGCTACACCGTTTGCCATCCTGCATTCGCGATTTGAAAACGGCACGGATTTTATTGCTGGTGTCCTTAGCGTACCACTCGTTCATGATGTTCAGGAACGGAGTAAAGTCATTGTCTGTGGGATTGGCACTATCCACATTGTTATTGATGGCGATAAACCGAACGCCCTTTGAAGGAAACTGAATTTCTGTGTAAAATCCAACTTCCAGATAATTGCGTCCGAAGCGGCTCATGTCCTTTACAATGACAGTTGCAATGTGCCCGGCTTCAATTTCGGCAATCATGGACTGAAAGCCGGGACGATTGAAAGCTGACGTTAGATAACGATACTTTTGAAAACACTGGAAAATCAAGGTTTTTCGAGCGACGGACAAGCAGGGTATTGTACTAAAAACTGAATACGACGCAGAAGCGGCGTTTCTTACTCTCTAC
>ENA-OQHY01001062-OQHY01001062.1-human-gut-metagenome-genome-assembly--contig:-NODE-1062-length-12923-cov-2.826039_pt1 | contig 12923 bp, 10 predicted proteins | sample MGYA00242570_ERZ504733 | MGnify/ENA primary metagenome ERZ504733 (study PRJEB26092, sample SAMD00036219) | human gut metagenome | host: Homo sapiens | study: EMG produced TPA metagenomics assembly of...
CTTTTTCACAGGAAGCGAGTGCAAGCGTTGCGTATGCATGGTGCACCGGGATTTGGTATGTATGGTGTGGATGTATTGGTGGAAGGTGATGAAGCGAAAAAGGCAATACAGATTATCGAAGCCGCAGATGATTCTCAAAGCAAAGAAAAAATTTTGACATTTCTATGGAACCGTGATAATATGATTATAGAAAAAGAGTGCTACCGATAGACGGTTAGTCCGATATAAAGTTAGACAAAAATTGCCGCTTAGTTTACCAGACTGGGGCGGCTATTTTTGTGGTTTATGATTATCCTTACCGAATGTGTATCCGATACTAAAGCAGGTTAAGCCGAAGCTCACTACTGCTATAAAATCTACAATACTCATTGGCTTAGCCCTCCTTTCCAGTGGATTCCCGTTCGGGTTTCTATGTAATCAGAGGGTCACAGTCCCTCTGCTGAAGGACTAACCGCCTACCGTTGTATGGTAGCACCCATGCACTGATTATAACAGTCAGAGTGTATGGCTGCAACAGCAAATTAAAGTAAGTGCAACTATAATAATTGAATTATGTAGGATACTTGCCGATATTGAAAAAAATAACAGTGGAATAAACTTCGGATTGGGAAGTAAATGATATATGGAAATTTTAACTACTAGGGAATGGGCAACTGTGATCTGGGCATTTATTTTATTTGTATATGCAATGGTACATAGACAGATTAGAGAGGCATTTTGGAATGTTGTAAAAATATTCTTTGGTAAGAAGTTAAGAATACTTTGGGGGATTATTTTCCTTTATGTTTTGGGTATAACTTTAATATTTTATCAGTTACCGTTTTGGGATAATGCTTTTATTAAAGATATTATAGTTTGGTTTGTCTTTTCAGGTTTGATATACTGCATGAATGCTGTTTCAAAAGAGGCAGATGAGGAATATATTAGAAAAGTTTTAAAAGATAATTTGAAATTGACGATTGTTTTGGAATTTATTATTAGCACATTTACTTTCAACATATGGGTTGATTGGTAATTATTCCGATCACAACAATAATTGTAATTATGAATGTAATTGCAGAGCGCGAAGAGGAGTATGAGAAAGTACATAAGTTGCTAGATATGGTTCTTGCGGTGGCAGGATTTTGGATACTATACGAGACTATAAAGATTGGAATACATGAATATAAAGAACTGGATGCATTAAATACTTTTATTAGTTTTATGATTCCTATTGTGTATTTAATACTAATTATACCGTTAGAATACATACTTGAACTTTATTCAAAATATGAAGTGTTGTTTGTCAGGATGTCATTTAAGGAAGCAAAAGATAAAAAAATTCAAAGAAGACATCGTTGGCTTGTGATAAAAGTATGTAAACTTTCAGTGCATAAAGTGATGCTCTTTCAAAAGAAATATTGGTGCAAAATGTATAGTAGAATGTCTGTAGCAGAATTTGAGAATCTGATAAAAGAATTCAGGGGCGAATGCAATAATGAGAGATAATTTCTGTATTTCGGAATAAATAATTGGATTGATATATGAGTACATTTTGAGTGCAATTTTTATGCCAGTCAAAATTATGCCTGCTAATATGGCGAATACAACAATGAAAAGTAGCGAAAACGCTATTGAAATTACAGAAATCAATCTCCTGTGAGACGAGTTTGAATGTAAGCGCTTAGTTTTTGGGTACCTAGATATTCGCCGGTTCCTAACTCATAATGATAGAAGATAGATTTTCACTCCACTTCTTTGATAGAAAGTAGAAATTCACTACATTTGGAGGTTTCATTATGAATGATAAACGTGCACCAAGGCGTTCCTTGGATGACTGGATGGAGCTGGTAACTGAATGCAGACAAAGTGGATTAACAGATGCTGCATGGTGTGAAGCGCAAGGGATTTCTCCGAGTTGCTTCTATAATGCCGTTTCCCGTCTGCGAAAAAGAGCCTGCCAGATACCAGATCCGATTGGCAAAGCCAGCACTCTTGATCTTACATCCCACAAACAGGATGTCGTTCAGATTGCTATAGAGCCGGAAACTTCTCCGGCAGAACTGTTTCAAGATGAAAGAAACAGTTCTATGTACCTTGACAATTCACATACGATTGAGATTGAAGCAAAAGGATTAACAATCCGAATGAGCAATACCGTTCAGCCTATGCTTCTGAAAATTTTAATGGATGCATTAAAGGAGCCATTATGCTAGCGGACATCTCGAATGTCGATGCAATCTATATCGTTTGTGGCAGAACGGATATGCGTAAATCTATCGATGGATTATGCGCAATTATTCAGGAGCAGTTCTCTATGGAAATCGACCATTCGCTCTATCTATTCTGTGGACGCAAATGTGACAGGATTAAAGCTATCTTAAAAGAACCTGACGGCACTGTGGTCAACTTAAGTATTTTAGAAAAATTTCAGAATTCCTTCAGCCCTGATTTCATCGGCATTTGAAGGAATTCTTTTCTTCTTTTACAAAAAAGCACTTGACAAAACCTCCTAAAAGTGAGGTGCTTCGCGACCTATTAATTAAGGAATTGTTCGTCTCGCCACGAACCTTAATTACACTTTAGGAGGTATGTCATATGAATCGAATTGACATCTGCAAAAATATCATCCAATCCATTAAGGAGTATATCACAACCCCAGAAAAACTGGAACCTCATCGTGCGAAAAATCATTTTGTTCGTAAACGAAAACTTTCTCTTTTTCAAGTAATTATGTATCTGCTTTACACTTCAAAAGCCTCCATGTTTCAAAACCTTTCCCGTATTCGGAAGATCTTGAAAACCTTAATTTCCCTGACATTTCAAAACAGGCTCTGTCAAAGGCTCGCCAATTTATTAACCCTGCCTTATTTAAAGAGCTCTACTATTTATCAGTTAATTTATTCTATAAGCAGCTCCCATCTCGTAAGCTTTGGAATGGATATCATTTATTTGCCATTGATGGTTCCAAAATAGAATTGCCTAATTCGAAATCGAATTTCGAGTTCTTTGGTGAAATGTTTGGATATCCTGATCCAAACCGCCGTTTTACTATGGGACTTGGTTCCATTGTTTATGATGTTCTTGATGATTATATTGTCCATGCTTCTTTTCAACGGTATCTTGCTTCTGAACGTTCTGCTGCTTTAGAGCATTTGCATAATTTAGAAGATTTAAATATCTATCAAAACAGCGTTGTAATCTTTGATCGTGGCTATTATTCTGAAGATATGTTTCGTTACTGTGTCAAGCATCAGCACCTTTGTCTTATGCGCTTAAAACAGAATTATAACATTGCTAAGAAATGCTCTGGAGACATAATCACGGTTCTTCCCGGCAACGAAAAAGACGGGACTGAGGATACCAATATAAGAGTCATCGAAGTCATTCTCAATGATGGAACGAAAGAGTATCTTGCCACCAATCTTTTTGATTCACATATTTCTCAACAGATGTTCCGCGAACTTTACTTCTATCGCTGGCCAGTCGAAACAAAATATAAGGAATTGAAAAGCCGCCTTGCTATTGAAGAATTTTCCGGTGCAACAACTACTTCAGTGCTTCAAGAATTTTATATCAACGTACTTCTGTCAAACCTGTCATCTCTTATTAAAAATCAAGTTGATGAAGAAATTCAGATTACCGCTAAAAGTACGAATAAATATCGATACCAAGCAAACCGAGCATTTATTATCGGACGTATCAAAACAATAGTTCCCAAAATCCTGTGTAATCTTTTCGATTTATCTGCAATTGATAGACTATATAAGGAATCTCTCCGATGCAGATCTCAGATTATGCCTGGAAGAACATTCCGGCGGAAGAAGAACAAAGCAATAGGCAGAACACATTTTAACAATAAAAAAGTTGCATTCTAAAATCAATAGCTGTTAATAGGGCTTTTTCTGTGAAGCTCTATTAAAGTGTGTCTTCTTTTCAAATCTACCTTCCGCTTTTCTCGATTTCGCACCGTTATTCATTACCCTGAGCAGGCACTTGTCTTAAGTTGACATTAGGTTGACCACATTGGGATTTGACCCGACGATCCGTGTCTATGATTTTACGGTCTATCGTGAAGAAGTCAAAAATGTAGAGTTAAATAAAGAAATCAAGTATATTCATAAGAAAGAGCTTTCCAATCTGACTGTAAATGGAAAGAAAGTAGAGGAAGTTTCAATCGCGGCAATGACGATTGGAACAGACGGTTCCCTGACCGAAGAAGGCAGTGATACGACCGGAACATTTACTTATAAGAAGCAGTTAGAAGTCGGCGACCAGGTCGCAATTTATTCCGGTGATGTGATACCGACCATGGATATGTCCTCTGGTGACAACAGTGATGTGTCATTTATCGAGATTACAGGAGCGGATGGGGACAAGTATACATATCGTGGCTCCAGACCGGAAGACGTGCTCTTTATGCCGGATGTGCTGCCGCTTTCTATGGACAAAGATCAGGACGGTGACCCGGATAATAACAGTGTAACGATTAATGTCAGCGACCTGACCTTTGGTGATGATGCTATGAGCCGGGCTATGGATCTGGACAGTGAGACAACCGTAGATGAGGGCGATTATCTGGCACTTTACACAGGTACAATGGGAGAAAATGGAAGCGGAACCGTGTCTCTCTATGGAGAGATTACGAATGTTCTGTTATCAGGAGAAAGATACATAGTAAGCTATATGCCTGTGAGCGAAGAAGATATGCGCCAGACTATGGACGTGTACCAAAAGGAAAATGTAGAAGGGGAGGACCTTCTGGAAGATACCGATGTGCAGGCGCTGGAAGAGGATATTGAGACACAGGCAGTAGACAGCGGATTTGCATCCGAAGTAGCAGAAAGAGTTGCCGATGCGGCAATGGAGACAGAATCTTTTGAGGAGCTTCAGGAATCTCTCAAGGAAGATATGAATGCAGACATCATGGTTCAGAGCCAGGGCTATGGCCAGTTGAGAAGGGCAAGAGCCGCAGGCGGTTCCCGTGTGGAATTAGGAGTACCGACGGTAAAAGCAAATCTCGGCACGACACTAAAACATTTTGACGGAGATGTGAGTGGACTAAGGCTTGCACTGGAGATCGGCGTGCCGATTACAGTTCATGTGAACAGGGGCGCAGACATCGAGATCATGATCACAGCGACATTTGAACAGGAAGTGCGAGTATCCATCGATGTGGACGGTTCAGCCGTGTGGAAAACATGGGGATTTATTCCGTACATTGCAGATTATCGCGTAACGGCATCTCTGGAATTATATGAATACACAGGAATCGGACTGAATGTCAACTTCAAGACTGCAGAAACCGGAAACCCAGTATCTGATTCCAGTTCGAAATTACGAAAAGGTGTCAACAAGATTACCGAAGAGCTGAAGAATATGATGGAGAATGGCGAGGATTATCTAAATTCTGCATCAGGTCTCGTCAGTGGCGGAGATGAAATATCCGTATCCAAGTCTCTGGCAGAGAGGTACTCGGAACTTCTGGCAGACGAGGCAGACTGGGTGGAAATCTACAAGCGTCCGCTGGTAGACCAGCATTTCCGTGTGCTTCTGATCATTGACATTCAGGTGAAGCTGGAATTCGTTGTCTCCGCAAATGTGAACATTTCCATCGGAATGACGTACTGGTATAAGAATGCGAAAGAGTATGTCTTCTGTGTACGGGTCAAAGAGCGGACAGCGACCAATGATACGATAGATCTGGTAGAGGAGCAGTATGAATTTACGGCATATGCTATGGGAACTCTTGGCATCAAAGCCGGTGTGAGACTGACGGTGCGTGTGGGATTATTATCAACGTCCATCGCCAGTGTTGGTATCTCGGCGGATGTGGGCGGTTATGCACAGGTCTGGGGTTACCTCTACTACGAATTGAAGTATACGGCATCGGCAGGACGAAGCAGCCGTGCTATGGGAGCTATGTATCTGGAAATCGGTATTTATCTGGAAGTGAAGTTCGAGGCACAGGCACTGTCCAATGCATTTACCTATAATCCGACACTTTACGAGAACGAGTGGCCGCTTTATAGGGTAGGTGTTCTGGAAAATGTACTGGATTTTGCTTATACCCAGGATAAGATTGCCGAGATTAATATGAAGCGGGAGATTCAGTCGGTTCAGATCCCGGATGAATATTTCAAGATGCAGTACATGGATATGAAGACCGGACTGGACGACGGAAAATATTACGAGAAGATTTACGAAGATGATACAAAGTATTTCAACATTTCCATGACGAACAGTGCGTTTACGTATGATCCGGCGACCAATATTATCCGTGTAAATCCAGGTGATGAGCCGGAGCAGGACGGTGAGATGATCATTACATGGAAAAACCAGGAAGGTACCTTTAATACGAAGCCATGTGCAAGAAAGATCAAGCTTCACTGGGATCGCCTGCGAGATGGTTACTATATTGCATTCCAGAGTAATGGCGGATCTTTCGTCGATGCAATTACCGGAAAATATAACGCAGAGATCAAGAGGCCGGAAGATCCGGTAAGACTCGGATACACATTTGCCGGCTGGTATGAGGACATGGATCTCACCATTCCATACACAATTCCGGAAACCATGCCGGAAGAAGACAGACTTGTCTATGCAAAATGGGAAGCAGCCGATGTAGGTTATACAGTCGTAGATATATAGAAGGAACGAATGGAACCTATGAAGCGCAGACTCCGGTGAAAATGAATGGCAGGACGGAAGAGGAAGTAAGCCCGGTTCCAAAAGAGCGGGAGGGATTTGTAACACCGCCGCAGCTTACGGAGACTGTAAAAGCAGACGGCAGCCTGGTCATCAATTACTATTATGCAAGAAATAAATATACACAGACATTCAAGTCCGAAAAAGAGACGGAGAATGGAACGGAGACAGAAGTGATCGCAGACGGAAATTACCGATATGGAACCATGATGCCGACACCGGCAGTCTACAGACCGGGATATGAATTCCTTGGCTGGGAGGACGAAGAAGGCGCTGGGGTTCCAAAGAAAGTTCCATCTGAGAATAAGACCTACATTGCAAAATGGAAAGCACTGGAAGGCATTACTTATACCGTGAAATACTACGTGCAGAATACGGATAACAGCGGATACAGCTTAAGTGAGACTGCGGCTCTGACCGGACAGATGGGAGAGGAAGTCACAGCAAAAGCAGCAGATCTTGACGAGAAAGTCTATCACTTAAAAGGTGAACTGCCGAAGGGAACGATCAAGGCAGATGGCAGTCTTGTACTGAAAGTGTACTATGATCTGAATGAGTACAAACTGACCTTCGATGCAAAAGGCGGAGAATCAGACCAGACAGAAGTGACGGCAAGATATGGTGACAAGATTGCATCACCGATGCGACAAGAAAAGGCTATGTATTTGAAGGATGGTATACAGACGAGGCATGTGAGAACGCATTTGGCCAGACGATGCCGGCAAAAGATATGACGGTCTATGCAAAATGGGAGAAGCAGAAAGTCAACTATACAGTCCGGCATCTAATGGAAAAATTACCAGATGCAGAAAAAGAAAATCCGGGTGGAGATAAAGAAGAGTATCCGGACTTAGATAAACCGGTTGAGGAAGAAAATTCATATATCTTATATGAAGAGGAAGTCTTTGCGGCATATCCGGAAGATAAAGTGACGCCGGACGTGAAGCGTTACGAAGGCTTTACTTCACCGGAAACACAGACCGTGGCAGTGGACGGAAACGGCAACACAGTTATTGAATACAAGTATGCGAGAAATATCCATAAGCTGAAGCTGGTAGACCGCGGGGGCGATGAAAATAATATGGAAGGATTCGGAATGCCATTTGGTGCGGCAATTACAGAAGTAGCGATCCGGAGTGGATATTGCTTTGAAGGCTGGTATACAGATAAAGATTTCAAGAATCGATTCGATGGAACCATGCCGGACAAAGATCTGACGCTCTATGCAAAACAGACACCGGTGATGAGCAGCTATACCGTCTATCATTATAAAGAATCTGTAGATGGTTCTTACTTTGGTCTGACGGACGAAGAAGTATTAAGCGGCCTGACAGAATCAGAAGTGACTCCGCAGCCAAAACAGTATGAAGGATTTACTTCGCCGGAGGCCAAAACAGAACAGGTAAATGGCTGGGGCGGACCGGATATCTGGTATTACTATACGCGGAACAGCTACAATCTGACTTATGTCCTGAATAATGGAGAAGATAACAAGACTTCAGAAGTTCGCTATGAGGCAGATATTACAAATACTCCGTCGCGGACAGGCTATGCATTTGCAGGCTGGTACACGGACGAAGCACTGACACAGCCGTACGTACAGACGACCATGCCGGCACATGACCTGACACTCTATGCAAAATGGGAAGCCGGAATGAAGACTTATCAGGTGAGACATTATCAACAGTCTATTGGCAATTCAGAGCAGTATGATCTGGCAGAGACAGAAACTGTCACAGCTAAAACAGGAGAACATCTTACGCTGGCAGTAAAAGCGTATGAAGGATTTACAGCACCAAAGCCGGTTAGCTATGATGTGGTAGACGATGGAGAGGTTACGTATGTAGATTACAAATATATGCGTGACCGTCATCAGGTAACGATCCATTACAATAACGGTAATGACAGCGAGACAAAAGAACTTGCATATGGTGAGAAATGGGAGGAAAAACCATATCGTGCCGGTTATGCATTTGCAGGCTGGTATACAGACGCAGAGTTTAAAAAAGCATTTGACGGAGTGGTTCCGGCACGTGACATCACACTTTATGCAAAATGGGATGTGCAGAGTGTAAACTACACAGTCAAGCATTGTCTGCAAAATGCCAATGATGACGGATATTCGTTGGGAGCACAGGAGAACTTCAATGCCGATACGGATACGGTTGTCACACCGGAAGTAAAGAACTTTGATGGATTTACAGCACCGAAGAAACAGCAGGTGACAGTCGAAGGTGATGGAAGAACAACGGTCATTTACCGTTACACAAGAAATGTGCATACGCTGACGCTTAAGAACTACGATGGTAAGACAGATAAGACGGTAGAAGCAAGATATGAAATGTCCATACCGAAGCCGACAAGAGCCGGTTATGCATTTGCAGGCTGGTATACAGATGCAAAATGTACGAAAGAGTACAAAGCGAATATGCCGGATCAGGATCTGACACTCTATGCAAAATGGGAAGCAAACATTGTCAACTATGTAGTAGAACATTATCAGCAAAATGTACAAGGTGATGGTTATACGCTGAAAGAAAGCAGTCATGCACGGGCGGCTGTGGATAGCGAAGTGACACCAGAAGTCATGAAATATAAAGGCTTCGAGGAACCAAAGACAGAGAAAGTTACCATTTCCGGAGACGGACAGACGACAGTGAAGTACTACTATAAGAGAAAGGTACATACAGTCACATTTGACGCAGATTCCGGAACATTCGCTGCAGAAAAGGGCGGGGACGACAGTAAGATTGTCGTGACCGGACGCTATGGTGCGAATATCACAGTGCCGAAAGCGCCGGCAAGAACCGGATACCAGTTCCTTGGCTGGGACAAAGACGTTGAAATGACGATACCGGATAAAGACCTTACCTATAAGCACAGTGGCTGAAGATGGAATACACACTTCAGTTCAAGACAGGCGGAGGAACAACGATTGAGCCAATCAAAGGAAATTATGGTGACAAGATAAATACACCAGAAAATCCGACAAGAAAAGGATACATTTTCAAAAACTGGAGTAAGAATGGCAAGAAAGTCGATAACCTTCCGACGACTATGCCGGCAGAAAGTCATATTTACACAGCAATATGGGAGCGGGAGACATACCAGATTACTTATGACTTAAATGGCGGAAGCATGAAGTCCGGGGAGAAGAATCCGACGACTTACAACGTGGACACCACCGTATTTAAACTGAAAAATCCAGTCCGCGCCGGATATACATTTACAGGCTGGAGTGGAACCGAAATTACAGGAGTAAGTGACAATGTGTCTGTAAAACAGGGCTCTATAGAAAAACGGGAGTATAAGGCGAACTGGAGAGAGAACACATATCAGATTACATTTATCTTAAGCGGTACGGAGGCAAAAGGCTCCATGGCATCAAAGACGGTCAATTACACGGAAAATGTAACACTTCCAAAATGCGGATTCACCTGCAAAGGCCACTCCTTTAAGAGATGGTACACCGTGGATAAGAAGGGCAAGAAGACTTATTACTCTGACCGGCAGAAGGTGTCAAAGCTGACCGATGTAAACGGCGGTGTTGTGACACTCTATCCGGAATGGGAGGCAAATGTGTACAATGTTACATTTGACTATGGTGACGGAAGAGCGAAGACAGTTAGAAAGACCAAATACGGTGATAAATACCAGTTCCCGTCAGATCCGACTCGTTACGGCTGGGAGTTCAAAGGCTGGAAAAAAGAAGGAGCCAACACAGCATTTGACATGAGTACGAAAGAACTGCAGCTTCAGGACGCAAAAAATATTATCTTATACGCAAGCTGGAAAGCGAATCAAAAATATTCTTACAGACCATCAAATTCCGGCAATACATATCGTGTGACAGATAAACATGAGTATACCAGATTTACTTATTATGTAGACGGTAATCAGACTTCTGTAAAGACAACCGGAGACAGTGGACTGGATCCGGCAAGATATCATTTGAATATGAAGAATATTTCCTATAATGCAGTACATCAGAATTATTCAAAGATGAGGATTAGGATTAGTTACAAGATTAAAATGGTAAAAGATGGTTATTCAGATCTGAGAATTTCCTACCATACGAAATCCGATAATAAGGATCACACAGAGTGGAAGAAAAATACGGAGGATCTGAAGAAGAAAACGGTAAAACGATTACCTGTGAATATACACTTACGACCGGAAGCAAGATTGATGTGGACAGTCTGACGCTGGAATTTGATGCACATGGAATAGGACCGGATCGATATGATCTCAGCAATCTGAATGTAGATATTACATTTGAGTAGGAGGAAACAGATGAAAGAACATACAGAAAAAATAAAATATTTATTGTCATTATCATCTGTCTGTGTGCGGTCATCATTGCAGGACTGATTTGTTTCATGAAATTGAAAGGAGGTTCAGATTCGGCTTTTAAGCCGGATCTGGATCCAAATGCAAAGACCCAGACGGCAGACGATACCGGAGAAAAGCCGACAGGAATCCGGATACCTGGCTATCCGACCATTACGATCGAGGCAGACAAAAAAGACGTGCAGATGAACCTGATGAATCCGGAAGGAAACCCATGTTACTTTACATTTGAAATCGTGCTTAACGACACAGATGAGACCATCTACACATCGAAGATGGTGGAGCCGGGGAAGGCGATTACAGAGGTGACATTAGAGAAGGCACTTGCAGCGGGGGAATATCCGGCGACCATCAAGATTACGACAGCATCACTCACCGATGGCTCTGCTATGAACGGGGCAAATGTAGAGACGACAATCATTGCACAGTAACGGGAGGGAGAACGATGAAAAAGAGAAGTATAAGAACAGGAATTCTTTTTGCACTACTGACTCCGGTGCTGTTAATATGTGCAGAAAATCCAATCTATGCAGCCACCACCCAGACGGCGGGAAGCGCGACAGTCAGTTATCATGTGGACCCGGCTTACCAGGTGACGATTCCGGTAGATACAAGCATGCGGTTTAATGAGACAGAAACCTCTTACGGGAATATTGTAGTAGAGCAGGCGCAGATTGAGGATGGAAAATGTATCCAGGTGTCATTGCTATCTGATCTTAACTTAAAGAATTCCAACAATTCAAAGGCAGTGATTCCTTATCAGATTCTGGCGCAGGATGAGGCGGGAAGCCGGCCATTTACATCAGCGCAGTATACAAAAGCCGGGGAAGAGACACCTCTTACTATCGCGATTAAAAAAGAAGACTGGAAGAAGGCGGCGGCCGGAGAGTACGCAGATACGGTGACATTTACTATATCATACGTGGACAAAAGTGAGTAAGGGGGCGTGCATATGAGGAAAAAGACAGAAAATATGGATATCATTGTGGATAAAAAGACTGTCCGCGTTACAACGGCAGTGTTTGTGACAATGATGACTATGCTGGCTGCAATCGCAGCGATGTTTTTTACGACCATGTCCGTTCTGGCAGCAGATGCAGGAAGCTCATCGAATTCCCAGAGCACCATCAGTACAACCGTGCCGGACTCCCATAATATCCGTGTGGAAAAAAGTCACGCAGATGTAGTGATAGAAGGGGAAGAAGATCAGATAGAAGGCAACATAGATAACTTTGTTGTGGATCGTTTTGCCGAGCCGAAGATACGGATCACACCGGAAGAAGGATGGAAGGTTTCAAGGATTCTTCTGAACGGGGAAGACGTTACAGAACAGTTCCAGGACGGATATCTGACACTGGAAGAAGTCTGCGAGGATACGACACTGGTCATTGAGACAGCAGAAGATATCAGCGGCGGCGAAAGCAAAGACCCGGACAAGGATAAAGAATCCGGGAAAAAATCCAGATAAGGATAAAGATCCGAATAAAGGAACACCGGGCACTGGAAAGGACATGATCAGAAAAAAGACACCGTTAAATAAGCTGAAAACCAGATGGCAGCAGTCACAGGAGACGAAGCAAGACCGATGCTTTATGCACTGGCAGCAATTGCAGCGGCAGCTGTGATCAGTGTGACGGTTATAAGAAGAAAATAAATAACAAAAGGGCGTATCGGTACAGATATCAAAAGATTTTATCCCCCTCTCAGGTGTTATACATCTGGGAAGGGGATAAAATATTATACAGGCATGACCTTTTCCCAATTAGCCGGTATATATTCTGGAAATGTAAACCCCTCGTATTTGCAACAGAAAAAAGAATAACAGTAATATAACAGATTGAACAACTAGATCTATGTCGTGTTATATTACGTGATTTTAACAAACC
>ENA-OQHY01001063-OQHY01001063.1-human-gut-metagenome-genome-assembly--contig:-NODE-1063-length-12907-cov-2.224648_pt1 | contig 12907 bp, 14 predicted proteins | sample MGYA00242570_ERZ504733 | MGnify/ENA primary metagenome ERZ504733 (study PRJEB26092, sample SAMD00036219) | human gut metagenome | host: Homo sapiens | study: EMG produced TPA metagenomics assembly of...
GCAATAGAAGGTTGTAAAACAAGACGCTCTGCTGCATTACTCCCTTGGCATGCATGTCAACAGGATTCCACGTCCGTTATCTTCTACTGTACAGGAACCGTCCTTCTCAAGAACTACATGGATCCGGCTGCAGTATCCTGCAAGATGCTCATCCACCGCATTATCCACAATCTCGTATATCAGATGGTTCAGTCCCTTTCTGGATACGCTTCCGATATACATACCGGGACGTTTACGTACGGCCTCAAGGCCTTCCAGGACAGAGATACTGCCCGCATCATAAGTGTCTTTCTTTGCCATTCCACTGATTCCTTTCTTTTTTTGTTTCGAACATTTGTTTGTATTATATCAAAAATATTTATTATTTTCAATTGTTTTTTTATTGCAACAGCTTATCTATTCTATCAAAAGAGCCTCGAAACTGCAAGCAAAAACAGGAAACACTGCTCTTTTCGGGAATGCTGGCGTTACTGTTCTTTCCGCAGCCAGTAACATATTATCCTTAAAAAAGTATGTTTCCTGTTTCTTCAATATTTCTTTATTTGTCAGTCAAACAGAGCTGTCACGAAATTTTTTCAAGAAGTTTTTTCTTATTCTAAGGGCTTCGAGAAATAATATCCCTGGATCATATCCACTCCCCATTTTTCAGAAGCTTTACTTCCTCTTCTGTCTCTGCACCTTCTGCGATCACCTTGTAGCCATATGCTGCATGGTCATTACAATACTGTGATAAAAAAAGTGCCGCCTGTTTATCCGTACAAACGTTCATCAGAAGCGATCGGTCCATTTTTACTGCCGAAAACGGGATCCGCAGCACAGCATTCAGATTGGCATAACCAGAACCGAAATCATCCAGGCACATATGTATTCCTGCTTCCGCAAAATCCTCGATAGCTGTACAGAAACTCTCACTGTATTCCGTAGCTACCGTTTCTGTGATCTCAAACTGAAAATACGCAGGATCCAGACCATATTCCTGTATGATCCCGATAAGCACGTGGCTGTATCCAGGCTTCATAAGTTCAGAAGGAGACAGATTAAATTTCACATTCCAGATGTTCTGCATAATATACTCGTGCTCTTTGATAAAACAGCAGACTCTTCGAAGCTGCAGTTTCCAACCTCTGAGATCAGTCCCTGTTTTTCTGCGATCCCGATAAAAACATCCGGCGGGATCATCCCCAGTGTAGGATGTTTCAAACGGCTCAGTGCCTCAAGTGTAATAAAACTCTGTTTTTTATGGAGTAAACCGGCTGATAATATACCTCAAACAGATCCTCTTCTACTGCCTTCCTTAAAAAATGCTCCACTTCCTGTTCATACCGGAATCCTTCCAGGAGTCTGCTGTCCGACTGGATCAGCACCGTATCTTCCGTATTCTGGGAAAGTGATCCCATATATTCAATATATGCAAGAAGAATATCTTCTTTTTCCATTTTCTCAGCATTCATGATCCCGCAGATTGCTGCATGCAACGTCACATTTTCTTTTCCTATATGGAACGGTTTTTTCAGAAATTCTCTTATTTCATCTCTGGCTTTTTCGTAATCAGACAGGGAATCCAGCACTACCAGAAAACTGTTTCCTGTAACGCGGAACACCTGGAGAGATCCTGTGATCTCCTGAATCCCTTTTGCCAGCTGGATCAAAAGCTGGTCACCTGCACTTGTACCATAAATCCTGTTGATCTGTTTCATATTGCAGGCATCAACAGCCAGCAGATGAAAACTATCTTTCCTGTATATTTTTTCTCCGATCCATTTGTCAAAATACTGCTTGTCAAAAAGTCCTGTCATACTGTCCGTGTAATCTCCGGGATTGTTCAAAGTCAGATAAATAAGCCATAATCCTGCCGCCACTCCAAAACCAGTAAGCAGCCATCTTCCTGTCAGAAGCTGAACAGCAAGACAGCCTGTCTCAATTCCAAGAAATCTCCAGATCGTCTGCCTGATCTCCTCCTCTGCTGTTTTTCCATAACGTGCAGTAAAATATGCAATGATCAGAGCAAAAAATGCTATATAAATATAGATCATGTCATGAAGAAAACCTTTCGTCAGCAGACCATTTTTATTAAAATCAAACAGCCATCTGATCCTGATGTTCAGAAGTACAGCAAGGCACATGCCTACCGGTACAACGAACCATGCAGTTTTCAGCCATTTATATTTCTCTTTCTGTCTTCCTGTGATAATACGTACATAGCAGAAAAACATATAGGGAAGTATCACCGTACAGAGATAGTACAGAGTAAAAACAACTTCTGCTGTCTGCCGCCTTGTCCCACATCCTTTTTCTGCAAAAAATCCGCAGATCAGATCCAGTGCCACATAAATACCACCCAGAGCCAGAAAATTCGCAAAACCGGTTTTCTACATTGCCCAGTCTTTTATGAGAAAAATAGTGGGTCGAGATCAATGCTATCAGGACAAGCGCTGTTACCTGAAAATAATTAGTTATACACTTTTTTCCTCCTTCTTTTTGTTCTCATAAAGCTTCTGGTCTGCCTCATATTTCCAGTCCCCAATGGTTTTATAGCTTCCATCGGGTTTTCTGAGACAGCTGCTCCCTGCAGACAGAGAAACACGGCATCTGCCAGTATTCTCACTGTTTCCTGCTTCTTTTTTCAGCTGTTCCAGCCAGAACCATTCCGGTTTCTCCGGATCACGGACAAGCACCGCAAATTCATCGTCTCCAATACGATAACAGGTGCCTTTCCCTCGAAAAACATTCTCAATACATCTGGCAGAAGCTACTACCAGTTCATCTCCCAGTCCCCGCCCGAATTCCTTATTGTAAAGCGAGATGATCAATATGAATATAAATAAGAAGAATATCCTGATATTCTCCAATGTGAACGACCATCTCTTCGAGGGCTTTTTCAAATCCTGTTCTTGTCTCAAACCCTGTCAGTCCATCTTCTCTGACAAGACGTTCGTAGGCCTGGGTTTCCATACGGTAACGGATATTATCTGCCATTTCCATAACAACATCTGCAATAAGGAGTACCAGAAATGCCAGAATTCCCAGTTCAAAGATCGCACCATAATAAGGAATCTCAAACAGCCAGTACAGAAGCAGTGCGCTTAATCCGCTTGCCCCTACAATAACATAGGCTATAAGAAGAAAGAGCAGTTCTTTTCTCTTCTCCTGACTGTACTCCCGTATCAGAAGCACTGCCAGGATCAGTACCCACGTAAAAAGCAGGATGTGGGTAACAAACAGCATATTTGTGAACTGTGCGATCCCCAAAAGCACCAGGATTCCCTGCACCAGTGCATTACAGTAAAAGGCCTGGATTCCGATATCCAGGATCTTGTATCTTGACATGTTTCCCATCTTCTGCTGAAAATGGATCATCGGCACGGCAAACAGCATAAACATGTAAAAAGATACCAGACATAAAGCATCAGGACTGCTGCTATAGCTCTGTGCCATAGAAGAATCTGTTACCAGCCATATACTGCACATCCCAAGAAACAGAGCTACAATCCCGGAACCGTCCACCTGACATCTTCCGATTTCTCAAATAGAGAAAAATACACAACGCAACTGCACATAATACGATCATGACAACTGCCGCTCCCAGTGGAATGATTTCTTTTTTCAGCTGGTACAGTGCCACTGCTCTGCCAGTTCCTATGTAGACCTGATCGATCTTGTACTTTCCGCGCTGTGGAGTATGGTAGCTTAAAGTCAGTACTCTTCCCTTCGTGTCATTTCCCAGAGGTGCAATGCAGTCCAGTTTGGATTTCATCTGGGTATTCCGTGCAAAAAGTACTTCTTTATACTGGTACAGGATCTTTCCGTCCAGACGGATCACAAGGTCATACTGTGCGCCTGTAGTTATCACCGTCATCTCTGCATTATCTTCGCCCGGATTTTCATTATAAAGGATGAGTGATTCTCCTTTTTGGGCTGGCAGTTCTGCCGGAAGGGTGATATCTTTTCGTACTCCATCTTCTATATAATACCATCCACCGGACAACGGCTGCACCTGTTCCTGTTTCTGCCAGATCCACCCTCGCAGAATATCAGAAACAGCAGTACAAACGGCAAACGTAGCAAAAAGCAAAACCGTTTCCAGCTTCCGTCCTGTATTTTTTTTGTTTTGTAAGTCATTTTTTCCTTCTTTTAACCATTCATAATCTTTTCTTTTTACTCTCTGCGTTCTATCATAACATCAATACAATTTTCCGTCAAAAAAAATGTCAAAAATGTTCAATAAATATGTATAAAAAATTTTTCAAAAAAGCAAAAAAAGTACTTGCATTTTGAAAGAAAGTGTTATATACTAACGAAGTCGGTTGAGGGAAAACAACTAAAAGTCGCAATCAAACGACAATAAATAATGAATATGGCCAGTTGGTCAAGGGGCTAAGACGCCGCCTCTCACGGCGGAAACACGGGTTCGATTCCCGTACTGGCTATTGCGTAGAAGCAGTTAGAAACCTTATTCTAACTGCTTTTTTCATTGCTCTGGAAGTGATGAAAAACAAGAGTATCATCAAAAATGTCATCAGAATATGTGTTCTGGTTATTTTTTTGCATTTTTTTCTCTTCTGTTTTATAATTTTTTTGTAAAAATACTTCAGATAAGGGGTGACTTCTCATGCATCACAAACTTTCTTTTCGCAGAAAGCTGCAGACATTTTTGCTTTCGCTGCTGCTTATTCTGCTGACAGCCGCAGGAGTTCCCTCTGCTGCTTATACAGCTGAGGCCGCTTCTGCTGACACGACAATGGCTGTTCATTTTCTGGACGTGGGACAGGGACTTTCTATTCTGGTTCAGTCCCAGGGAGAAAATCTTCTGTATGACGGAGGCGACCGGGGACATTCCAGTTTCGTTGTTTCCTATCTGCAGAAGCAAAATGTTTCCACCATTGACTATATGATCTCGTCTCATTACGATGAGGACCACGTAGCCGGACTCGTTGGATGCCTGGACAATTTTTCCGTAAAAAATGTGATCGGCGCAGATTATGTGCAGGATACAAAGATCTATCAGTCTTTTGAAAACGAGGTTTCTTCCCAGGGACTTAACGTCCAGCATCCTGATCCTGGTACGGATTTTTCTTTTGGAAGTGGTAAGTTTACAGTTCTTTCTCCTCAGTCCATCAGCAGCAATGATAATGACAATTCTGTTGCTATCCGACTGGAAAACGGAATTAATCATTTTCTTTTTACAGGAGATGCTGAATCTGCCGGTGAGGAAGCGATCTGTGATCTTGGCCTTGATCTTTCCTGTGATGTGATCGTTCCAGGACATCACGGCTCTGCTACTGCCACTACCTGGGATCTTCTTCAGCAGACAGTTCCTGAATATGCAGTGATCAGCTGCGGCGCAGGAAACTCCTACGGACATCCTCATAAGGATACTATGGATAAACTCTCTGATATGGGAATCCAGGTATTCCGGACGGATGAGCGGGCACTGTCATGCTGCACACGGAAGCATATTCAATGGAACCAGAATCCCTGTAATGATTATTCAGCCGGAGATGAGACAGATATCGGTACGCAGCCTTCCTCTGCTTATGGCAGCAGCAGTTCAGCCAGTTCCGATTATATTTCTGATGCTGCGGCTGGCGCAGATTCTTCTGCAAATGTTCAGGCTGATCCGGAGCCAGTCGGGGATATGGTATGGATTTCTGCTACAGGAAGCAAATATCACAGGATTCCAAACTGCGGAAATATGAATCCCGCTAATGCCACAGAGATGACCCGCTCCCAGGCAGAAGCTGCCGGGTATGGGGCTTGTAAGAAATGTTATTGATGTAGCTTTATTATCTAATAAAGGACAGCGGTATCATATGTAAGTGTATATGATATCACTGTCCTTTTCTTTATGTATCTTATCTGATTATTTCTCTTATGTACGATTTCTGCTTAGACGTGGATAGATTCCTGTATCTGCGGAATTATGCCTTTCGCCTGCAGCAGCACTACAATAGTATCCTGCGTGTCTTTCAGATGCTTAATGTCTACATTAACCAGATGGTCAAACTTCTTCTCCAGCAATCTCTGACGTCCCTCCAGTGTATCCTGACGATTTTTGATAGCAAGCAATTCTCTGTCAATTCCATCAAGTCTTACATCAATGCCGTCTAATCGATCATCAATGCCGTCTAATCGATTATCAATGCCGTCCAACCTGCTGTCAACACCGTCCAAACGTAGAAATATCTGCTTCTGGCCTTCAACTAGCATCTCCAGCATTTCTCTGTCTGTCATAAATCTATCCTCCTTCTCGTATGATGCTCACAGTATAGCACAATACGGTCTGGCAAATCAAGCACATATCGTTCTTATTTTTTCATTCTTCCACATCCTCCGCAGGTTCGGCCGGAACAAAGACTCTCTTTTTTTTCTTCTTCTCTTTCTTCACAGCCTTGGCATGCTCTGTGGCTTCGCGGCAGAATTCCATCTGAGAATTGACCAGAACTTTACCCCGTTTATCCGGCTTTTCGTAAGCTCCGTCCGGCTGCAGGATATGAGCTTTTACATTATCGCGGAATTCCAGATCCAGCACATGCAGGATCTCTTCCTTGATGGCCTCATCTTCCACAGGAAAAACGATCTCCACACGACGATCAAGGTTACGTGGCATCCAGTCCGCGCTTCCCATGTATATCTCATCTGATCCGCCATTCTTAAAATAAAAGATCCGGCTGTGTTCCAGGAAATTGCCGACAATAGAACGCACATGGATATTTTCGCTGATGCCCGGGATTCCCACTTTCAAGCAACAAATACCTCGCACCAGAAGATCTATCTTTACTCCACAGGAAGAAGCATAATACAAAGCAAGCCATGATCACAGGATCACAGAGAGAATTCATCTTTGCCACAATATGAGCTTTCTCTCCGTTCTTCGCATGCTCTGCCTCTCTCTCGATCATCTTTACAAAACGGTCTTTCATCCAGATCGGCGCAACGATCAGCTTGTTCCAGCGTTTCGGCTCTGAATATTCCGGAAAGCATATTAAATACAGCAGTTGCATCCTCACCGAACCGCTCATCACAGGTAAAAATACCGCAGTCTGTATAAAGCTTGGCTGTGGAATCGTTATAGTTTCCGGTTGCCAGATGCACATATCTGCGAATTCCATTCTCTTCTCTGCGCACCACCAGGGTAATCTTGCTGTGGGTCTTCAGGCCGACCAGACCATAGATTACATGACAGCCTGCTTTCTCCAGCATCTTCGCCCAGACGATATTATTCTCCTCATCAAAACGCGCTTTCAGTTCTACCAGAACGGAAACCTGCTTGCCATTCTCAGCTGCCTGTGCAAGTGCCGCAATAATAGGGGAATTGCCGCTGACACGGTAAAGTGTCTGCTTGATTGCCAGCACATCCGGATCTTTTGCTGCCTGGCGCACAAAATTTACCACAGGATCAAAACTCATATACGGATGATGGAGAAACACATCGCCCTCACGGATCACCTGAAAAATATCTTTATCATTCTGGAATGCAGGCACTGCTGCAGGTTTATATTTCGGCTCTTTGAACTGATCGTAGCCGTCAATACCGTAAACCTTCATCAGCATGGTAAGATCCAGCGGCCCATTGATAAAGAAGATATCATCTCTATGAACCTGAAATTCCATTTTCAGGATATCCAGAAGTCTGGAGTCCATCTTATCTTCCACTTCCAGACGGATCACCTCACCCCACTGACGTTTTTTCAACTGTTTCTGAATTTCCACCAGAAGATCCTCAGCCTCATCCTCATCAATGGAAAGATCTGCATTACGCATAATCCTGTATGGATGCGCACAGATCACATCATAGCTCAAAAACAGCTTATCAATATTTCGCTCAATGATCTGTTCCAGAAGAGTCACTGTTGTATGGCCTTTCTTCTCAGAAGGAATGATTACCACTCTCGGAAGTACGGAAGGAACCTGCACTGTAGCAAAATCAATCTCTTCTTTGCCTTTTTTGGCATCTTTTTTGGAAAGGAGTGCTCCGATGTTCAGTGTCTTATTTCGAATCAGAGGAAAAGGTCTGGATGAGTCCATAGCCATCGGCGTGAGGACCGGATATACATTATCCTCAAAATACTGATCCACGAACTCTTTCTGTTTCTCGGAAAATGCCTCATGTTCAAAAATCACATGAAGTCCGGCTTTCTCCAGAGCAGGAACCAGAGACCTGTTTAATGTACTGTACTGCACATGAACCAGGTCATGAGTCTGATGGCTGATGGCCTTCAGCTGTTCCTTTGATGTCATTCCTGCAATGTCTGTTTTCTTGTATCCTGCATGGACCTGGTCTTTCAGGGATGCCACACGGACCATATAGAACTCGTCCAGATTGGAAGACGTGATGCTTAAAAATTTCAGTCTCTCAAAGAGAGGCAGACTTTTGTCCCTGGCCTCACTTAAAACTCTGTCATCAAACTTGATCCAGCTTAATTCCCTGTTTACAAAATATTCCGGTTTTTCAAATTCTTTAAATTTCATACCCAAAACCTCCTCCGTTATGCTCTGCCTTTCCGCTTCATTAAAAGCTGGATTCCGAACACTGACTCAAAAAATTCCGTCTTATCTTTCAACAAGCCAAGTTCCAGAGAAACATCTTTCACAGAATCTATGATCAGATAAAGGGTTCTGTCCTTCAGTTTCACATTGAGAGCCTTTACCTTCTGGTAGTGGCTTCTGTCCATAGCATTGGCCAGCCTCAAAATTGCCGCCAGCTTGGCAGTCAGAAGATACTCTTCCCGGCTCATGGCAGTCTCTCTGTTGATCTCCTCATAGCAGCCAAACTCCTTTGTATTATACCTCACCACACTGGCGATCACCTGACGCTCCTCAGTGGAAAGCCCGATAATCTCCGTTGCCATAATGATCTGGTATGAATATTCTGCCACATCCGTCATACTGATATATTTTCCGCAGTCATGAAGGAGCACTGAGATCTGCAGGAGAAGTCGCTCTCTTTTTCCCATGCCGTGAATCTTTTTTGTGCTGTCAAAAATATCCAGTGCCAGGTCACAGGTTCCTGTAAGATGGTCTTTTCCGCTGGAATAACGCCTAGCAATATTTCTGGATGCCACCAGGATATCATTTTCGAAATTGTGGGCACTTTTCAGATATTTGTTTTTTTCCGCATAATCGTAAGCAATTCCATCTAAAAGGGAAACTCCCGGTATCCACAGAGCTTCTGCCTGAAAAAGTTCTATAAAATTACGGATGATGACCATATTCGGAATGATCAGGGAAGCATATTCCGGCTCCAGCCCCATAGAATCCGCAAGATCATAATCTGACATATTTACGATGGAGTCATACTTCTTCAGAAACTCCGTCTTTGTGATTATATTTTCCCCGGATTTCTCCTGGAATATGGTATCTGTGAGGAAATCCCCCATCAGGATCAGATTGGAGATTTCTTTGTCCTTCAGATAAAGTCTCTGAAAGCTCATGAGATCGTTGCGGATAAATTCCTCTACCAACCTGTCATAATGTGGAGTTGTTTTCTCCAGGTCTTTCAGCCGCTGCCGGATACGAAGGCTTCCCATACGGATACTCTGCGTCAGCACCAATGCGTCCTTATCAAATAGTGATACCTGCAGGTTTCCACCTCCGATATCCAGGATTGCTGTGCCTTTCTGAATAGCTTTTTGAATCCGGATTCAATAGCTGCAATGGATTTATATCCGAGAAAATGCTGTTCCGCATTGCTTAAGATCTCCACCCTTATACCTGTTCTCTGATATATCTGCTCCAGAATGATCGTCGGATTCTTAAGCTCGCGGAGCGAACTTGTTGCACACGCACGCCAGCTTTCCACCCCAAAGTCTGCCATCATGCGTTTAAAATCATTCAGGATCTCGCACAGTTCATCTACTGTCTCCATCTCCAGACGTCCTACTGCATATGTTCCCCGTCCCAGCTCCAGCTGGTAACGGACATCATTAATTTCCCTGAAGCCGATTCTCCTGGACATTTCAAATATCTTCATGCTGACTTCATAGGATCCTATATCAATTGCCGCAAAGGTTGTCACAGCCATAGTTCATCATCCTTTCCCCCAACACGGGTGGACTATTTCTTTTTTTCTTCCTCTGTTCCCACAATATAATCTATAAACTGCTGCGCAGCACGTCCTGTCAGGCCTCCGTGAGAAATTTCCCACTGGTTTGCCTTAAGAAGAAGCTCATCTTCCGGCATGGTAACTCCATAACGAGCTGCCAGTGTCCGGACGATTTCCTGAAACTGTTTCTTATCCGGCTTTCCAAAATAGATGCGGACACCAAAACGGTATACAAGAGAAAGCTTCTCCTGTACTGTATCAGAGGAATGCAGATCATTGTCATCTGCGATCTCCAGCTTGTCAGTTGCGCGCTCGCGTACAAGATTACGTCTGTTGCTCGTTGCATAGATCAGGACATTATCCGGTTTCTTCTCAAGGCCACCCTCGATTACTGCTTTCAGATATTTATACTCGATCTCAAATTCCTCAAAGGAAGATCATCCATGTAAATAATAAAACGGTAATTACGGTTCTTGATCTGGGCGATCACCTCATTGAGGTCCTGGAACTGATGCTTGTAGGCCTCAATAATACGGAGTCCCTGGTCATAATACTGGTTCAGGATTCCCTTGATACTGGAAGATTTACCGGTTCCTGCATCACGAAAGCAGACAGTTGTTCGCCTTTCTTCCCTGGACAAAAGCCTCTGTGTTATCGATAAGTTTCTTTTTTGCGATCTCGTAACCTACCAGATCATCGATCTTCACATGTGCAATTCTTGTGATCGGCTGGATCTCTACCTTGCCGTCCTCATCATGTCCGATACGGAATGCCTTATGAAGACCAAGCTTACCTACACCAAAATCCTTATAAAAAGCAATCATATCATCCATGAATTCCTCAGTTGTGGAAGCTGCTGCCAGTGTCTTGCTCATCTGGCAGATACGGTCACGGATCCTTGTATTAAAGAGCTTGCTGTTCTCATCCGGTGTCTGATAATCACAGATCACCCTGCAGCATGTGGTTCCAAATACTTTGTCAAAAACAGTGATGTCGAAATCGTACAGCTCTTTGAATATCCGGAAATCATTTTTTGCAAGGTCATTGATGCTGCCTTTGATGGCTCCGCGGATCTCACTTGCCATGCTGAATGCATTTTCATGATTTACCAGAAGGAACGTAAGATATGTATGCCAGATATTTCCGGAAAATCCGTACATTCCTGCCAGTTCCACCAGTCCGTTCACACACTGAAAAAACTGATTCTCTTTTGCCCTGAGAGCTTCCTCATCGGACTCATAAAGATTGATAATCCCCGCCATATTGTCCAGTATCTCACCGTCTGAAAAATCACGGTAAAGGATACATTCCTGAATTCTTGCCAACATAATAATTTAACTCCTCTGTATCTTAATAATTTCCAAGTACGCGAAGCACATTCGCCTCCGCTTCGATTCCTCTTAACGCATTCTCCACTGCACTCTCACCAAGTCTTCCCGTAAAATCAACAAAGAATCGGTATTCCCAGGATTTTCCGGGAATCGGACGGGACTCGATCTTTGTCATGTTCAGTCCGTTGTAAATAATGTGGGAAAGCATATTGTAAAGAGTTCCGCTTTCATGAGGCAGTTCAAAACAGATACTGATCTTTCCGGCTTTTTCCTCATATTCCGGCTTTCTGCTTACAATGATGAAACGTGTGGAGTTCGCTTTTTCCCTGCAGATGTTTTCTGCCAGGACTTTCAGGCCGAACACCTCACCTGCTTCACGGCTTGCGATAGCTGCAACGCTCTTGTCACCTGTCTCACTGACCATCTTGGCTGCTCCTGCGGTGTTCTCCACTTCTTTCTTTTTCCAGGATGGATGCTCCTCCAGAAATGCCTTGCACTGTGCAAGTCCCTGGGGATGGGAGCAAACCTTTGTAATATCACCAAGTTCTGCATTCGGAAGCCCAAGAAGCACATGATCCACACGAATGATCTGCTCGCCTACGATATAGAGCTTATATTCCATGAGAAGGTCGTAGATATCAGCCACAATACCTGCGGTGGAATTCTCAATAGGAAGCACTGCGTAGTCTGCCTTTCCGTTAGTTACATCCTCCATGGCTGTACGCCATGTTTTTACATGGTAGCTTTCAATCTTTTTACCAAAGTACTGACGCATGGCTGCATAGCTGTATGCACCTTCCACGCCCTGAAAAACAACTGTGGCATTCTCAAGAGGAACGTGCTTTACAGTTGTGAAATTACGCTCTCCGTAAATTCCGTGCTCTGTCAGAAGCTGGTACTGTCTCTTGCGGCTGATTGCCATGATCTGGCGGAAAAGTTCCTGCACGCCAAGACTGTTGAACTCTCCGTGCGCCTTTTCTTTCAGTGTGTGAATCTTCTGGCTCTCACGAACAGGGTCCAGAACCTGCTTGCCTGTCTTGATCTTATATTCAGCGACTTCTTCACTCACCTTCATTCGTTTTTCAAAGAGACGCACAATCTCGCTGTCAATCTCATCGATCTCGTCTCTGTATCTTTCCAAATCAGTCATTATTTCCTCCGTTATGTTTCTTGATAATTTCTGTAAGGTCTCCCAAAAATGCCAGAGAACCAAAGGCAATGATCACACCCTCTGTTCCTGCCAGATGATAAGCCTCTGCCACTGCTGATTCAATATCATCATATGGCCTTACATCCGAATGGAACTCCCTCACTGCATCTGCCAGCTCCCCGGGGGACAGTGCCCTGGGATTATCAGGTGCCGCGATAGTCAGAATGGTATCTGCGTACTTCTCTGTTTTCCGGATGACTTTGCGGTAATCCTTGTCACGGAACATTCCCATGATGTAGATGATCCTTCTGCCTTTAAAATACCTCTCAACAGATGCTGCCAGCATATCTGCCGCAGCAGGGTTATGTGCACCGTCAACAACAA